>Ga0153940_1000113_pt1 | contig 49550 bp, 40 predicted proteins | sample TSNJ024MetaG_FD_104736 | JGI IMG/M metagenome (GOLD analysis project Ga0153940, IMG submission 104736) | Attine ant fungus gardens microbial communities from New Jersey, USA - TSNJ024 MetaG | ecosystem: Host-associated > Fungi > Mycelium > Unclassified | place: USA: New Jersey, Brendan T. Byrne... | reverse complement strand
TCATCACGGAGCTCTTAATCCGTCTCGCTTTGGAATTTCTCAGATAAGGGTGTTTTCCTTGTCCTGATCTGAGTGACCGCTCAGGTCAGGCTACACCCTATGAAGCCGGGGCCTCATTAATCCAAATTGTATCATTTATTCCGATTTTGACAAGCCCCGCGCCCCGCAAGCTCCAAGCCCTTGGCATATCTCCTGTTGTTCGGATAGTACGTTTACAAAACGCGACAATGAAGCATCCTCTCAAGCCGCGCGTCCGCCAAACTTTCATTTTTGAGTATTTTCACAAGCACTGGCGAAGCAGTATAAAGCCTGTTATAATCACCGTCGAGGCCCCGGCGGCAATTATGGGGCGCTTGAGGAGACGCCCCTTTGTGGTATTCCGCGGTAAAGGGGGTGATCTCGGTGAGCAGAGAAAAGAGCGAGAGAAAGAAGATTGACGTCCCGCGTTCGTTCTGGGATGAGTTTCTTGATAAAGTGAAAGAGGATCTCCCCAAATGGGTGATCCTCATCACGGAGCTCTTGATCCGTCTCGCTTTGGAGTATTTCAGATAAGGGTGTTTTCCTTGTCCTGATCTGAGTCTCCCCTCAGGTCAGGCTACACCCTAGAAGCCGGGGCCTCGTTAATCCAAATTGTATCATTTATTTCGATTTTGACAAGCCCCGCGCCCCGCAATGCTTCAAGCCCTTGGGTTCCCGTCACCACGGACAACACCGCAAGCAACGCCATACCCCCCCGTCTTTGCGAGGAGCGCAGCGACGCGGCAATCCAGCTCGGGCGCAGATGCGGGGACTCATTCGTCGTATGTTTCTTTCGCGATAATGCGTCGGCCCGCTGCGTATTCTCTCCGCCGCAAGTTGTGGAATTTACCGTATTGTCCTCTTTGTCACCCCCGGATTGCTTCGCTCCGCACGCAAAGACAGAGGGTGCGGCATCTATTGTGGTGTTGTCCGTGGGGACGGAAACCCAAGGGACGCCACGCTCACGAAAGCTGAAAGAAACGTCGACGCGGCGTCAATTTTTAAGCCTGTGTTTCTTTTCCGTAAACGACTGCACACATTTGTCACATCGGTAATAATCCCATAATATAAAGATGAAAACATGTATCTTGACAGGCATATGTATAGGTGCTATCCTTTCACCGCGAAATACGTTAAGAAGAAATGTTTAAGAAATTATTATCAACAACAACGCGCCTGCGCGCGGGCTGTCGTGGCGGCGGCGTTTGCCGTCGGTTGCGGCGCGCCTTGTGCGCCGCTTGGCATGTGCCGGACCCGGCGCTCAATGTTCGTCCGCGCCGCTCGGTGTCGTTGGTTGTTGGGTTCGCCCGTGCCGTCGGGCGTGTAGGTGCCTATGGAAGGGCGGTAATAGTGTGAGTGAGACGAGTATTGCTGAGACGAGTGTTAACAAGAGACCGGTCGGCAGCGGCCCGCGTCCGCCGGAGAGCGACGTAATTTATTTCAACCTGTTGATGCTGTTTATTCTTGCCGCGTTTACGACAGTGATCGCGTACACTCCGGCCTCGGGAGCGCCGGAGATGTTCCTGGCTCTCTCCTGCCTGATTCTCAATTTGGTCGTGGGATACAACGCCGGGACGTGGACGGCGCTGCTCTTGTCGGTGGCGTTCACCTTCGCCTACGGCAGCTACGTTATCTTCACCGCCGGCAATCCGGGAGCGGCCGACGTGAGGCTGACGCATATCCTTTGGATGCTGTTTTTTCCTATCGGCGCGGCTCTCTCGGGCCGATACGCGCAGATCGCCGCCCGACTCCGAGGGGGGATGGAAAACGGCAGAACGCTTGAGAAGCTCGTCGCCATCGACGAAAAAACAGGCTTTTACAAAGAACAGGAATTTTTCAAACAGCTCGGCGAGGAGTTCGTCAGGGCGAAACGCTTCAAAACTCCTTTATCAATCCTCTTAATCCGAATCAACAGCTTCGCGGAGTTCGCGCTCATCTACGGCGAGGCGGACATTGCGGGCATTATCAGGACAGTATCCGAGTACCTGAACAAGAATCTGCGCTTCTGCGACACGAAGTTCCTTATCGCGGAGGACTCTCTCGGAGTCATCCTGCCAGAGACAGGCGAAGCGGGCGCGAAGGCCGTGCTCGAGAAGCTGCGCCCGGCGCTCGAACAGATCACAAACGCCACGCGGCCGGGCGTCAAGAAGGCCGCGCACGTCATGCCGAGTATCAGCTTTGCCGGCATGATTCACGAGCGCGACCGCAACGCGCCGGAGATCTTCGAAAGAGCGCGCGCCGAGCTTGACGGCGGCATGGATTGACGCAAGTCATGAAAAATACCCGTCATCAAGCCGTCAGGCTGTTGATTTTAGCGTTGCTTCCGGCGATGTGCGCGTTCGCGTGTCCCCGCGCGGGAGAGGCCGCGAGGTGCGAGAGCTACGCGCTGCCGATCTATCCCGGCGGCGCGGTGCTACGCAACCCCAACGAGGGCGTGTCGGCCTATTTCCGTCTCCACCCGGACACACGCGTCGTAGGCGACGCGACGCTGGATCTCAAATATACATACTCGCCGATCGTCATACCGGATATCTCTACCATGACGGTTTCGCTCAACGGAAAGCCGGTCACCAGCCGCATCCTCGATGCCGGAGGAGCGGCGCGGCCGCGGTGGAGCGTCACGCTGCCCGGCGAACTCTTCATTCAGGGGGAGAACGAAATAGAGGTCAGCGTAGTGCATCGCACGGTCGAGGGGATGTGCCGCGACATCGACAACGACGCCAACTGGTTCATCATCCGGGGCGACACGAGCCTGCGCTTCGTCCTCGAGAGCGCCGAATACGAGCTGTCGCACTTCCCGCGTCCGTTTTCCGACCCGTACACCGGCGCGAAGGTGAATACGGCGGTCTATCTGCCGGAGGGAGCGGACGACGAAACGCTGACGGCGCTCATGAACCTGGGGTCGCTGCTGGGGTGTTTTTCCGCCTCAGACAGCTTTCCCGAGAATCTCGAAGTGTACGTGGGCGCGCCGGGGCGGACGGATGCGAACGAGATATTATTTGGCAAGACAAGCGTCCTTTTGCCGGACGCGGCGAAGATCTTGGGTTGCCCCATATCCGCGGACGTGCCGACGCTGTCCCTGCAGACGCTCCCGAACGGACGCGCGCGCCTTGTGATTGCCGCGGACGACAGCAAGGCTTTCGCGAAGGCGTTGGCCGCCCTCTCCCGCCCGCGGATGGCGCGGGCCGTGACCGGACGCCTCGCCGTGCTCACCGCGCCTCTTGCGGAGGAGCCGTCCTCCGCGCCGGACGATTTATTCTGCGGCAAGCGGCGGTTTTACACGCTGGCGGACTATGGATACGCGACGGATATTCCCGTGCCGGGCGCGTTTCACCGGGACGCGTACATCGACCTGCGCCGCCCGCCGAACTGCCGCGTCGGCGACGGGTCTTACTTCGAGCTGCGTTTTCGCCACTCGCGCATTCTGGACCCGAAAAAATCAGCGGTCACGATCTTCATCAACGACATCCCAATCCGTGCGGCGGCGCTGCGCGAAGACAACGCCGACGGCGGCGTGCTGCGCGCGCCCATACCCGCGTCGGAGCTTAACCGCTCGCTCTGGCGCGTGCGCATGGGCTTTTATCACGACCTCGGTATTGTGGACTGCTCAAAACGCTACGACGAGGTCGCCTGGTCGGTGATCGAGAGGGAGACATGCGTCTACCTGGGTCCAGGCAACGTGGGCTATGAGCCTGTCTGGGAGAATTTCCCCTCCGATCTCGCGGTCGGCCCCGGCGGCGCGACTGACCTGACTGTGTTTTTCACGATGGGCAAACCAACGCCGCGCGACCTCCGCAGCGCCTTCGTACTGGCCTACTACGCTGGCGTGAGGAATCGCGGCGGCTTCCGCTGGAGGGCGGTCTCAAACCCCAATGGCTTTAACCCGGAAGAAGCGGACGGCACGGTCTTCGCTTTGGGCCGCAACGGCGACGCATCCGGCTGGAGCGTTCTTGCGAAGTATCTGCCCATCTGCCCCGAGGGCGGAGGGTACAACGTGTCGAGGAATCTCGGCATGGCCGCGGATATGCCTTCGGACTTTGATGTTTACGAAATAGCGCGCGTAAACGATTCGAAGTGGCTGTACGCGTTTATGTTCAAGACCAACGAGCGCATGGACGACATGCTCGCCGATTCTCTGCGAAACCGCTTTCCGTTGAGCGGGCAGATATCTCTGACGGATGATCGCGGCAAGGCGACGTCGTTTCGGGGGGACGCGTCTCACGCGGAGCGGAAGAAGGGCTTGCGCGACGCGAAGAGATTGTCTCCGCTTGAGCGCGTCGGATGGCATTTCGGAGGCATGAGCCGCGCCGAGGTGGTGTACGGGCTCGTGCTGTGCGTCGTGGCGCTCGGCACGCTCGCGATCACCTTCTTTACGCGCCGGAGAAAATAACACGCCGCATTGTCGGCGCTTGCTGAAATGACTATTGTTTTTAGCGGAATGATTTTGTTGCATGTTATTCGGATAGTATGTTTACAAAATGCGACAATGAAGACTCTCTCAAAGCGCGCAGCTGTCAAACTTTCATTTCGAGGTATTTCCACAAGCGCTGGCGAAGCGTCGTAAAGCCTGTTATAATCACCATCGAAGCCCCGGAGATGTCACGGGGCGCTTAGGATACATCTCCTTTGCGTCGATATCCGACACGGAAAGGAGGTGGTTTTAAGTGGCTGAAGGACCTAATGACAGAAAGCCTCGCTCATTTTGGGCGATATTTCTTGAAAAGGCGAAGGAGAACCTGCCTGGACTGATATGCTCCCTTTATTGAAGCGAAGGGCATCAGGAAGCTGCGACATCTCACACGTACAAAGAGAATTCGGGATTACTACTAAATGAGTGGAGTATGGAGGAACAGTTTATGAGCAACATCATTAGCGTGAGCGAGGGAAAAATCGCCCTGTATGCCATCGGCGACACGAACGTATATGTCGATGTCGTCTTTAAAGACGAAACGTTCTGGATGACGCAAAAGGCCATTGCCGAGCTTTTCGATGTGAGCGTTCAGAATATCGGCCAACATATCAAGAGAGTTTTGGACGATGAGGAATTGGCCGCCGATGCAACTATAAAGAATTTCTTTATAGTTCAAGAAGAGGGCAGCCGCAAGGTCAGTCGCTCGCCGGAGTTTTACAGCCTTGATATGATTATTGCGGTCGGCTACCGCGTCAATTCAAAAAAGGCGACGCGGTTCCGGCAATGGGCGACGGCGACATTGAAAGAGTACATCCAAAAAGGCTATCTTCTCAATATGGAATTATTGAAAAACGGGTGGCAATTCGGGCGCGATTACTTCGACGAGCTGCTCGAAAAGATACGCGAAATCCGCGCCAGCGAACGCAGAGCCTACCAGAAGATTGCCGACGTATTCGAGCAATGCAGCTACGACTACGACAAGAACAGCGAGACGACGAGGGCTTTCTATGCCTTCGTGCAGAACAAGCTCCACTTCGCCGTGACGGGTAAGACGGCGGCGGAGCTTATCGCCGAGCGCGTCAGCATGGACCACCCCACGATGGGCTTGACCACTTGGAAGGACGCGCCGCAGGGCAAGATTCTCAAACGGGACATCGGCGTTGCCAAAAACTACCTCAATGAAAGGGAGATGTCGCGTCTCAACCGTCTTGTGGGTATGTTCCTCGACTACGCCGAGCTGATGGCCGACGACGGCGTGGCCATGAGTATGCAGGACTGGCTGAACGAGACAAACAATTTTCTCACCAACAACCGCCGCCGTGTGCTTGACGACAAAGGCCGCATATCGCACGAGGACGCGCTGAAAAAGGCGACGGAGGTCTATGAGCAATTCCGCATCCAGCAGGATAGGGACTATATTTCGAACTTCGATGTTGCGATGGCCGATTATCTGAAAGGCTCTGGCGAAGATAGCAAAGACGAGGATTAGCATGTACAACGGAAAACAGCGGATATGCATGCCAACGGCGAACACGTTGACTCCCCTCCCCCCCTCCCCCGCCACCCCATGCAGGCTTTATAGATGGTTCTTAAGTCCCATTTTCGGATGGGTCATATTGACATGTCTATATGGGAGTGGTACTGTTACGCGCGGTCGCGGTTGATATCTGTAATTATTATTCTTAACATAACTATCATGGGGAAACCGCGCAAAACGGCTCGGTCGGTATGTGTCCGGCGGGCTTGTTGTTATGGACACTTGGTATGCGCGCCGCGTCCGGTGTCATTCGCTGTTCTTTACTTGCCGCATTTCGACGTACTTTTATCACGGTTGCTCTAAATGGCGTGATCTGCGCGGAATATGAAGGGCGGGACTTGTATGAGCGAGGCTTCGACCGCTGAGGCGCGCGCGGCAAAAGTAAAAACCGAAAATAATAACGGGTTTGCGCAAGGCGACGTCTTGTTTTTCAACCTCCTGATGCTCTTTGTGCTGATCGCGTTTACGACCGTAATTGTATTCTCTCCTTCGGCGGGTTCGCTTGAGATGTTCGTCACGCTGGCGTGCCTGATCGTCAACCTGATCGCGGCGTACAACATCGGTCTGCAGCGCGGCTTGTTGCTGTCTATTGTGTTCACGTTCGCCTACGGAAGCTACGTCATATACAACGCGGGGCTGTCGCGGGGCGGCGCGGATTTTGTCTTCGGGCATATCTTGTGGATGATTTTCTTTCCGCTCGGCGCGGTGCTCGCGGGCAACCTGGCGCTGATCGTGGCCCGTTTCCGCCACGGGATGGAGAGCAAAAGCGCGCTTGAGAAGCTCGTGGCGATCGACGATAAAACCGGTTTTTACAAAGAAAACGAGTTTTTTAAGCAGCTCGACGAAGAGTTCGTGCGGGCGGTACGCTATAAAACGCCGCTTTCAGTCCTCCTGATACAGATCACAAACTACGAAGAGCTGGCTATTATCTACGGCGACGTTGACATCGTCAGCATCCTCAAGACGGTCTCCGAGTATCTGACCAAAAGCCTGCGCCTCTGTGATACCAAGTTCCTCATCGCGAACGACACTCTCTGCGTCATCCTGGCTTCGACCGACGAGGCGGGAGCGAAGGTTGTGCTGGAGAAGCTGCATCTGACGCTGGAACAGGTCACCACTACAATCGGCGGCGGCGTCAAGAAGGTGGTGCGCATTAAGCCGAGCATCGGGTATTCCAGCCTGATTCATGAACGGGATCGGGACGCGCTCGAGATCTACGAAAGAGCGAAGACCGAACTGAGCTACGACAGGGGCTGATCGCCGTGACTGTCAACGCCGCGTTCCTCGCCGCTTTGATCGCGATATGGGGCCTGCTTTTCTACCACATCGTCCTCACATACGGCGGGTACAGGCACTTTTCGCGCACGCTGGCGGACGAGGAGTCCTCCGTCGAGCTGCCGTTCTACCCGATGGTATCCGTGCTGATACCCGCGCACAACGAAGAGGCCGTGATCGGGAGGACTGTGGACGCCATGGCGCGCCTCATCTATCCCAAAGAAAGAATTGAAATCGTCGTGGTGAACGACGACTCGAGGGACCGCACTGGGAACATCCTCGCGGCGAAGCAGCGGCAGATTCCGCAGCTGCGCGTCGCGGCCACGGGCCCGGGCAACGGCGGCGCGGGCAAGGCCGCCGCGCTGAACTACGGCCTTCAGTTCTGCCGAGGGGAGTATATCGTGGTATACGACGCGGACAACACGCCCGAGCGGCGCGCGCTTCTCTACCTCGTGGGCGCGATCATGAAGGATCGCCGCCTGGGCGCGGTGGTGGGCAAATTTCGCACGCGGAATAAGAAAGCCAACCTGCTCACGCGTTTTATCAACGTCGAGACGCTGAGCTTCCAGTGGCTGCTCCAGGCGGGGCGGTGCCACTTCTGGGGGCTGACCACCATCCCGGGGACCAACTATATCATCCGGCGGTCGCTTCTGGACGAGCTCGGCGGCTGGGAGGAAAAAGCGCTGACCGAGGACACCGAGCTGACAATCCGCATCTACGACAGCGGATACCGCATATACTGGCTGCCGCACTCCGTCACCTGGGAGCAAGAACCCGAGTCGCTCAAGGTCTGGATGAAGCAGCGCACCCGCTGGGCGCAGGGCAATATGTGGATCGTCTGGCATTATCTCTGGAGGCTGCCGAGCCTGAAGAATGTCCGCATCGTCGCGGACGTCGTCTATTTCGTCTTTACGTACTTCGTCTTTTTTGTCGCCGTCATCCTCTCGGACGTGATCTTTGTCCTGGGGTTGCTGGGGGCGGCGACAATCACGATTAAGGGGCCGTTTCTGCTCATCTGGATACTCGCCTTCGTGCTGTTTGTCGCGGAGACGTATCTCTCTCTCTCGCTCGAACGCGGGGAGAGCACGCCGGAGAACCTGGGGCTTACCTGCCTCATGTATTTCACCTACTGCCAGCTCTGGATCGTCCTCATTTTCAGGGCGAGCTTCCTTATAGCGAAACGCGCCGCTTCGCGCGGCAAGGGGGTTCGGTGGTACAAGACGGAAAGGAGTTCGGGATAAATTGAGCAAGGAGCGCGGACGATTTCACGCCTGTTATGCCATAAGATTTTTCGCGTTGCTGCTGCTTTTGCCGCTGTGCGCGGGCGCGGGAGAGGCGGCTGTATGGACGCCCGCGCGGGAAGAGAGCACGCACCGGGAGAGCTATATCCTGTCGCTCTTCCCGGAGGATCAGGTGCTGCGCAACCCCAACGGCGGCGCAGCCGCGTATCTTACGCTGCTGCCCGAGACGCGCGTGTCCGGGCCGGCGGTTTTGGATCTTTGGTACTCGTACTCGCCGATCGTGATACCGGACATCTCCACTATGACGGTCTCGCTCAACGGGACGCCCGTCGACAGCCGCATCCTGCGGGTTGACGGAGCGGCCCGATCAAACGTGAGCATCAGGCTGCCGGGCGAGATGTTCGTGACCGGGCAGAACGAAATAGAGATCGCGGTGGTGCATCGCACGATCGACGGGCTCTGCCGCGACATCGACAACAGCGCGAACTGGTTCATCATCCGCGGCGACACGCGCCTGGGCTTCGTCCTCGAGAGCGGCGAATACGATCTGGCCTGCTTCCCGCGCCCCTTTGCCGACCCGTATCATGCCTCGAAGGTCAACACGGTGGCATACCTGCCGGAGGATTGGGACGAAAACATGCTCTCCGCGGCGCTCAACATCGGCGCGCTACTCGGACAGTCGTCCGCCGCCGGCAGCTTTCCAAAGCGGATACAGACGCGCGTCGGCGAACCCGGGCAGGTCCCGGCGAACGAAATAGTATTCGGACGGACGAGCGAGCTGTTCCCCGACGCGGAGGAAGCGTTCGGAGCGCCTGTACCCGCGGACGCCCCCGTGCTGTCGCTCGAGCCTCTTGCCGATGGCTACGCGCGGCTGGTTATCGCGGCTGACGACAGCAAGGCTTTCGCGAGGGCGGCCGCGGCCCTCTCCCGTCCTCAACTGGTGCGAACCCTGACGGGACGCCGCGCGGCGCTGCTCTCGCCTCTCGCTCCCGCGTCGCCGGGACCGTTGGTCGAGCTGTTCCGAGACAAAAAACAACTCTTTACCATTGAGGACTACGGCTACGCGGAAGACATACCGGTGACGGGCGCGTTTCACCAAGAGTCGCTCATAGTGTTGCGCCGCCCGCCGAACTACCGCACGGGCAGCGGCTCGTACATCGAGCTGCGCTTCCGTCACTCGCGCATACTCGACCCGAAGAAATCCGCGGTCACGGTCTATATCAACGACATTCCCATCCGCGCGGCCGCCCTCACGCCGGAAAACGCGGACGGGGGCGTATTGCGCGCGCCGATCCCCGCGTCGGAGCTGAACCGCTCGTTCTGGAACGTGCGCTTCGGCTTTTACCACGACCTGGGCATTGTGGACTGCTCGAAGCGATACGACGAGGTAGCCTGGTCTGTGATCGAGAAGGAGTCATGCGTCTATTTCAACCGAGGCCGCGTTCCGTATGTGCCGGTCTGGGACAACTTCCCCTTCGACCTGCCGGTCAACCCGAGCGGGCGGATTGAAGCGACGGCGCTCTTCACGATGGATAAGCCGACGCAGTCGGACTTCACGAGCGCGTTTATACTCGCCTACTATATGGGCGTTCAGAACGGCGCGAGCTTCCTTTGGCGCGCCCGCGTGAACGCCGAGGGCTTTGACCCCGAGACAGCCCCGGGGACGATCATCGCGCTGGGGCGCAACAACGACGTCTCCGCGTGGAGCGGTTTGTCTAAGCTGCTGACCATTTATCCCACCGCCGAAGGCTTCGCAGTGGAGCGCAGCATCGACGTAACTCCGTCCACGCTGGGCGATCACGATATTTATCAGATAGCCCGCGTGAACGACGCGAAATGGCTGTACGCCTTTATGTTCAAGCAAAACGGAAGAATGAACGACCTTCTTGATTACTCGACGCGGGACAGGTTGACCCTGAGCGGTCAAATTTCACTGACCGACGCCCGCGGAAAGGTGACGTCGTTTAACGGGCTCGCCGCCCCTCAAGAAAACGAGGCCGAACAGGGCGGCGCGAAAAATATCCCGTTTGCGGGCAAACTTGAGGGGTTTTTCGGCGGATCGAGCGGAACCGTCGCGATGTACATCGTCATCTTGGGGGTTGTGCTGGTTTTTACGATATTGATCACCTTCTTGTCGCGAAGGAGGAGATGATGTGACGCCTCGCTCGCTTCCCGCGAAAATAATTTGCCTTGTCCTCTGTTGCTGCGCGCTCTTCGTCTGGGCGATCAACGGCGCGGGGGCCGGTTCCGCCGTCGGCGTGCCGAGAGAGGCGCGGGCGGTGATCGACGAAGCGCTCTCCGAGATCGAGGCGAGGCGCGAGAAAGAACAACAACAGCGTGACATCGCCGAAGCCGAGCAGTATGTCCGCGAGACGGAGGAAGAAGCCATGCGCGCCGAGTCGCGGGCGATAGAAGCAAGAGAAGAGGCCGAGCTCGCCCGCCGCGAGGCCGCGGACGCGGAAGCCGCGAAGCTCGCCGCGGAGGCGGAGGCGAACGAAGCCGCCGCGCGCGCCTCGCGGATGATGGACGAGGCCGCCGCGGCACAACTGGCGGCCGGCGAATCGGAGAGGCTCGCAATGGCGGGAGAAGCCGTCGCCGTGAGACGTGACCGCGCGGGGGAGGCAGTCTCCGGCGAACGCGAGACGCTGATCATCCCCCTGCCTTCTCTGCGTGACGCCGGTTCCGAGCGCGGTCTCCGCGTGAGCGACGAGCTTCTGCGCGCCGAGGCGGAGGCGCGTGAACAGGAACGCGTCCTCCGCGAGGGCGACGCCGCGCGGGGCGAGAAGACCCCGCCGCGCAAGCCCGCGCGCGTCCCGCTCCCGGCGGACTGGAGCGCCGTGAGACGCGCGTATGCCCGCGCGGAGGCTCTGCAAAGCGTCGCAAACGCCGCCTCCGAGCGAGCGGAGCGCGCCGTGAGCGTTCTCGACGCGAAGATCGCGTCCGCGGACGAAGCCGCATCACGCCTCGAGGACGCGTTGCTGATACTCGGGGACGCGCGGCAGGCGCTGGCGGAGTACGAGGCATACGCGGCGGATGCGCGCGAGCAGGCGGCGCGCACGCTGAAAGAGCGCGACGACTTTCTGGCGATGCTCGCGAGCCCGCCTCCCGCGAGCGGCCTGTCCGCGGGCGTAGAACACTACCACTGGGGCGGCGGCGAGCGCGGCGGCGATCAGACGGTATTCCCGATTTATTACGAGCGTGAGCGCGAGGACTTCTCGTGGGGCGTTTTCACGCAATATGTCATGACAGATCACCTCGACACGTTCACCGACACGACGCTCAATTTCTCGAAGCGCGTTCCGCGCGAGCGGTCGTCGTGGCTGTATTCGCTCTCGATCAATATCCCGACCGGCAAATCCGCGCTCGGCTGGGACGAACGCTACGCGCGGGTGACCGACGACATAACCGGCGTGGAGCAGTTCGGCAAGGGTTGGCAGGTCACGCCGGGTGTCGCCTACACGTGGAAGACGAGCGCGTCCGACGACTGGACGATCGGCACGTCGTACACGTTCAGCGAGAAGTACGACCCGACGAGCGACATCCCGAACGACGACGTCGATCCGGGCGGCGAGTGGGGACAGTATCTGCGCTACCGTCACCTCGGCGAGAAGTGGCAGTTCGTCGGCGAGCTGCTGCATTCGGGCTATGGGCGCAGCCGCCTGGACGACGGATCGTCCTACCGCGAGAGCGATTCGTGGGAGGGGCGGCTGACCTTTAACCGCGTACTGAGCGATACGCAGAATCTGATGTTCTACTACTGGCTCGAGCGGCAGAGTCCGAGCGACATCCCGTTCGAGACCGACGACCCGCTCGTTCACTTCTTCGGCACGCGCTGGACCCGCCGGTTGGACGAGAACAGCAAGCTGCACCTGACAGCGGACGTAATGACGACGGACGGCAGCAGATTCTTCCGGATGTACAGCTACTACGACGCGATGTTATCTCCCGCCTACGGGGCGGAGATGGTGGACGGGCGCACGAAGTATTCTCTGGGCATAGGCTTCGACCGCGGCGTCGGCGCTGATATGAGCCTTTCCGTCGGCATTGAGGCCTTTCACATGCGCGACGGGCGCTCAAACACGGGCGCTCCCGCGCGGAATTACAACGGCGGAGGAGCGCGGCTGGTGTTCTACAAGACTTTTTGATTTGGAGAAGTGAATTATGCTTGGTTTAAAACGGCGCGTCATGACAATTTTGGCCCTCCTGCTGATCTGCCTGCCTCTCGCGGTTTGTGCCGGGCGGGCGTGCGCGGAGGATAAGGCCCTGCTGCGGACTTACGTCGTGTACGACGGCGAGTTCCGCTTCGGCGTGCCTCAGCCTGTGCTGACGTCGCTGATGGAGTTCCTGGGGCATTTTGACCTCGAACAGATTCCGCTCGCGTCGGACGACTGGAAGCCCGGCGCGCTCGCCGACGCGGATATGGTGGTTTTTCTGGGCCTGCGCGGCGGAGATCTGCCCGGCGGCATGTTGGACGAGATCACCGGGGTATCCGAGCGCGGGCGCGTGATATGGTTCGAGCGCGGCGTCGCCGGTCTGGCGAAACGCCTCGGCTGGAGCGACTTTATCGCGCTTGAGCCTGCCTCCGGCTGGCTGAACGTATCGACGCGCCACGGGCCCCGCGCCGTCCCCTCGTGGGCGCGCGTCGCCGCCGCCCGTCCGGGGAGCGGCGCGGATATCTTCATGCGCGTGAGGGATTTCGAGCGCGAAGAGCCGCTCTCGTGGCGGCGTGGCGGCGTATACTACCTCGGCTGCCTGGATTTTTTCGTGCCGTCGATGCGCCTTGCGCTGACCGATCTTTTGCATCGCGCCATCCCGAAGAAGTATGCACAGGCGCGCTCCGCGCCGCGGAGGATGCTGCTGCGCGTGGAGGACGTCAGCCCTTCGACCGACCCGCGCGCGCTGCGCCGCATTCTGGAAACCATTCAGGGCTTTGACATCCCCTACGCGATCGGCGTCATATCCGTGAGCGTCGCGGAGGATGGAAGCGCGCTCGCGATGAGCGAGTCTCCCGAGGTCGCGTCGCTGCTGCGCGACGCTCAGGAGCGCGGCGCGAGCGTTATCATGCACGGTTACGCGCACGGCAACGAATTCTCGCCGCTCACGGGCGAGGGGTTCGAGTTCTGGAACGCCCGCGCCGACAAGCCGATGCCCGACGACGAGGCTTTCACGCGCAGCCGCGTGGAAGCCGCCTTTGCCGAGCTCGCCCGCTGCGGCCTCTGGCCCGTGGCGTTCGAAGCGCCGCACTACGCCATGAGCAAAAAGGGCTACGAGGTCGTCTCCGAGTTCTTCAACACCTGTTCCGGGCAGGTGCAGATATCCGACGAGAGCTATACGATAACCCTCGCGCTCCCGTATATTACGAAATCTCCGTATGTGAACGGCATGACCCTGATCCCGGAGAACCTGGGCTACTACGACGGCGGTGAGAACAACGCGGAAGCCCTGCTCGGCGAAGCGTCCGCGCTGCTTGAGACGGACGCCCCCTTCGGATGTTTCTTCTACCACGGCTATCTGCCGGACGCCGAGCCCTTGCGCGAGGCGATCTCGGGCGCGCTGCGGATGGGATACTCGTTCTTCGACCTGCGCGAACTGGACATCCGCGCCGAGTCGAAGCAGGTGCGGGTCACTGTCGCGAACGGAGCTGTATCCGGCAAAATACTCGATCCCGAAATCCTGAACACCGCCGGTTGGGGCGTGACGCACATTACCGCGGCGAACCTGGGGCGCGCTCAGGCGCTTCTCATGACGCTCGCGATTTTGAGCATCGTAGGATTGATTTTTCGGCTACGTAAAAACGCCTGGAAAAAATACGAGGTGGATGAAGGCTAGTGTGTCCTCCCTTGACAATCCGAACGCCGCGGGTAAACTGAACGAAAGTCAGGCGATGCTTATCCCGGAGCGTGGAAGGGCATGATGAACGAAAAAAAAGGACAACCGCCATTTGTGGTTACACCCGAGATACGAAAACTAATCGATGCCGCCGATTCTGTATGCGGGCGTTTTTGTCCGCCCGAGGCGCGGCACGGTCAAGTTCGCGCGATCTGGGGTACCCTCGCGATCTCCGACCACACGCTTAGAGAGGATCGCGTAGAGGCCGCCGTAAAGGGCGGCGGCGATGGGAGCGCCTCGCTCCCCGAAGCGTCAAACGCCCGCGACGCCTATGATCGCATAGACCGCTGGGTTCCGCACCGCGAGAGCGACCTCTTGCGCGCGCACGGCCTTCTTCTTCACGGCTTATCGGAGACCGCCGGCGCTTATCGCGGCACTCCGCTGCGCATCCGCGCGGGAACCCGCATCATACACGAAGCGCCGCATCCCGAGCGCGTACCCGAGTTGATGGAAACGCTGCTGGCATGGCTCCCCAAAGCCGACACGCACCCGCTCGTCACAGGCGCGCTCTTTCACTGCGAGCTCGAATTCATCCACCCGTTCGCTGACGGCAACGGCCGCCTCGGCCGCCTCTGGCAGCGCGTAATTTGGAAATCGCCCTTTGGCAGTCTCCCGATCGAGTCGTATTTTTATGATAAACGCGGCGAATACTTCGCGGCGCTCAAGCAGTCGACGCGCTCGACGGACTGCGCGCCTTTTGTCGAGTTCGCGCTTAAGTTGCTGTTGCAAGCGGTAACGGACTGCGACCAAAGCCTCGCGCTCTCCGCGCCGGAAGAGCCTAAGGCGCAGGCCGCGCCGACTCCTCAAGAGGCGGAGCGGGACGAACGCGTAGAAGCCGGGACCGACGGCGAGGGCGGACAAGAACCGCCGGAGGAGACGCCGAAGCTCGTGCTGCGCCTGCTCTCCGTCATGAACGGCGAGATGTCGGGCGTTGAACTGCAGGAAGCTCTCGACCTGCGCGACCGCAAATCCTTCCGCGAGCGCTACCTCGCGCCTGCTCTCCAGTCCGGCTTCGTCGAGATGACAATCCCCGGCAAGCCCAACAGCCGTAACCAAAAATACCGCGCCACCGAAAAAGCCCAAACGCTCAAATAAACGCATATATAACCCGTTCTTTTGCATGCTCGCGTGGCAAATACCTATTAGCCCATGATGCGCGTTAAAAATGTCGTCCTCGCGCGTCCGCGGGCAAAATCGCCTGTTGCGCGAAGGTGATTTTTTGCGCTGCCGCCGTAAAAAAATCCTTCGACCATATCGATACGCTCTCCGCGTCCGCCGTAAACCTGACGATGTCCGCCTTTGCCGATTCAATATCCAACGTCTCGATCCGCTCTCTCAGGATGCCGAGAAATATCTCGGGCGTCAAATCCCCCGGCCATGTTTTGTGTCCGCTTTGAATCATGCGGGCCTCAAGGTGCGCGAGGCGCAGAGGCGTCCCGCGCGAGACATACCACACAAAGTCGTGCCAGTCACGGCCCTTGACGCGATTTTTCCAGTTCCGGCAGAGCAGCGCGTGCATTTTGCCGGCGAAAAGATCGGGGAGGACGTAAACTCTCGAAGAGAACGGCGTCGGGCGAAGGAGATATTTCGTCTCGGTTTTGAAGCCGGGCGGCGGATCCGTGTCAACCTCGATTTTGATTTTGATCTGCTGTCCGGTCGGCAAGCGGTCGGCCAGCGCGCGCGTACCGTTAATCATCAGGAAGTGCGTTTTCGTGTCCGCTTTCATAAACGCGGACTCGATCTGCGTCCCGACGCTCTTTTCCCTAACCGTGAAGGAGGCCTCGAAGCCGAATGACTCCAGTTCTTTTACGACGAACGTTTCATATTCGATGAGGCTGAATGAGTCGTCAGGCCGCAACAGGGAAAAATCCATGTCCTCGGAGTATCGGTCCAGTCCATAAAAAATGCGCAGGGCCGTACCGCCGTAAAACGCGGCTTTTGTGAAAAATGAGCTTCTCGAAAGCCCGAGCAGGGATATCTCTTGAAGTATCTCTCTGAGCGCGTCTGTCGCGGACGCCACTGTAGACAGGTCATAGGTGTTCAGCATTTTTTGCACGGCGTCGTTCATTTATCCCTCACACTCCGTCCTCCCCGATTATATCCCTCAGACAATCGGCCAGCATATTCGTCTTTATCGTTCCGTACAGCGCGGAATAGTGTTCGACAAGCTTAACGTCGAGGCTCAGCAGCGTCTCTTCGTCGATGCGCAGGTCTTGGGTCAAGCGTTCTTTTATGTCCTTGAGCGACCGAAGGCTAATGCTTCTGCGGAGCGCGATCATGTCAACCAGCGCTTTTTCGCGCGCAGCCATCAGAAACGAGCGTCCGTCGGGCAGGTCGATCATGTCGAATCCGTCGGAGTACGTTTCCTTTCGGACCGACATGTATGAAAAAACTCCGACGGGCGTCGAGAACGACCGCGAGCGCCCGAGGCAGACGCTGGTCAGCTCCGTGACGCGTTCGGGAATCATCGAATACCATGAGAGCGCGTACTCCAATGAGAGGTACGAAGGGCCGTAGGCACGGTTGGCGAGAATTTCAAGCGAAAGCGGGCTTTGCCTCAGAGCGGGAGCGACGGCGTACAAGCCCTTGCGGACGCGGATAATCTCACCGCTCCGAACCATAGCGCTTATTTTGTTGTCGGGACTCGCGTAGTGTGACAGCGCCTGCCGCAGCGTCGCCGTATCCACTTCCTCAAACGGTATTTTTTTCCGCGTAATAACGTCCATTTTTATCACCACGGATATTATACTCGCTAATTCACGTATAATACAATTAGACAGCGCAAAAAACGGATAATTGGCGGCGACGCAAATAAACGCGTATATAAGCCCATTCTTTTGGTAATTCGTGCCCGAGTACCTATTAGCCCATGATACGCGTTAAAAATGCCGTTCTCGCGCGTCTGCGGGGTATAATGGCGAAGACCAAAGGGGTGGTTGGCATGAGGAGATGGGGGAAGATACTGCGCGTTGATTTGACGGCGGGCGAGGCGCGGGCGGAGGAAGTGCCCGAGGCCGTGTACCGGGATTATATAGGGGGCGGCGGCATCGCGGCGAGGATGCTGTACGACGAGAGCGGCGCGGATACGTACCCGCTCGGGGAGGACAACCCGCTGATATTCATGACGGGACCCTTCACGGGTACAAAGGTTCCTACGTCGGGGAGGCATCAGATCACGGCGAAGTCGCCTCTGACGGGCATCTTCGGCGAGTGCGACGTCGGCGGAGGCTGGGGCGTCGCGCTCAAATCGTGCGGATACGACGGAATTGTCTTCACCGGGCGCGCGGCTCGCCCCGTCTATCTGCTGCTGCGGGGCGACGGGCCGGGCGAGGCCGAGCTGCTCGATGCGGGCGATCTGTGGGGGCTGGATACGTTCGAGACGAACGCGCGGATTCGCGCCCGTCACGGGAGCGCGTTCGCCGTCTCGTGCATAGGGCTCGCGGGCGAGAAGCGGCTTGCGATCGCAGCCATCGCGCACGACGGAGAGGACGCGCGGATGGCGGGGCGATGCGGCCTGGGGGCGGTGATGGGCGCGAAGAATCTCAAGGCGGTCGCCGCGGCGGGCGGGCGCGGCCTGCCGGTTGCGGACGAGGCGAGGTTCGCCGCGTCGCAGAGGGCCGTCGTCTCCCGTATGGTCGAACACACGATGGGGCTCAAACTCTACGGCACGGCGGGAGGCGTGGTGGGCGCGGAACAGATGGGCGACCTGCCGCTGCGCAACTGGAGCATGGGCGGCTGGGCGGAGGCCGAGCGCCTCTCGGGCGTCCTCATGCGCGACACGATTCTGCGGCGCAATTATTACTGCGCGGCCTGCCCCATAGGCTGCGGGCGGGTCGTGGAGATCACGGAAGGCCCATACGCGGGGGTACGCGGCGCGGGGCCGGAGTACGAGACCCTCGGAATGCTGGGGGCCTGCTGTCTGGTGAGCGACCTCGAGGCGGTAACCTACGCGGCGGATCTTTGCAACAGGGCGGGGGTTGACACGATTGAGACCGGCGCCGCCGTCGCGCTCGCGATGGAGTGTTATGAGAAAGGCTTGCTGTCGCGGGGCGACCTGGACGGCGTCCGCGCGCAGTGGGGCAGCGCGGAGGCGATGGTCGCGCTTGTGCGCCTCGCCTGCGCCGGAGAGGGCGCGGGCGCTCTGCTCGCGAAGGGCGTGCGGGGTATGGCGCGCGAAATCGGCGGCGAGGCGCAATCCCTTGCCATGCACGTCAAAGGGCTGGCTCTGCCCGCGCACGACCCGCGCTGCTTTAACAGCCTCGCGGTCGGCTATGCTACGTCGAACCGCGGCGCGTGCCACCTCCAGGGGGCGACGTATTTCTTCGAGAAGACGGCGCTTCTGCCTGAGCTGGGCTACGCCGAACCGCAGGATCGCAAAGGAGTCGCGGGCAAAGGGCGGCTCAATTACGACGCGCAAAACGTGATGTCCGTCTTCGACTCGCTCAAGATGTGCAAATTCGCCCTGTATGGACGCGTGACGCTGACCGACGTCATCGAGTGGCTGTCTTCCGCCGCGGGGCACGAGACGACGCTTGACGCACTGCTTCGCGCCGGCGAGCGGATATTCAACCTCAAGAGGCTCTACAACATACGCTGCGGCGTGACGGGCAAGGACGACGTTCTCCCCGGGCGCATCCTCCACACCCCAAGACGCGACGCCGGAACAGGGGACAACGTGCCGCCGCTCGCGGCAATGCTTGACGAATACTACGCCGCCCGCGGCTGGGACTTGAACGGGATACCGACCGACGAACGGCTGAGCGCGTTAAAGCTCGCCCGATAAACACCTCCGCGCAATCAATTGCCGCGAAAAAGCGCGACGCCTCGTATATTATTCGAGGCGTTTTTTTGATACTCATGTTATCCGCAAATACAAACAGGTTATACACATCAAAGATTATAAAAATCAGCAAAGTAGTGGATAAGATTAAATAAATCAGGCGCGTTTCCGGGGCTTACGGGCGAAGGGCGCTTTTCGTGCCGGGATTTATATCCCGCGCCTTCGGTGAAATTTTCACGTGGACGCGTTTTTTGCGGAAACCTTTCCGCTCAAAATGGATGACAGAATAAATGCGCCTATTCGCCGGAGTTATTGCGTTTTTTAAAATAGATGATTAGAATACGAACAGAAACGATCAGAAAGGAGGCGGGCGGATGCGTCTATTTGCGAGCGCGACGACGGAGCTGATGATGGATTATGCGTCGGAGGCGTGCGAGACGGCCGCCGCGTTTGCGAACACCGACGGAGGGGTCCTCTACATCGGCGTCTCCCCCGACGGAAGCATTGCGGGGCTGGCCGACGTAAACACCGTGTACATGCGGATGGCGGAGGATCTCAGGTCGTTGGTCAGGCCGTCCGTCGAGCATCTGACGGCGTTCCACGTCGAGACCATGGAAGGCCTCCGGGTGTTGGAGGTGACCGTTCGGCGGGGTTCGAACAGCCCGTATTTCATGACGGAGCGCGGAATATGCCCGGAGGGCGTGCCGGTCCGCCTGGGGGCGTCGAACGCGGCGGCGGGCGAGCTCGTAATACGCAGGATGATCCGCGAGTCCGACGGCGAGAAGTACGAAGAGTTGCGCTCGATTGACCAGGCGTTGACGTTCAGCGAGGCGGAGCGCGAGTTCGAGGCGCGCGGCATACCGTTTGGCCTTGCCCCGCGAAAAGCCCTCAAGTTGATGACCGGCGATCGCGTCTACACCAACTTGGGGCTTTTGTTATCGGATCAAAATCCGCACACCCTCAAGACAGCGGTCTTCGAGGGAACGGCGGGCGCGGTCTTCCGCGAGCGCGCGGAGTTCACAGGATCGCTGCTGCGCCAGGTTAACGACCTCTGGGACTATCTAAGCCATCGCAACGCGGTGCGCGGCGAACGGCGGGATTATCCCGTGCCGGCGCTGGCGGAGGCTCTGCTGAACGCCTTTGTCCACCGCGACTACGGCGCGGCGGGCAGCTCGATCGTCGGGATATATGACGACCGCGCCGAGTTCGCGTCTCTTGGTGGGTTGTCGGAGGGGTTGTCGCTCGATGACGTCATGCTCGGCGTCAGCGTGCCGCGCAACGAAAACTTGGCGAAGGTGTTCGCCCAACTGGCATTGATCCCCGCCTGCGGCACGGGTTTGCGCAGGATCGCGCGGAGCTACGGGGATTTTACGCTCAAGCCGTCGTTCGAGGCGACTTTGGGAGTGTTCAAAGTGACGCTGCCGAACACTAACGCCGAGCGGGAGGAAGAACGCCTCAACGAAAACGAGCGCACGGTGATGACGCTGTTTAAAATTCGCGAGTCCATCACGCGGAGGGACGCGCAGCTCTCGCTCTCGCTCTCGCAGGCGATGGCGGTCCGCGTCATGCGCTCCCTCGTGGAAAAAGGCGAGGTGCGCGCCGTCGGAAACGGCCGCAGCACGCGCTACGTCCCGTCGCGGTGAAACCGCGTCCGCGGAACGGCGTCTGATATATTTGCGGAATACATCTCAAAAGCTTTTGACGCGAGCGCGATAAATACGTACAATAATGCGAGCGAAACCCGAGTCAGACAAAAGAGGTGTGGCGTATGCAAAACCTCAATATCGGTAACAGCTCTTTCGGTGTGAAAGTCGAGTTTGCCGCGGAGCAGATGTCACTTGAGCGCTATCACAACTTAATGGAGAGTCTCTTCATTGAGAGCGACCCGAAATACCTCGAGCGTCTTTTGGAGTCGAAGGCGCAGGCCGACCGCGGTGAGGTAGTGGAGAAGAGTTTTGAGGAGCTGGATCTCCTCGCGGGGTCACTCGCGGGGTCAGAGGAGTGATACTGAAGTTTTCGCGTCTGGCGTGGGAGGATTACGAACGCTGGCTTGCGCGCGACAAAAAGATTGCGGAGAAAGTCAACGATCTGTTGCGGGAGTTGTCTCCCGGCGGCAAGCGTTACAGCGGGACGGTGAATCCCGGGCCGCTGCGGCGCGCACTCTTCGGCTACAGCAGCCGAAAGATCACGGCGACCGATCGGCTGATTTACAAGCTGGAGGGCGACGCGATCGTCATCATCTCCTGCATGTGGAGGCACGGCTAAGGCGCGTCAGGGTGTAATCAGCCTAAGCATAAGCAGCGCTTCGAGCTGGTCGAAGGCGTACACCGACAGACTCTCGTCCATGCTGAAAGCGCCCATAAACCGGCTGCCCACGCCGATCTGCGTCGCCAGCGCCGCTTTGCGGCAGCGTGCCGATGAGGCTTTGTCGCCCGCTTTATCCAAAAAACGCGCGGCGAGCGCGTAGACCGCTGTGGATTCGCCCTGCCCGAGCACGGGGCGTCCTGTCTGCGTGTTGTAGAGGTTGTAGATGCGGCCCTTCGCGATTTCTTTTTTGAGGAACGCCGCGAGGGCGTCGGCGTTTCCTCCGGCCCGCAGCAGAAAGATCGCGGTGTAGAGGTTCTCGACCAGGTTTGTCTCGCCTACGAACGTGTATGACTTTTTATCGTATTCGTATCGCGTCGGATAGAAGCCGAATTTGTTCGCGGGGGCGGCGAGCAGCAGCTCGCGGGCGCTTTTCGCAGGGCCGCGCCACTTGCCGTCATAGCGCTCCATCTGCTCCATGGTTTCCGTGTCGAGGTAGAACAGGTTTACGCCCGAGTCGCGGATGCCGTTCTCCGCGTTGTAAAACGACACAACCCTTCCCCCGCTCACGTCGAACCGATGAAGGTCGCCTGCCAGAGACCGCAGCTTCGCGGCGTAGTCGCCCAGCTTTTTCCCGTGCGCGAGCGCGTAGGCCTTAAACAGCCGCAGGTCGTCGACTAATGCCGTCGAGCGGCTGACGCTCTTGTTGCTAAGGTTGACCTGCCAGCAGTAATACCCCTCTTTGGCCTTGAAATATCGGTCGGTGACCTCCGCGTAACGCGCGAAGAGCTCGCCGTCTCCCACCAGCGCGAGGTACTCCATAGCCTGCCCCATGGACTCGACGACGCCGTCGGCGGAGGCTGTTTTGGGGCTGGCCAGGTAGCGTATCACGCCGTTGCCGTCGAGCATCCTGTAATGAAGGAAGCTCCACGCCCGAATCTCCGCCGGGCTGAAACCGCTTCTGCCGGTCAGCTTATAATCGCCTGCGTCTCCCTCCGCACGGACGGCGAAAAACAGCAGCGCAACGGCAAGAACAGCCGCGGCGCTCGCAATCCATTTTTTCAAGCCCGGTTCCCTCCTTAAATGTGTGTATTCCGCTCAGCTTTACCGCGATAGCATAACCGATTGCGGAAACGTTGTGAAGCAAATTACTGAAATCGATTGACAAAATATCGGGGGTTATGTATTAATGGGTTTATCAATGGATTTATTAAAAACGGCGTTAATATTTCTTGAGAGGTGACTCGGATGAAATACACGATCAGCGAGGCTGCCGAGAGGACGGGGTATTCCGCTCACACCCTGCGGTTTTACGACCGGGAGGGGCTGCTGCCCTTTGTGGAGAAGACACCGAGCGGGAAGCGCCTGTTCAAAGAAGAGGACCTCGAGTGGATTTTTCTGATCGACTGCTTGAAACAGACGGGGATGTCGATCAAGGGAATCCGCCAGTACATCGACTGGTATATCGAGGGCGACGAGACGATACCGCAGCGCTACGAGATGTTCATAGCGCTGCGAATCGAGGCCGCGCGCCAGATGGCGTCGCTGCAGAGAGTGATGGACAAGCTCGAATACAAGTGCGAGTTCTACAGAGAAGCCCTCGCCTCCGGCACAATCACCGCCCGCGAAGAACGCGCCTACGCGGCGACGGCGAGCGCGGGGTGATGCGTAAAACGCCGAAGCGCGGTTTTTGCCGAATATTTCCCCGGTAATCGCCTTTCGCGTCCCTGCGCCTACCCCTGATACCCCAGCTTGCGCAGCCACGCCGCGACCTCGGGCGATGCGTTTGCCGCGCCCGAGCCGTTAAGAGACAAGCCCTGCGCCACGGCTGCTTTCGGCGACAGGCGCGCGATGTCCGCGGGGCCCCTGCCCAAGCCGCCTCCGCCGTGGGTGCAGAAAGGCGCGATTGTCTTGCCGGAGAATCCGTATGTCTCAAGGAACGTGAAGACGGGCATCGGCAGAGTGCCCCACCAGTTGGGGTAGCCGAGGAAGATCACGTCGTACGAGTCCGCGTTTGCCAGCGTCCCGGCCAGCGCGGGGCGGGCGTTTGCCGTTTGCTCTTTCTTCGCGCGGTCCGTGCAGTCGTTGTAGCCTTGCGGGTATGCGTCCGCTGCGCGGATTTCGTACAGATCTCCGCCAACGGCGTTGTGAATCCTCTGCGCCACCGCGCGCGTGTTGCCGCTGTACGAAAAATACGCCACCAGAATTTTCCCCGCGGGGGCGGCTTCCGCCGCGCCCGTTCCGAACGCAGCCGCGATAAACATCGCCAGCGTCCATAACATTGAACCTCTCATTTTGCGCAATCCCTCCTGCTTTAGCAAGTATAAAAAAACTTTAGCACTTCGAGCGCGCTCAAAGTCAAGCGGTATGTTAAAAATCGAGCGCGTTGCGCGAGAGTTAACGACAAGGCGTAAATTATGATATATTGTTGTCGCATAAGGGCGTATACTGAAAACAAGCCATTTTAAAGAGGTGATTGCGGAGATGTCGCGGTTCTTTTCAAAGAAAAAGAATTTAATGTCTCTTATCATGATCTGTGCGGCTGCGCTTTTTGCCGCCGGAGGAGCGCTCGGCGCGCCGAAGGAGGCGCCCGCGGGGTGGCCCGCGCACCTTCGCGTGGTGACAGGGCCGAACGGGGGGCAGTGGTTCAATCTAGGGACGCCCATAGCGGAGGCGCTGTCCGAGTACGTTCTGCCCTCGGCCAGCGTGATCGGCGGAGGCGTCGAGAACATCGATAATATCAACAAAAAGAAAGCCGACGTCGGCTTTACGCTCAACTGCTTTTTGGGCGTCTCGGGGTCGGGGATCGCGGAGTATGGAGATATCAACCTCGATAACGTCTCGATCCTGACTAATATTTATCCGCAGGTGTTTTATTTTCTCGTCCGCAAGGACTTCGCGGACAAAAACGGCGTGACGAGCATCGAGTCGCTGCTGGCCAAGAAGCTGCCGGTACGCTTTGTCTCGCTCAAGCCGAAGACCGCGTCCGAGTTTATCCTGAGCTTGCTGCTTGAGTTTGGATACGGCACCAATTTCAAGAAGCTGACCGCGCAGGGTTGGGACATCACGTTCAGCAATTACGCCGAGACCTCGGACAACCTGGTCGCGGGCGAGATCGACTGCTTCGCGTACACCGCCGGCGTAGACGTGCCGCTGATTCACACTATCGAAGCCCACACGGAGGTCGTGATACTGCCCGTATCGAAGAAGGTGCTGGACAAGCTCTCCGAGCGCTTCAAGACCGGAAGGCACACCATCGGGAAAGGCACGTACAAGTGCGCGGATAAACCGATACTCACCCTGGCGGACTATACCTGCCTCATCGTGCGCAAGGACCTGCCCGACGACCTGGTCGCGGAGATCGCCCGGACGCTCTGGCAAAACCGCGAGATGATCGCCGGGGTCGTCTCCGACTACGGCGCGCTCTCGCCGGAAACCGCAATTCCCAAGGGGTTGCCCGCCCATCCCGGCGCGGTGAGTTTCTGGAAGAGCCTGACGAAGAATAAATAGGGATTTTCAGCGCGGATGAAGAGCATTCGAGTCAAACTCATAGCTCCGTTTTTGATCGGACTCTTCGTTACCGCGCTGCTGCTGTCGTCGTATGCCTATGTGTCGGCGATGCGGGCCAGGCGCAGCGCGGTGTTGAGCATCGCGCAGGCCAAAACCGCGCAGGTGTCTTCGTCGATGTCGCTGATCTTCCGCTCAATCGTCTCAACCATGCAAAACATCACCGCCGACCCGCATGTCACGGCGGTCTTCCGTGGCGGCTCCTACTCGGCGAAGGGCAAGGATACCGAGGAGTGGATCGAGATCTTAGCGCAGGGCAACGACTACTTTCGCGATATTTTTATAACCGACCGCTACGGAGTCTGTATCCTCTCCAGCAACCCCAGCCACACGGGGAAATCCTTCGCTTCGCTCGAGCCTGTCGGGCGCGCGCTGAGCGGGATGTTCTCAATCGGAGACTTCTCCGTCGGGATGATAACAATGAAGCTCAGCGCTACCGCGGCGGGGCCGATTGACGTAGATGGCGAGCTGATGGGATCGCTCGGACTCATATACGACGTCCCGAAGATCGTGAGCTACGAAGAGCCGGCGGAGGCCAAGGACAGGATATTCACCTTAATGCTGCGCCCTGACGGGCGGTTTGCCTCGCACTGGGACCAGTCCTTCATGAAAAACGACAGCCCGAAGTTCCTCACCCTGTACGACAAACTCCAGGCCACCGCCCGCGAGGGCGAGGCGGTCGAGTACACGCTTGACGGCGAGCAATACATCGGCTTCGCGCAGTTTGAGCCGATGACAAAATGGGTGATTATCTCGAGCGCGCAAAAGCACGAGGTGTTTGCGGACGCGCGCGAGCTGACCGGCATGATCTTCGTCATCAGCCTGTTGGCGCTGCTTTCGATCTCGTTCATCATCCTGCGCATCGCCAACGGCATTATCAACTCGCTGCTTTCGCTGATCGACTACGCAAAGCGAGTGTCGGAGGGGGATATCGACTCCAGGTTGGGCGATACGGACCGCGCGGACGAGCTGGGAGTGCTGCATCGCTCGCTGGCGCGCCTCGTGGAGACGCTTCAGGCGATGATCCGCCAGACGCGGGACGTCAGCCGCATGAAGGGCGAATTCCTGGCCAACATGAGCCACGAGATACGCACGCCGATCAACGCGATCATCGGCATGGCGCACCTCTCGCTGCGCGACAAAGAGATCGCGCCCCGCCAGCGCGACTTCCTCGAGAAAATCCAGACCGCGGCGCGCTCGCTGCTGGGCGTCATCAACGATATCCTCGACGTATCCAAGATCGAGGCGGGCAAGCTGGTGATCGAAGAGACGCCGTTTGAGGTCCGCAAGCTGCTGGAAGACACGATCTCCATCCACCAGATCAACGCCCGCGCGAAGTCGCTTGACATCGGCCTGTCCTGCGCGGACGACGTACCCGCGTGGCTGCTGGGCGACCCGCTGCGCATCGGTCAGGTGCTGAACAATCTTCTCTCGAACGCCGTAAAGTTTACGCAGAGGGGCAGTGTCTCCCTGATGTGCGAACTCGAGGGCATGGACGGCGAGCGGGCTCGCGTCGCGATGACCGTGACCGACACGGGGATAGGCATCGGCGCGGAGGCTTTGGAGCGTCTCTTCCAGCCTTTCACTCAGGCGGACGCCTCCATCACCCGCAAGTTCGGCGGGACGGGACTGGGGCTCGCGATCTCGCTGAGCTTAGTCGAGCTGATGGGCGGGCGCTTCGGCGTCGCCAGCGAGCCGGGCAAGGGCAGCTCGTTCAAGCTTACCCTGCCGCTCGCGGCGGTCGATGGCGCGGGCGCGCCCGCCGAGGCGGACGTACCCGGCGAGGAGGATTTCAAGGCGCTGCGCCTGGAGGGCAAGGTCATCCTTATCGCCGAAGACAACATGATAAACCGGATGATACTTGAAGAACTGATCGCCCCGGCCGGCGCAACCGTGCTGCCGGTCGAAAACGGGCAGATGGCGGCGGACAAAGCCGACGAGCTGGAGATCGACCTGATCTTTATGGATATGCAGATGCCGGTGATGGACGGACTCCGGGCGACGCGTGAGATTCGCGCGCGGGGACACGCGATGCCGATAGTCGCCGTGACGGCCAACGCGATGAACGAGGACCGCGAAGAAGGCTTCTCCGCGGGCATGAACGCCTACATCACCAAGCCGGTCGAGCTGCGGCAGCTGTACGAAACGTTGAAGTTGTTCCTGTCGGAGGAGGGGCGGCGGCCGGGCTAGTCCAAATCGTTCTGCTCGGGCTTGAGGTGCCGCGCGCCGTAATCGCGGTGGACGCCAGCGCGCAAGAACAGCTCGAAAACATCCTCGTCGATGCGTTTCTCTTCCCTGAATTTTTCCATAATTTTAACGGCCTCGCTCAGCGTGTTGCCCTTTTTGTAGGGGCGGTCCGACGCCGTGAGCGCCTCAAAGATGTCCGCGACGGCGAGCATGCGGGCGCTCCAGCTCATCTCGCCGCGCGCGAGCTTTCTGGGGTATCCTTTGCCGTCCATCGTTTCATGGTGTCCGCCCGCAATCTCCGGCACGTTGCGCAGATGCCCGGGCAGCGGCATTTTATCGAGCATGATTATCGTCTGGGTGATGTGGTCGTTGATTATGTAGCGTTCTTCGTCGGTGATGGTACCCCGCCGCACGCTCAGATTATAGAGCTCACCGCGGTTGTAGAGGTATCGCGGCGTCTCGATTTTGATGCCCCATGGATTGTCCGGGGGCATGGCGTCGCCGGGAGCGCGCTCGATCAGGTGTTCCGGGTTGTCGGCCAGCAACCGCTCTTGCGCGGGCGTTACGGGCGCGCAAGAGCGCTCCATGCGTGCTCTCTCGATGCGCGATACGCCCAGCGATTTGTCGATGGTGCGCGTCCATGTGCGCGAGCCGATCTGCCGCAGATGCTCCAGCGCATCCTCGTCGACCGTCTCCCGCCCGATGTTGTAACGGGCTACGAACTCGAAATCACGATCGAGTGCCTCTTGAGCCGACTCAAGCTTCGCCCGCTCGGCATCGGCGTTCCCGCCGGCGATTATCGCCTCCAGGCACGCGATCTCGGCGTCGCGCTTAAGGACCTCAAAGCGCGTGCGTATTTCGTGTATGCGGTCGTTCATCGTCTCAAGCTTCGTGCCTTTGTCGATCACGAAATCCGGCGTTATGACCTTGCCCCAGTCGTGAAGCCAGGCCGCGAGGCGCGCCTCCTCCCAGCCGTGTCCGTCGAGGTCGAAGTCCGCAAACGGCCCCTCCTTTTCGTCACAGGCGGCTTGCAGCAGCATCTGGAAGATGACGGGTACGCGCGCGCAGTGATTGCCCGTGTGCGGGGATTTCGCGTCGATAGCGCCGGTGGTGACGCGGATGATCGCGTCCAGCAGCTCGCGCTGCTTCTCAAACAGCCGGTGATTATCAAGGGCGATTGCGGCGGTCTTCGCCAACCCCTCGACGAGATCCCGCTGCCGCGTGCGGAAGCTCTCGCCTCCCGAGTAAATCCTCCGCGCGAGCATGAACGTACCCAGAGGCTCTCCCATGCGATCAAAGAGCGGTACGCTCAGCAGGTCTATCGCCGCCGTGCCGGGGTCGTCAAAGCCCGGCGCGAGGAAGCGAACCGCCGCCCGCGGATCCGAGCGATCGATGAAATCATGCGACAGCGCGTATTTATGGGATAGCGGCAACGTCAAGCCCTTGATCTGATCGAGATCTATGTGGACGAAGCGCTTTTCGCGCGGCCCCCCATCCCAACAGGCGACGCCGCTGCTGTTCAGGCCTTCTTCGTCTTCCAACAGAACCAGTAGCCCACCGTTCGCCTCCGCGATTTGCATTGTTTCTTCCAGTATGCGGCGAATCAGGTTCGAGAAGTCGGTCTCCGCGTTAATGGTCTCGGTGATGGAGAACATCTTGCGAATATGTGTCTGCATGGACTGAAAGCCGTTTGCCAGCTCTTGAATCTCCGTCACGTTTGATACGACTTCCTCGCCCGCCGCGAGCGGGTTCTCCAGAGCCTTCCTCGATTGCCGAACCAGCTTGCGAAGCGGGTTGAAGACGATGCGCGCTGACAGGTAGAGTATCGGCGCGGCCGCAATCAAAAGCCCGAGCGCGGCGAACGCGACGCGCCGCGGGAAATACGCGGATTCGTCGAGCAGCTCGCTCTTCGGGATTGCCAGCACGACGGCGTTCTCGATCCGCACGCCCAAGTCCATCTCTCTGAGGAAGAGCGCCCACTCCTCCCCCGGAACGTCGAAATCTATGTCCAGGCCGCGCTCGCCCGCCTCATATCGTCGGAATCCCATCTCCAGCGCCGCGGGCATCTCCTCGCGCGCGCGCGGCGCATCGCCCCAACCCTCCGGCTCATCCTCGCCCAAAACGCCGGCGATCGGCACGCCGTCCGCGCGGAACAGCCCGATGTTCACGCCCGGCGTGGGCCGTATCAGCCGCAGAAACTCCGAGAGATGCGTCAAAGTAATATCCACGCCGACCACGGCGCGAGCGTCCGCGGCCCTTTGCGAGAAGACAATGGCCGGCTGTCCGGAGACAGGCGTCAGAATCGGCCCCGTCTCGACGGGGTCTTTCCCGTCAAGCGCGTTTTGGTACCAGACGCCGGGGCGCGGGTCGTAGTTGAAATTTCCCGTGTCGACGTTAGTTTGCAGTTCGTTCATGTCCGCGTCATAGAATATGGTCATGGTTGCGCCGCCGCCGGCGTGTTCATAGTGCACGAGCTTGAACGCGCTCCCCGGCGGCGGATTGTAATTGACGTCTTCTCCCTCGGTGACGCGCCGCAACACGAGGTAGTCGCCGTTGTCGTACCCCACGCGCGCGCCGTCCATAAGCGGATAGCTGTTCATGAACGAACCCAGGACAGGCGCGCGTTTGATTCGCTCCGTCCGCTCGAGCGCGCCGGGCAGCTCGCCCTGTGCCATAGCGTTGACGACAGGCATCGCGGGGCCATACACGGAGCTCTCGATGTTGATCATGACCGCCTGCGCGATGTTGTCCGCCAGCGTCCCGGTGAGCGCGATCTCCGTCGCCCTGATTGCCTCATGCCCGATCATTGCAATCAAAAACCCCGTCACTAACACAAAAGACGCGAGCACAATGCCCAAACCCTTTTGAAGGCCGAACAGGCGTTCCTTTTTCAGGCTATGACGAAAACGCATCCAAGCCAAGAGGCGCTCCCCCGATCAAAGTTCAAGACAATACGTGACCGCGTCAAGTATATTAAAATCACATGCGCCGCTGACACGTTATCTTTCGGATTTTTGAATAGATATAAAACGCAATTGTCACGCAATGGAAGAGAAAGTATTAAAACGTTGAGCCGGATGTCCACCCCCGGCAGTAAGCTCTATCACATTGTCCGAAAGTGCCGAGCTCAGGGATTCGCTGACATACGCGCGCCTTTTACTTTGCCCCAAATTTCAGTTACAATCAGTTCGCGGAGGCGTGTCCGCATTTTGCGCTGGATTATAGAAAGGGGGTGACGTCGTGTTTGAAGCGACAACTAATAAAAAAGTTAGTCTTGCGTCTGCTCCTTGGGCAATGCACGAATTTTTCGCGGGAAGCGGCTTAGTGGCTTATGGGCTTAAAGGAATGTTCCGGCCAGTCTGGTCAAATGATATTTGTCCTAAAAAAGCGTCCGTTTATAAAGCGAATTTTACAGGTGAACACTTTGTAGTGGGTGATATAAAGAATATATCCGGTGTCGGCTTGCCTTTCGCTCATTTGTCATGGGCGAGCTTCCCTTGTCAAGATTTATCATTAGCCGGTTCATTGGGTGGAATTGATGCGAAGCGCAGCGGCCTTATTTGGGAATGGCTCCGCATCTTAGGAGAAATGCCGAACCCCCCGGCCCTTTTGTTAATTGAAAACGTTGCCGGACTTCTATCTGCAAAATCAGGCGCGAATTATACAAAGTTGCACTACTCTTTATTAAAACTTGGATATAAAAGCGGCGCTATGCTTATAGATGCTGTCCATTTTGTGCCGCAATCCCGGTCAAGAGTTTTTGTTGTCGCTGTGCAAAAAGATATGCCTATTCCCATTGAATTACAAGATACCGAGCCGAACTGGCTTCATAATAAGGCGGCGGCTGATTTAGGACGTGTCTTGCCGGAATGGATATGGTGGCGTGTAGGCAAGCCTGAAAGACGCAGGACTCGGCTTGTTGATGTGATAGATTTTAGCTTGCCTTACGACAAAGACGACGTATTGAAATTAATTTCTCCGCGCCATCAAGAAAAACTGGATGAGGCAGAAGATATTATTGCGACCGGTTATCGCCGTACAAGGAATGGTAAACAATGTATGGAATTGCGGTTTGATGGAGTGGCCGGTTGCCTGCGAACCCCGGAGGGCGGCAGCAGTAAACAATTTCTAATCGCTAAAAAGAATGATGAATTACACGCGAGATTACTATCACCACGAGAGGCCGCCAGATTAATGGGCGCGCCGGATTCTTATTATTTGCCGGATACTTATAACGATGGATATAAAGCTATGGGCGATGCGGTAGCGTTACCGGTCGCCGCTTTTGTTGGCAGAGAAATTTTAGTGAAATTAGCGGAGGCAGTGTATGGTGAGCAGTGCAGACAAGCGTCTTAAAGAGTTTCAGGCGAATCATAAGGCTTTTACTAAAGGTCCTCTATCATTGCTGGTGCAACTTACCCGTATGGTAAAAGATAAGTCATTTCCTCTCAACTCCAACGATTTTTTAACGGAAAACAAAGGGCAAGTCGCGGGACTTGGCGGCGGCAATTTGAAAAGGATACTTAAAGAACATGGCATAACTCGGACGTTAGCCTCAGAGGGAGGGCGCACCAGTCGGGGTAATATGGGCCTCATGATTAAGTATGTTGAATTTCTAAACAACTGGAAAATCGAAGAAAACGTTGATTTTGCCGTGTTGGAGAGATTTTGGGCGAGACAGGTACAAGAGTATTTTGATAACCAGCCATTCACGTTAATGGCCGACCCCTCACGCACTATCGGCGCCGGTTTGGATGAACTGTTTGAACAAGCGAGAAAACGCCAAAAAGAAAACACCGGAACACAATACCTTGGGACGATTCTTCAACATCTTGTTGCGGCAAAATTATCCTTAGTTTTACCGCCGGATAGCCTTGAAATTCACGGCGCTTCGGTTGCGGATGCTCCGACCGGCCGCAGCGGCGATTTTGTTATTAACAATACGATCCTTCACTGTACAACCGCCCCCGGAGAACCCTTAATGCAAAAGTGTAAGGTGAATATCCGCGCCGGATGTTTACCGATCATTATCACCATATCTGAGCGCGTCCGAACGACTCTTGACCTCGCCTCTGACGCGGAGTTGAACGGACGCGTGGAGGTTTGGGATATTCAGCAATTCCTTTCTGCCAACATAAACGAACACAGTTTGTTTGACGGAGCGGCGCGAAACGCAAGACTTGCGGATATAGTAGATAGATATAACGCGATAATCGATGAGAAAGAAAATGATCCAAGTTTGCGAATTGAATTTGAATCAAAATGAATGAGTTGAAGGAGATGTTGCGGCAAGCGGCCTGACAAATACCCAGGTTTTCTTATCGGGTGGTTCTCTTGCGCGGCGCAAGAGGCGCGTGGGTCGTAAGCGTGAACCGTAACCGAACACGGCAACGCCCGCGGGGATAGATGATACCCGGCGGGCGTTTGCCTTCGGTGCGGGGTTCGTGTTATTAATTTTATCCCTGACTGTCGCCCAGTTTTTCGCGCAGGCGTTTTAACATGTCTTCGGTCATAGCCGCGAGGTCGTAGCGGGGGGAGAAGCCCCATTCCTCGCGGGCGGCGGTGCAGTCGAGCGAGTCGGGCCAGGAGTCCGCAATCTTTTGCAGTACGGGGTTGGGGTCGTATTCGATCATGAAGCCGGGGATGTGACGGCGAATCTCGTCCGCGATTCCCTCCGGGTCGAAGCTCATCGCGGACGTGTTGAAGGCGTTCCAGTGGATGAACTTCTTCGGATCGGCTTCCATGATCTGCAGCACCGCATCGATCGCGTCCGGCATGTACATCATGTCCATGTAGCTGCCGGGCTTGAGCGGGCAGACGTAGTGACCGCCGCGAATCGCTTCATAATAGATGTGGACGGCATAGTCGGTCGTGCCGCCGCCGGGCAGGGCCTTGTACGAGATAAGGCCGGGGAAGCGCAGGCCGCGCACATCGACGCCGTATTTGATGTGATAGTAGTCGCAGAGCAGCTCGCCCGAGACTTTGGATATGCCGTAGATCGACGTCGGGCGCTGCACTGTGTCCTGCGGGGTGTTGCGCGCAGGCGTGCTGGGGCCGAAGGTCGCTATCGAGCTGGGGAAGAAGACCGCGGCTTCCTTGATGCGCGCTACCTCGAGCACGTTGTAGATGCCCTGAATGTTGATCTCCCACGCGAGCTGAGGATATTCCTCGCCCTTCGCGGAGAGGATGCCCGCCATGTGGATGACGGTGTCCGCGCGCGTGCGCTCCATCGCCTCGTGAACCATGTTCGCGTCGCGTACGTCGAGGATTCGGAAAGGCCCGTCGCTGTCGCCGGGAAGCTCGCGCACGTCGCTCGCGATCACGTTGTCCGTCCCGTAGGTCTCGCGCAGACGCGCCGTAAGCTCGACGCCGATCTGGCCGTTTGCGCCCGTAACGAGAATGCGTTTCATCCCCCAATAACCCCCATTTCGCGTCCGATGCAGGTAAAGGCTTCCACGCCCTTGTCCAGATCTTCTTCGCTGTGCGCGGCGGAGACCATCACGCGGATGCGCGCCGTGCCGCGGGGTACGGTCGGGAACACTATCGCGGTCGCGAAGACGCCCGCCTCAAAAAGCCGCGCGCTGAACGCCTTGGCGTCCGACGCCTCGCCGATGATCACGGGTGTGATCGGCGTTTCGCTGTTGCCTGCGTTGAAGCCGCGCCCGCGCAGGGCGGCTTTTATATAATCTCCGTTGTGCCAGAGCTTTCGCACCGGATCGTCGCTCTCGCTCATGATCTCGACCGCCGCGAGGCACGCCGCCGCGTCGGGGACGGTGAGCGCGCTGCTGAACAGGTTCGGGCGCGCTTTTTGGCGCAGAAAATCGATCAGGACCGCGCTGCCCGCGACGATGCCGCCAACCGCGCCGAAGGCTTTTGACATCGTGCCGATCTCCACGTCGACGCGCCCATGCAGGCCGAAGTGGTCGACGATGCCGCGTCCGCCGCGCCCCAGAACGCCCTCGCCGTGCGCGTCGTCGACCGCCGTTATCGCTCCGAAGCGCTCGGCGATCTCGACGATCTCCGGCAGACGCGCGACGTCGCCGTCCATCGAGAAGACGCCGTCCGTGATGATCAGCCGCCGCCCGGGCGCGTCTCCGTACTCTTCAAGGCGCTCGGCCAGACTTGCCATGTCCGAGTGCTCGTAGCGCACGGTCTTAGCGCGCGACAGGCGGCACGCGTCGATGATCGAGGCGTGGTTAAGCGAGTCGCTGAAAATGACGTCGTCCTCGCCCGTCAGGGACGGTATCACCGCGACATTGGCGCAGTAACCGGATTGCAACACGATGGCCGCTTCCGCGCCTTTGAACTCCGCCAGCTTCCGCTCGAGCTCAAGGTGGATCGACATCGTTCCCGCGATGGTGCGGACGGCGCCGGGGCCTACGCCCAGGCTGTCGATCGCCGCCTTTGCCCGCTCGCAAACGCGCGGGTCGTTCGCGAGGCCGAGGTAGTTGTTGGAACAGAGGTTGAGGTATTTCCCGCCGTCGATTTTTATCCACGCGCCCTGCGGCCCGTCCAACGCGCGGATGTTGCCGTACAGCCCTTCCCTTTTCATGCGGTCAAGCTCTTCATTCATAAACGCCATCGAAGCCGTCATAAATATCACCTCGCGCTCAATTCTGCACCATGCGAGCGGCTTTTGCAAGAGATTTCGCTTCGTTTCAACGCCTTGCGGGGTGAAGCGTCTTTGTGTTATCTTTACGGCACCCGAAACGCTATTTACTTAAATCATCGCCGGCGTCGGGCAGAGGCAGCGCCCGCGCCGAAGTTTCCGCATTCTGAGTCGGGTTGAGGAGTGATTGTTGATGAAGGCGATCTTGAAAGCAGGTATGAGGAATTTATTGACGTGGGCGCTCGGTGCCGCGGGCGTTCTGTTGATGGTTCTTTTCGCGTTGTACGGCAGATTCAGTCCATCAGCTGGGATATGGTACGGAGCGGGGTTTTTGCTGCTGCTCGCGCTCTCGCTCGCAATCGCGCGGGCGGCTCCGGGCGGAGGCGAGGGGGAGGCGCGGGCTGTTCTCGAGCATATCATGCGCGGCGAGTATCTCGATCTCCGGCTCGCTAACCTTGACGCGGGCGCGTCGGATTTTCCTCTCACGCGCGTACTTGTTCGCTTTGCTTGTGTTGTGAGAGATTTTTTGTTGTCCATGAGCAAGGGCCTTCAACAGTGTACTTTTAACTTTTTTTCGCTAGAGCGCAGGATTGGATATTTCTTCAAGGCATTTGTCATGATGTCCGAACTGATCACAAAGGGCGTGGCCTCGGGCGAAAAAGTCTCCGGCGCGGCGGCGACGCAGCTCGCGTCCTCTGAGGACATCGCTGACACGGCGCAGAACCTTGCGCGCGTGGCGTCCGACGTCAATAATTCCATCCGCCAAGCGGGCGAGGGAGCGCAAAAGGGCAACGCGCGCCTGGCTGAGATGGGGCGTGTTTTCAAATCCGCCGAAGAGAACGCAAGGCGGCTCGAGGGCAACGCCGACGAGCTGTCTGTCAAGATGGACGCGATTGCGGGAACCGTGCGCGTAGTCACGGGCATCGCCGAGCAGACAAATCTGCTCGCGCTCAACGCGTCTATCGAAGCGGCGCGCGCCGGCGAGGCGGGGCGCGGGTTCGCCGTGGTCGCAAACGAAGTAAAAAAGCTGGCGGACGAATGCAAATCCGCGGCGTCGCGCATCTCCTCCAGCCTGGAAGAGCTTGTCGGCGGCGTTCACGAGGTTACGGCGAGCATCAAATCGATGTCGTCCTTCATGAAGGACGCGGACACGACCGTGCGGGAGGTTCTCGGTGAAATAGGCGGCGTCCTTTCTACCATCTCGAAGGTCAGCGAGGCGTCTGAGGTAGTGGCGGCAAGCGCGCAGGAGCTGGGAGCGTCCTCGGAGGAGCTCACTGGTTCGGCGCAGATCGTCGAGAAAGAAGCGGACCGGATGCGCCGCCTGCTGACTGACGTAGGCAGCGAAGTGGAAAGCCTTCACGCCTCCGCTGAGGCGCTGCTGTCGACCGCCAAAGACGGCGCGCGCGAAGCGTCGGACATGATCGGCGACATGCGCGCAGTAAAACTGATGACCCCCGAGGAGTTTGCGCTCGGGATAGAGAACGCGATAGAAGCTCACCGAAACTGGATCAACGGGCTGAAATCGTCGCTCCGCCTCGGGCGTATGGAGCAAGAGACCGATCCGACCCGCTGCCGTTTCGGCGTGTTCCTCTCAACAGTCGAGTGTCCGGACGCGATATCGCGCGGCGTGTGGAAAGACATGCTCGCTCTGCACGAACATCTGCACGCCCAAGGCCACAGGATCGAGGACGCCCTCCGCGCAGACGACCGCAAGAACGCGGACCGCTTATGCCGCGAGGCCGAGAAGATCAGCAAAGACCTGATAGCCATCCTCCGGCAAATGTCCGCCTCATGCAAAACCCGCGCCGCTTTGGTCGCCAAGTGACGCGCCCAAACTTGGGCATGACGCTTCTTGTATTCTATAATCTGACCGGATTCAAGATCGCCGGGGCGCGCGGAGACGCCGCGCCCTTGGCATAGGGAGGTGCTTATCATTCGTTACGATCCGCACAGTTATCGATATCCGTCGCGCCGAAGCCTGGTCTACGGTTCGCGCGGTATGGTCTCGACGTCGCATCCGCTCGCCGCGCAGGCGGGCCTGGAAGTGTTGAAGCAGGGGGGCAACGCTGTTGACGCGGCGATCGCGGCGGCGGCGGCGCTCACGGTTGTGCAGCCGACGGCCAACGGCTTGGGCAGCGACGTCTTCGCCATTATATGGAAGGACGGGAAGCTGCACGGCTTGAACGGCAGCGGCCCGGCCCCCTCGGCGCGCTCGATCGACGAGTTTCGGTCGCGGGGGATGAACGTCATTCCCAAATACGGATGGGACGCGGTGAACGTCCCCGCGGCCCCCGCGGCTTGGGCGGAGCTGTCCGGCAAGCTTGGCCGCCTGCCGCTCGAACGGGCGCTAGCACCCGCCGTGGCTTGCGCGCGCGAAGGACACGCCGTGTCTGTCGGCGTCTCGTACTGGTGTCACGAGGACTACGGCAAGTACGCGCCGCTACGCGGAGACGAGTTCGCGCCGTGGGCGGAGGTTTTTTGCCCGGGTGGGCGGCCTCCACTGCCCGGCGAGCTGTTCAAAGCGCCGGGACACGCGTGGACGTTAGAGCGGATCGGCGCGACGAACGCGCGTTCGTTCTACGAGGGCGAGATTGCGGAGAAGATTTTGGCGTTCTCGCGTAAGACAGGTGGATCGTTCTCGGAGGGCGACCTTGCGTCGTTCCGCCCCGAGTGGGTCGAGCCGATCAGCGTGAATTACCGCGGCTATGACGTATGGGAGATTCCGCCCAACGGCCAGGGGATCGTCGCGCTCATGGCGCTCGGCGTTCTGCGCGGGTTCGATTTCAGCCATCACGGCGACCCGGAGGGCCTGCACTGTCAGATCGAGGCGATCAAGCTGGGCTTTGCGGACGCCCGGCGTTACGTCGCCGACCAACGCTGCGCGTCCGTGCCGGTGGCGGAGCTTTTGTCCGATTCTTACGCTTCCCGCAGACGCGGCTTGATTACGGACGAGGCGCAGGATTTCCGCGCGGGTGACCCTTACGGCGGCGGCACTGTCTACCTCTGCGCCGCGGACGGCGAGGGGTGTATGGTCTCGTTTATCCAGAGCAACTATATGGGATTCGGGTCTTTTGTGGTCGTGCCGGAGACGGGCATCGCGCTGAACAACCGCGGCGCCGGCTTCTCGCTCGACCCGTCGCACCCTAACGCGCTCGCGCCGCGCAAGCGCCCGTATCACACGATCATCCCCGGTTTCCTGACCAAAGGCGGAGAGCCGCTTGGGCCCTTCGGCGTGATGGGCGGCTACATGCAGCCGCAGGGACACGTGCAGGTTGTGATGAACATGGCGGACTTCGGCATGAATCCACAGGAGGCTATCGACGCGCCGCGCTGGCAGTGGATGGGCGGAATGAACGTCGAGGTCGAGCCCGGTTTTGCCCCGAACGCCGCGCAGAGCCTGGCGCGCATGGGGCACGCGGTGAAACCGGCGCTAACGCCCTTCTCATTCGGGCGCGGCGAGATGATACTGCGGACGCCTCACGGCACGCTGGCCGGCGCGACGGAACCCCGCGCCGACGGTTGTGTCGCCGCGTGGTAGCCGCAAAGCGCGCGGGGAGGCGGAGCGGTGACTCCTTTTGAGGTTTTCTTCTTCTTCTTTAAAATCAGCGCGATGACGTTCGGCGGAGGCATCGCTATTTTGGGCATGGTCCGCCTGGAGATGAGCGCGCGCGGAATCATGAGCGACGAAGAGCTTGCGGAAATCTGCAATTTCGCGGTCGTGATGCCCGGGCCGATCGCGGTCTCGTCCGCCTATATGCTGGGACGCCGCCTTGCGGGCTTCCGCGGCGCGTTCCTCGGCATCTTGGGCGCGGTGCTGCCGCCGTTTTTGATTATCCTGCTGCTGTCGCCGATCGCGCTGCGTCACTTTGACGACCCCGGCGTGAAAAAATTCTTCGCGGGCGTGCTGGCGGCGGTCGCGGCGATGATAACGACAATGGTCGCCCGCGACGTACGCAAGACGCTCACGGCTTGGTGGCCGAACGCAGTCTCGTATGCTGCGGTGATCGCAATGATTGCGCTCCTTCGCTGGCATCCCCTGCCGGCGCTGCTCGCGGGCTTTGCGATTCAGCTGGCGCTCTTTGCCGCGGCGGGTTTCATGAAAGATCCGCGTGCGCGGGAAGAGGGGGATTAGATGGACAAGCTGTTTGAACTCGCGCTCGCGTTCGCGCAGGTTGGCATCGGGGCTTTCGGAGGCGGGCTGTCTACGCTGCCGCTGATCGAACACCAGCTTGTGACGCAGACGCGCTGGCTTACGCCGGAGGGCTTCGGGCAGGTGTTGGCGCTCGCGCAGATCACACCCGGCCCCATCGCCATCAACGCTGCGACGCTGGTCGGCTACCAGCAGGCGGGTTTAGCGGGTTCGCTGGTAGCTACGGCGTCCCTGGTCTGCGTTCCGCTCGCCTTTGTGTCGCTGGTATTGGCGGCTCTCGGGCGCGCGCCCGCGGAGAAGGCGCTGCTCTTTCAACGGGCGATCGCGCCCATGGTTGCCGCGCTGCTGACGCTTGCCATGGTGACGCCGGTTTCCGCGACAGTCAAAAACGGCGTCTCCGCCACGGCGCTGTTTCTCGTCTCCATCTCCCTGATCCTGAAAGTCAAATTCTTTAAAAAATACCCCTTCCTGCTCTTTCTCCTCATAGGCGCGGTCTCTTTGCTGCTGCCGTGACGAGGACTTGGGCGGCGCGGTGTACGCGCGCGGCCCGGGGGTGCGTTATTTGCCGGGGGCGGCGTTATCAACCTCGTCAAGATCGGCTTCGAGAAAGTTCTCTTTGCCCCAGAGCTTTCGGGGGCCCTCATAGTCCTTCAGCAGCTTCATGAAGGTTCCGGAGAGACAGACCAGGGCGAATAGGTTGACGTAGGTCGGCAGCGACGTGCTGATGTCGACGAACAGCCATGCGAAATCGAGCTTGAGGTTAATCCGGAAGATGAAGATCGCCAAAAGCAAGCCCGGAATCGGGTAGAGATACCAGAGGATTTTAACCCAAAACGCGGATTTTTCAGGTTTGTTCTTAAACGCGTGCTCGATCAGCGTCACAAAATACGTCGACCAACCGGTGGAGGTCGTCCAGGAGAAGAGAAAGAGAATCGCCGGGACGAAGTAGTAGCCGAAGCTCCCAAGGCCCGCTCGGAAGCTGCGCATCGTGAGCGTCGCTCCCGCCGCGCCGGAGCTCCATTCACCCGTGTTGATGATGACGAGCGCCGTGGTGGTGCAGACAAGAATCGTGTCGACGAATACCTCAAGGATTCCCCACAGGCCCTGTTCGATCGGATGCGCTGTCCGCGCCGTAGCGGACGCCATCGGACTCAACCCCCATCCGGCCTCGTTGCTGAATAAGGAGCGCGAGATCCCCGTCCTTGCCGCAAGCATGAACGTCGCCCCCGCAAACCCGCCGACTGCCGCCGCCGGTTTGAAGGCATGCTCAAATATCAGGGCAAACGTGGAGGGGAGCTTGTTTGCCCCCAGCGCCAGAATTACGAGCCCGCAGGCGATGTAAGAGATTGACATCAGAGGCATCATGAAAGCGGCGAATTTCGCCACGTTCTTAAGGCCGCCGAAGACGACGACCCAGACCAGGATACAGTAGACGACGCTGAGCGCCGTCGTGTTCCAGCCGGTCGCCTCGTTGATCGCCTCGGCGACGGTGAACGTCTCAGGCGAGAGAACCCACTGGATGAAAATACCGAATCCGAAGATCACGGCAAGTACGCGCCAATGTTTGAATTTTTTGCCCAAGCCCTTCTCGATGTAGAAAGTCGGCCCGCCCCACGTGGAGCCGTCCTTCTTGCGATCCCGGTAATAGACAGCCAGCGAAATCTCGACCATCTTGGTTATCATGCCGAGCAGCGCGGTAACCCACATCCAGAAGATCGCGCCCGGGCCGCCGAGGGAGATCGCGCTCGCCACGCCGCCGATGTTGCCGGTGCCGATTGCTCCGGCGATTGCGATGCTCGCCGCGTGGTAGGGCGTAAGCACGCCGCCCTGCCGGTCAATGACCGCGCCGTATTTCTCAGGGAAAAAGCAGTGCCTGAAAGCGTACGGAAGGCGGCGAATTTGCCAAAATCCGGTTTTAAGCGAGAAAAACAACCCTGTGCCCAACAGGCCGATAAGCAGCGGCGGCCCCCAAAGCACATCGATGATCGCGCTCAATACTTGTTCCGCGTTCACGAACCAACCCCCCCCAGCTCGGTCGTGATCGTTTCTTTGTACGCTATGCCGCGTTTCTTCTGTTCATCCAGCAAATAGCGATACAATACGTCGTCCTTGGCGAGCAGCTCCGGCGCGATGAAGCCCTTCTCCGCGATCATTCCGCTCATTATCGCGCGCGCCGTGATCGCGCACGGGCAGCCCGTGGTCCTCGCCATGGAGTGGAGCATGGTTGCCTCGTCCAGCCTGTCGATCATATCCCACGTATATGTGACGTAATCCGAACCCTTCGGGCCCCTTGTGACGACCCGCATGATGGTGTAATCACGGTCGCCCTTATCGGGGCGAAGTTCCCAGCGCGGGCGCAGCAGCGCCGCGGCAAAATCGCGCGGTACGATCTTAACGCCGGAGATCTCGATCGGCTCCGAATCCAAAAGGCCCGCCGCCTTGAGGATGTTGATGGTATCCGCGTAACCCGGCCAGCGCATGGTTTTCTCCGCGACGAGCTTGCCCTTGATGTTATAGGCCGCCGAACGCAGCCCGTCGGTGAAAAACGCCTCCAGCTTGCCGACGCCGGGGATGTCAACTTCCTCAAGCCCGCTCAGCGCGGGAGCTTCGCACACTTTGCCGTTCACCACGTAACGAGCCGGCAGCACATACTCGCCCAGCGTGTCCTCGAGGCAGAAGACCGTGCGGTAGTTAAAGGGCGGATCCAATTTCTGCGGGATACCGCAGACGTAGACGATGCCTTCGTCAAGGCTGCCGAGCATGTGAGCGCCGCGCGCCAGCAGATAGTTCGACATACCCGGCGCGACGCCCATGTCAAACACCGCCGTCACGCCCCTTTCTTTCGCAAGGGCGTCCAAGCCGTCCGAGTTCAGGAAACCGCTGGGGCTGACATAATTTTTGCCGAGCTCGATCACTCTCCGCTGCGCCGCGCCCTCCAGATGGCCGGGAAGAACGCCGCAGACGATATCGGCTTCCCGGGCAAGCTCCGTCACGAACCCGAGATCGAGGGCGGAACCCTCCTTCTTCGTAATATCCGACCTGTCGCTCAGAGCATCCAGCGCTTTTCGCGAATAATCCGCGACGGTAACCTCGAAATCCCCCGCAAGATCAAGCGCGATCGTGCGCCCGATCAAACCGCAGCCAAGCACAAGCGCTTTTGCCACAATGATCCCTCCCGTGTTTTTTATCACGATTCAAAATACCCATGGGTAGGTTTTACTATAGCAAATTAGCGAGAATGTTCAAATAATATATTTTGCTTTAGGCGGGCGAAGTCAAAAATACTTCGGGATATAGCGCCGAGAAACGGAAATTTTTTGCTTAAACTCTCAAGCCGGGGTTTTTGCCGATTTGGCGTAGGGCGTGTACCTCGCGTTGCGCACGATGAGGAGGGTGTAGGTTCTGCCGATTTTATAATACAGTTGATCGATTATCAGGCTTAATTCCGCGCAGTTTTCCACGCGAACCTCGACCAGGTAGTCATATTCTCCGGTCACAACCCAGCAATTTTGCACATAATCGGTTTCAAACAAATAATCGGGGACTTTCTCGAAAACTCTGTCGTCCTTGAGCAAAATGAAGGCGTGGATGCCGTAGCCGAATTTTTCGTAGTCTACCTCCGCCCTGTAATCAAGAATCACGTCCTGTTCTTCCAGTTTTTTGACTCTTTCATAGGCGGAGGCGGTTGACAAAGAGATCATATCGCCCAATTTCCGGTACGACAGCCTGGCGTTTTCCCGCAGAGCGTTCGCGATCTTAAAATCAACGTCGTCGAGATTATTCTTGGGGAGTTTTCTCATGTCGAATTCCTCCGATACATTGGTCCGTCACTCCCGACCCCGCCCCCCGGAGCGGGCCGACGGGCCTCCGGGGGTATTTTCAAAATCATGCCCTATAAAGTTATTTACCCTTTGTCGTTCGCCTCGCCGCTTACTCCTCCAGCTTGCTCTCCAACTCCGCCGCTTCTTTGGAGAGGGTGTCGGCGATTGAGAAGACGCTGTTGGTGACGGCGGAGAGGTTTTGGGCCACCTTGGCCATGTCGCCGGAGCCGTCTACGACTTTTTTGATCGATCGGTCGACGCCGCCGAAGGAGTCGTGGATTCGTTGGGCGTAGGGGATGATCTTCTCGGCCTCGGCTTGAGACAGCTCGGCCAGTTTTTTGACCTCCTCCGCCACTACGGCGAAGCCGCGGCCTGCCGCGCCGGCGCGGGCGGCTTCGATTGCCGCGTTTAAGGCGAGAAGGCTCGTCTGACGGGCTATCGAGGTAATCGATGACACGATCGGCGCGAAGTGCTTGAGCGTTTCTTCGGAGTCGGCGACCGCCTTGCCCACCTCTCCCAGGTCATCGCGTTGCCCGTCGGACGTCTTCGTCATGCGGTTCGTCAGCTCGAGCAGCGTCACGTTATTCTCCTGCAGGGTCGATATCTGCTGCAAGAGGTTTTCCGCCAGCTTCGACGACTGCTCGCGCAGCCCCAGCACCGACGCCATATGCTCTTCGGCCAGCTCCTTTGCCTCACGTGCGCTCTTTAAGGCGTAGTGCTGGCAGTGATTTGGCAGGTTGAGTCCGTTGTGGATCGCTGTCGCCATCTTCTCGCAGGTTCCGTAGCCGCAGAAGCCGCAGTTGAAAATATCCTCGCTGCCGCCTCTTTTGCCCATACGGGCGTAAATCTCGCCCAGCTCCCGTTTGTCGGGCCTGCGCAGAAGCGCCGCGGCGCTGCGGTCCCGATATTTGCGCTCGTAGAGGCCGGGCCGCCAGTTGTCCGCGAGCGTGCGCGCCAGGCTGCCTCCGCCCTGCTGCGACCAGTGCAATTTCATCTTTGCGGAGCGCTTTTCGATGAAGTGCTCCATGCGGTCGATCGGCGTCTCCCACCCCGTCGTCCCCGCGCCGCCGTTGCAGCCGCGTTCGCAGTTGAGGCAGTCGACCAAAAACGGCGCGTGCCCCTCGCGGATGCTGTCGGGCAGGTTGTCCAGATACGGATAAATCGCGTGCGGCCCTTCGATCTTGCGCGTGCCGCGAAGGAGCTTCGGCTGCTCGCGCATCGCCGTCTGCAGCAAACCGCCGGGGGCTGAGAACGTCACGCCCGTTCGGCGGGCGGGTTGTCGTAGTCCGCCTCGGGGCAGCGCGATAGCTTGATACCGTGCCGCTCGAAGTGCGCGCGAAGCGACGCGAACGTGACGTTGTAGTCGCCCAGCCCGGTCTCGTCGAACTCGCGTCTCTTGGCGAAGCAGGGTGAGAGCACGGCGAACCTGTGTTCGCGGAACTCCGGCTCATACTCGCGCACGTATTTGATGGTGTGCAGCATGGGGCTGTCGGCGGGCGCGAGGTATTCGAGCAGCTCGGGCTTGTAAAGCTCGCAGTAGGTCACGATTGCCGGGCAGGGCTGAGCGATGATCGGAGACGGAATGCCCTGTTCCGCGCCGTGGAGGTAGCTCTTGACAGTCAACTCCGCGCCGAATGAGACGTCGAAAACCGCGTCTACGCCCAAGCCGCGCAGCCATCCGTTGACGCGCAGCTCCATGCCTGGGAACTCCGCCGCCACCGCGGGCGCGACAATGGCGACGATCGGAACCCCCGCTCCCGCGTCGCGCAGAAAGCGGTCGAAATCGTCCACACCCTTGCGCGCTTCATGAGAGCAACCCTCGATACAAGCCCCGCAGCCGATACAGAGGTCCGGATTGATGTCCACAGAGTGTTCGGTGACAACGTTGCAGTATTTGACCAGGCAAGACGCGATGCATTTGAAGCAGTTCACGCACTTATCATGATCCAGAGCTATGACCGGCGCCAGCGAGGACAGGGTGAACACCTCCACATTAAATGAATATAATTGCCTTTTGTTTTATGAACATTATATGTGCTAGTTACATAATTTCAAGTGATTATGAATATATTAATGATTAACATTCGTCGACGCGCGCAATGTTTTGTGATACCATAAGCCAATCTCGGCGCAACAGTGTTGTATTTATCCGCAGGGGGAGGAACAAATATGTCGGCGATTGAATTGAAGAATATTCTGCGCGGCGCGAAGCTGCGGGTGACGCCGCTGCGCCTGGCGGTTCTCGAATATCTCATCACGGCGGGGCAGCCGCTTTCGCACACAGAGGTTCAGGCCGCTCTTCCGGACGCCGACCGTGTGACGCTCTATCGTACCCTCGCGGTGTTTGCGGACGCCGATATCGCGCATCAGGTGCAGGGACTGGACGGCGCGTGGCGTTTTTGTGCGCATCATGACGGCGGGAACGGCTGCCCCGGCGGACACCCGCATTTCCTGTGCGTCTCCTGCGGGCGGATGCTCTGCTTGTCGGATCAGAGGATGCCGCGCGTTGAAGTGCCCGACGGATGCGAAGTGACGGGCAAACAGCTCGTGGCGTACGGAAGATGCCCCGCCTGCTTGAGACAAGAAGCATATAACTGACGAATGGGAGTGTCGAACGAACGATGAGGACGACGGAAATAACCCTGGAGGAGGCGGTAGGCAAGCCTCTCGCGCACGACCTGACCGGAATCGACGCGAAAAACGGCGTCAAGGGCGCTCGTTTCAAGAAGGGGCAGGTTGTGCGCGAGGAAGACTTTCCCGCGCTGCTCAACATGGGCAAGGAACACCTCTTGATTTTAGAGTTGGAGCCCGGCGAGGTGTTCGAAGACGACGCGGCTCTTGCCCTGTGCGCCGCGCTCGCCGGGCGCAATGTGCTGGCGTCGGAGCCGTCCGAGGGGCGCATCACACTCAGCGCGGCCGCGGACGGGCTTCTGTCGTTTGACCCCGCGTGCGTGCGCCGCGTCAACGAAGATCCGGACTGGGTGCTGGCAACGCTGACGCCGCATCGTCAGGTGCGGCGGACTCAGGCTGTGGCAGGCTTCCGCATCCGTCCGCTGGCCATGGAGAGCGAGCGCGTAGAGCGCGCGGTCGCGGTGGCCGGACGGATCGATGTGCTTCCCTTCAAGCCTCTTATCGCGGGGCTCGTCACTACCGGCAAGGAATTGGCGGAGGGACGCGTGGAAGACGCGTTCGCCGATAAATTCCGCGGCAAGCTGGCGGCTTTCGGCGGCTCGCTGCTGGGGCAGCGTTTCTCGACAGACGACTCGGAGATGATCGCAAGCGCGGTCAACGCCTTCCTGGACGAGGGCGCTCAGATCGTCGTCTGCACGGGCGGCATGAGCGTGGACGCCGACGACCGTACGCCCGGCGGCATAGCCCTTGCAGCGGAGGAGATCGCGTTCCGCGGCGCGCCGATTCTGCCCGGCGCGATGATGATGCTCGCCTGGGCCAGGCGCGGCGACAGGAAGATCCCGGTCATCGGCGCGCCCGCTTGTGTTGTGCATGACACGCGGACGGCGCTCGACTGCGTGCTGCCGTTTCTCTTCGCGGGCGAGGACCCCACGCCGTACATCCGCGGCTGGGGCGTCGGCGGCCTCTGCGAGCATTGCAGCCCCTGCCACTGGCCGCAGTGCGGTTTCTCGTCGGATTCCTAGTGCGGTGAAGAAACGCGGCAGGGTCTCGGTAGCCGGGCTGCTCATGGCGGGAGGGCTTGCAAGCCGCATGGGGGAGTGCAAGATACTTCTCCCCCTCGCCGGCAAGAGCGCCCTGGAGCAGATTGTAACGCGGATGCGCAAGGGCGGCGCGGGAGAGATACTCGTAGTCACCGGCGGCTATGCCGAGCGCATTCACGACGAAGCCTCCCGCCTGAACTGCCGCGCGGTCCACAACCCCGCTTTCCGCTCGGGCATGTTCAGCAGCGTTCTGACGGGCGTCGCCGCCCTCCCCGCGGATGCGGACGCTTTCTTCTTTCTGCCCGCGGACACGCCGCTGATAAAGCCGTCCACCTACCGCTCGCTGATCGAAGCCTACGCCGAAGCGCGCGGCGGCGTCCAAGTGGTCTACCCGACGTTCATGGGCAACCGCACGCACCCCCCTCTGATTGCCCGCGCCTTGGCGGAGCCAATCCTCGCATGGAGCGGGGAGGGCGGCTTGCGGGGCCTTCTCGAGAGCGGTCGAGTCATGGGCATGGAGGTAGCGACGGCGGACCGAGGTTCGTCGCTCGACATGGACACGCCCGCCGACTATGAAGCGCTAAAGGCGTACGCGGAGAGAGAATGGCTGCCCGACGACGACGAATGCGCCGAGTTACTGCGCGTCGCCCGCACGCCCGAGCCTGTTGTGCGCCACATGATGCGTGTAGCGGAGACGGCGGAGAAGCTGCGCGCCGCGCTCGCGTCAAAAGGGCTGGTGTTGGACGGGCGATTGCTGCGCGCCGCTTGCCTTCTTCACGACATCGCGAAGGGCCGCAAGGATCATGAGGCGAGCGGCGCTCGGATGCTGGCCGCCCGCGGTTACCGCGCCGTCGCCGCGGCCGTGGCCGCGCACAAGGATCTGCCGGAGAAGCGCTTCCTCGGCGAAGCCGAGCTTCTTTATTTGGCTGACAAGCTCATCGACGGCGACGCGCCGTCCTCACTTGAATCCCGCATGGTTCGCATGGCAATCCGCTTCGCGAAGGATGAAGAAGCCTTAGACGCCGCCCGCCGCCGAATCGCCCGCGCCGCCGAAATTCAAAAACGCGTGGAAAACGTCATGGGCCGCAAGATCGGCGATATTATATATCCCGCCCGCTGACGCCGCGCCGATAACGACCCAAATCCTTATTGACACGCACAATTATACGTATAATAATATGTGCAACTTCATATGCGGGGGGCGTTTGTCATTCCAAGCTCGTCCTACTTAATTCGCCTGACCTGAAAATGACGGATGGCGGCTCGACCGGATTAAAGGCAGTCATCATCATTTCAAACATCCGTTTAAACCCGGAATCGTCACGATATCGCACCCTCAAAAAGACTTCCCGGCGGCGACTGTAAAGAGCATCTTGAGACAAGCCGTACTGAAATGAAGGAGGAGTCGATAATGAATAAACAAGATCACCATGTATTTCCCGCTGTTTTTTCACGAGAAGATCAATATGTCTGCGTTCGCTTTCCCGATCTCCCGGGCTGCAACACCTTCGGGGATAGCTATGACAACGCGCTATACATGGCTGAGGACGCCCTTGGCGGACATCTTCTCAGCATGATCGATAACAATTACCTCATCCCCGAGCCGACGCCCTTTGAAGCGCTGCGTCTCAAAGAGGGAGAGGTCGTCGTTATGATTGAAGTCTGGCTCTCCGTCCTGCGCGAAGAAGAAAACAACAAGGCCGTGAAGAAAACCATCACGATTCCCAATTGGCTGAACAAAAAAGCGCAGAAGGCACACGTCAATTTTTCAAGCGTCATGCAAGAAGCCCTCCGAGAGAGGCTGGGCGCTTAATCAGCGCGGACGGTCGCGGCGGGGCGGGCACCGTTAGCCCGCTCCCGCCCCTGTCAGGGTTAATCGATTTTTATCCGGTGCTGTTCAACTGCGTCGACGATCATTCTGCTGATTTTACTCGACTTCTCATATGCAATATCCATTGCTTCTTTAGCCATTTTTTTGGTGTCTCTTTTCGCGGGATTTATTATTTCCCTTTCGCCGCAGCTACTCCGACGCTTTGTAGGAATGGCGCACATTGGAATCCCCTCCTCCGTCATCTGACAGATATTCCGGTCCAAAAAAATTGTCTGGGTCGAACAAATTACTCACGTACTTATTATATATCGAGACTTCAACATCTGTTAGAGGAGAAACTCTGTGAAAGAGGTCTCTTGCCTCTTTTCTGTCTATAACAAAGCTATGATCGGGGTATTCGAGCAATAATTTCCTCATCGATTCGTTTTTAAGATTTTGACCATATTCATTCAAGCGAGTGCCATATTCCATCGCAATCTGCATAGCGCGATTGACCTCTGATAATCTTGTTTGATCAATTTGCTCGTATAACGACTTCGCTGATCCGACAGCAAACTCAACAGCAACCTGTGATGCCAATTTCGTCGATATACCCGCTCCATAACGCAAACTAGTGAGAACCTCTTTAAATACCCGTATAGAGTGTTCTTTGATTTGCGTTAGGGTATTTAAAATGTCCAATCCTGAAATACGCTCTGCCAGTTCATCCGGTTTGTTCACCTGCACATCGAGCGGCCCGAGCTCCCCATTATCTCCAACAGCCAATTCATCCGCGCAAATAGCAAACAAAGTTCCCGCACTCTTGCAAAAACTTGGCACGACTAACCTCACATGATCACGATAGCTATTCCGTACACATCGCCCCATGCGAAACGCCGCATGAGGATCGCCTCCAAATGTCGTGAGGAAAATAGTACATCGCTTATGCTTCTTGTTTTTCTGTACACACTCGGATAACTCGTAATAAAGCTCCCTTTTGATTTCTCTGTTGATTAAAATAAAATCTCTCTCCTGATTCTCGCTCGACAACGTTACCACCTCATGAGTATGTATATATATATATTAACTGTGGGATTATATCAGTTTTTATTAAAATTTACTGTTGCCGAATCCCGTTTTGATCGTCCCCCTGTATTCCTTCGCCCTGCTAGCGCGTTGACTTTCGTGTCCGTGAACGTATAATTTTTGCAATATGCAATAGCGGATGTTGTTTTACGACGGAAGGGGGCGGGTGCATGAGGCTTGAAATGGGCAGAGTG
>Ga0153940_1000112_pt1 | contig 50093 bp, 44 predicted proteins | sample TSNJ024MetaG_FD_104736 | JGI IMG/M metagenome (GOLD analysis project Ga0153940, IMG submission 104736) | Attine ant fungus gardens microbial communities from New Jersey, USA - TSNJ024 MetaG | ecosystem: Host-associated > Fungi > Mycelium > Unclassified | place: USA: New Jersey, Brendan T. Byrne... | reverse complement strand
TCAAGTTATTCGGTATGATGTCAGTCACGGACGGCTTGCCCTCGGTTACAGTGCCGGTTTTATCCAGTACAACAGTATCGACATGATGTAAGGTTTCTAAGCCTTCCGCTGATTTGATCAGAATACCGTTTGAGGCCCCCTTTCCGGTACCCACCATGATCGCGGTGGGTGTGGCCAGCCCCAGCGCGCAGGGGCAGGATATGACGAGAACGGATATGCCTACGGTCAGCGCAAACTCAAAGCCGTATCCAAGCAGCAGCCAAATAATAGCCGCGCCTGCGGCGATTGCGATAACTACCGGAACAAAGACGCCGCTGATTTTATCAGCCAGCTTTGCGATTGGAGCCTTCGAAGATGTCGCTTCATCCACAAGCCGGATGATTTTCGCCAGTGTGGTATTCTCTCCGACAGCCCTTGCTTCCATCTTGAAATAGCCGGACTTGCTTACAGTGCCGCCCGTCACCCTGTCGCCGGGCCTTTTATCAACAGGCAGGCTTTCGCCGGTGATAGCTGATTCGTCAACCGAAGAATAGCCCTCCGTAACGATGCCGTCCACCGGAACAGAGCCGCCCTCCTTGACGATTAGAATGTCACCGGCCGTGACATCGTCAATTGATATCTCATGCTCGACTCCGCCGCGCAACACGACCGCCGTTTTCGGGGCTAAATTCATGAGCTTTGCGATGGCCTCGGATGTACGGTTTTTTGCGCGCGCTTCAAAGAACTTACCCAATGTAATCAGCGTCAAAATCATCGCGGCGGATTCAAAATATAAATCCATCGAAAACTTATGGACAGCCACCATGTCACCATGTCCGAATCCCCACGCGATTTTATAGATGGCAAAGATACCGTACAAAAATGCCGCGCCGGAGCCGATGGCAATCAGCGAATCCATATTGGGCGAAAGCCGGAAAAGGTTTTTGAAGCCGGTCTGAAAATACTTGCGACCGGCAAGCATGACAGGCAGCGTCAGCAAAAACAGCGTGAACGCGTACACCATCGCGTTTTCCATGCCGGATAGGAAACCGGGAATCGGCCACCCCAGCATCTCACCCATTGAAATATAGAACAGCGGTATGGTGAAAATCAACGAAACAATGAGCCGGTTTCTCATAGAGCGCGCTTCTGATTGCGCCGCGTCCACAGGCTTGCCGTCTTGTTTTTTCGCGGCGGCTATCTTCGCTGACGCGCCGTAGCCGATGTCCTCCACCTTTTTGACGATTTGATTTGTATTTATTTGCTCCCCGTCAAACGTAACAGTCATACTGTTCGTCAGCAGGTTTACGCTTACTTCCTTTATCCCGTCGAGCTTTGAAAGCCCTTTTTCAATCCGCGCGGAACAGGCGGAACAGGTCATGCCTGTTATGTCGAACAGCGCTTTTTCCATGCAAATCACCCCTACCCGCTAATCATAAAATTGACATTGATTATTGTGCCTGATATTGTATCGGTTATTGACAATTTCGCAAGAACGCACTATTTTGTGACATAGTACCCAAAAGGATCCTACGATAGGGGTGAAAGAAATGGGAGATGGCGTACAAAAATATAATTGCCCCGTATCCGCCACACTTCACTTGATTGGCGGCAAATACAAGGCTCTCATATTGTGGCACTTGATGGACAGAATAATTCGCTTTTCAGAATTAAGGAAGCTGGTACCTGAGGCTACGCCCAAAATGCTGACGCAACAGCTTCGGGAACTTGAAAACGACAGTTTGCTCACCCGTACCGTTTACCCCGTTGTCCCGCCGAAAGTGGAATACGCATTGACGGATAAAGGAACAAGCTTGCGCCCCATACTGGAAGCCATGTTCGATTGGGGGACGGTATTGCTGAAAGAAGAAGGGCTTGAAGCGAACTGCTCCATGATAACCGAAACAGGCTGCCATAATTGCCAATCTTAAAGATGGATAAGCACTTATTCTTGAATCTCCCCGCCTGCGCCCTTTTCTCGCTTTTTCTTTTTGGGACGAACTTGTGTTATTTCTTGATCACACTGTTAAATTTCTCCTCGATCGGCTCTCTGCCGGGGAAGCCTTCAAAAGAAGCGACCTGCTTCCCTTCCGCGTCAAACAGCACGGAGAATGGCACGCCGCGTATCCGGAAAGCCTCAAACAGCTCGTTGCGGGGATCGATATACCCCTTGATACTCTTGCTCTTCCAGCGGTCGTTCATGATGCGCGCAAGCGTCTCGCGGGACGCTCCGCTCGGGAAGATCGTGATTATCCCGATTTTCTCCTCCGGATATGCCGTCCTCATCGAATCGAGCAGAACCAGCTCGTCGCGGCAATACGGTCAAGTGGGCGTGGAGAACACGACGTAGAAAGGTTTGCCGCGTGACAAATTTCCGAGATCGACGGGCTTTCCGCCGCCTATAGGTTCGACCATGCGCCCGTTCAGCGCTACCGAAGCGCCCGGCGTGGCAACGGGCGCTTCGGTAGCCGCGGAAAGGAACCAAAACGCACATGCCACAGCGGCGATGGCCGCGGCAAAAATTATTCGTTTTTTCATCATTCATACCTCCAAAAAACAGCTCGCGAGTTTATCATAGTGGAGGTTCCCGAAAGATGCAAGACAATCTCCACAATCATCCGTTACAATAGATATGAGGTGGTTGCCATGTTGAACGCTATTCTTATTTTTTTCCTGCGCGCGCTCTATGGACCGAAGGTCAAGCTGGGAAATCTTGACGAGTTGCTGTCCGGCGGAGAGCGCGTTCTCTTGATGCCGCATTACGCGTCATATCTCGACCCGATTCTTTTTTCCCTTTTCACGCCCCACAAGACGATGCTGCTCGCAACGCCCTCCATGACGCGAAGGCGCTTATTTAAGCTTTTGAAGGCGCGGATTCGCCACATGGAGGTAGATTTCAACGACCCATTTGCCGTCAAACGCGTGTGCGCTCTGTGGGAGAAGGAGCAATGCCTGATTCTCTTCCCGGAGCCGGAACCCACGACTAACGGTATCTTCATGAAGCTGCACGAGACAGCGGCGGCAATCGCGGATCGAAGCGACGCGTGGATAATGCCCGCGCGCGCCGTAAACGCGCAGTACACCGGGTTCTCGCGCCTCACGGACGGCATCTGCCCTCGCCTGCCGCTCAAGAAGGCGATCACGATCACGCTCGCCGCTGCGAAGGCCGAAAAACCCGCCCGCACAGCCGACAAGGCCATCGCGAAACGCCGCCACATTGTCGAACTTCAATGCGAGCGCCTGATGCGCAACGTGATGATGGAAACCGCCTGGCGTAAAATGCCTCTTTTAGACTCGATGCTCGAAACACGCAAGCTTTGGGGCGGGAGACACACCGCTACGATCGACCCCGGGAGCGGCAAAACCACATGGAACGGCCTTATCACGCGTATTTTCGTCCTGCGCGGCTTGTTCGAACCCATAAAGAAACCCGGCGAGCGCGTCGGCATCATGCTTCCGAACTCGACAACCACGCTTGCCGCGATTGTAGCGGCGCAAGCATGCGGCATCGAACCCGCAATGATCAACTACTCTATGGGCTCGCGCTCGCTGACCGCGGCTTGCAGAATCGCCAATGTCACGCAGATCGTCACATCCTCACGCTTCCTCGAAGAGGGCAAATTTCAAGCCTTGGCGGACGCGCTTGCCACCGAGGGAATCAAGATCATCACTCTCGAACCCCTTGTCAACAACCTATCCGCGTGGCAAAAGCTGCGCGCCGCGGCGGCAGCCGCCACGGCAAAGGGAACGCCGGAAGCCGAGCGGGAGCGCGCGGCGGAGAAGACGGCGCTGGTGCTGTTCACATCAGGCTCGGAGGGCACGCCCAAGCCCGTGGCGCTGACGTTCCTCAACGTTCAGGCGAACACGGCACAGGTTCGCATGACGCTCGACTTCACATCGCGCGACGTGATGCTGAACATCATGCCGATGTTCCACTCCTTCGGACTGGGCACCGGGGCTCTGATGCCACTGGGCGCGGGTATGCCCGTCGCCTTCTACCCCACTCCGCTGCACTTTAAAAAAATCCCGCAGTACGCCTACGAGACCAAGGCTACAATCCTGCTTGGCACTAACGCCTTCCTCGCGGGCTACGGGAAAAACGCCTCGAACATGGACTTCTTCGAGCTGCGTTACGCCATCTGCGGAGGCGACAAGCTGCAAGCAAACACCTCAAAGCTCTGGCTCGAACGCTTCGGTATACAAGCCCTTGAGGGTTACGGCGTGACGGAGGCATCGCCCGTCGTCGGCGTCAATACCCGTGGCAAGAACCGCCCCGGCTCGATCGGCAAGCTGCTGCCGCTTATCGAGTGCAACTTGAGCCCCGTCGACGGCGTAGAGGACGGCGGACGGCTTGTCATTCGCGGCCCAAACATCATGAAGGGCTATATCAAGGAAGACGGCTCAATACAACCGCCGCCCGAAGAAGGTTACGACACGGGCGACATCGTCTCCATCGACGCCGACGGCTATATATTCATCAAAGGGCGCGCAAAGCGTTTTGCTAAAATCGGCGGGGAGATGATATCGCTTGCTCAGGTTGAGCAAGTGGCGGGCGAAATCTGGCCGGAGATCCCTCACGCCGTGGTCGGAGTGCTCGACGAAACCCGCGGAGAGATCATCGTCATGCTCACAGAAAAAGAAAACCCGGATCGCGACGAGCTTCGGCGGGCGATGGCCGCAAAAGGGCTGCCCGAGCTGGCGATACCCAAGAAGATCATTCACGTGGAGGCGCTGCCCAAGATCGGCGTCGGTAAGACCGATTACACGGCGGCGGCGAAGATCGCCGCGCTCTAGCGCCGCACAAGCAACAAGATTAAATCGTTGACGTTGGTACCGGTCGGGCCTGTCACTATCAATGAGCGGGCCCTCTTAAGCGCGTGGTACGAGTCGTTGTCCTCCAACAGCTTAGCGGGATCAGCGCCGCTTTCGCGGATCTCGTCCCACGTGCGTCCGTCCACGACACCGCCCGCCGCGTCGGTCGGGCCGTCCGTGCCGTCGGAGCCTCCGGAGAGCAGAACCGTGCCGCGCAGCCCTCGTATACCCTCCGCCCCCGCGAGCGCCAGCTCCTGGTTGCGTCCGCCGACGCCCCCTCCGCGCAGGCGGACGACCGTCTCGCCGCCCAAAATAACCGCGCAGGGCGCGGCGAACGCCGACGCGCCGCCCGATATCTCCCTTGCCAGAGCGGCTGCGAAGCGGCCGGCCTCGCGCGCCTCGCAGTCGAGCGTCGTCGTCAGATGATATGGATGGCAGCCGCGCCGTGAAGCCGCCTCCCCCGCCGCTCGGCAGAGTTCCCGCACACTGCCCGTGACGGCGGTTTCAACGTTAACTATCGCCTCGAAAGGCTCATCCTCGAGATAGCGCGCCATGACGGGCGAGAGCCGCAGATTGTACCTGCGCGTGATACGCGCCGCCTCTCCGGGGCCGCTTGCGTCCGCGCAGGCCGGCCCCGAGGCGATGCTGTCCGGCCTGTCGCCCAACACGTCCGAGAGAATAATCTGATATATGCGCCCCGGAGCGCAGTGCGAGGCAAAACGTCCGCCCTTGACTCGGGAGAAGCGTTTGCGAATCGTGTTGATCTCGTTGATCGACGCGCCGCACTCGAGCAGCGCTCGGTTTAAATCGGCCATATCCCCTGCGCTCACGCCCTCGCGAGGTTTCTCAAAAAGCGCCGAGCCTCCGCCCGACACCAGAAAAATCACCTCGTCCGGCGGCGTAAGCCCGTCGGTCAGCGCCAGCGCCGCCTCCGTCGCGGCATAGGTGTTGCCGTCGGGGACGGGGTGTCCGGCTTCGAACACCCTCACGCGGGGAATTTCGCCGCGCGCGTGTCCATACTTGGTTATGACTACGCCTCCGTCAATCTCGCCCCTCAGCGCCTCGCACGCGGACGCGGCCATCTGCCAGGCAGCCTTGCCGATCGCGACTAAGAGCCTCCGCCCTTCCGCCTTTCCCCGCCCCGCAAGCGCCCGCCGCACCGCCTTATCAGGCAGCACCGCCGCTACAGCCTCCTTGAAAATATCAACGGCCTCGGATTTTAAATCACGCGCGCTCATGCGTACCATCCGCTAAGATTTCAAAAAACCCGCCTGGGCGAGCTTTTCACGCTCGAGAGCGAGCACCGCGCCGCTGCTGCCCAAGGTGGGTTTGAACGGCTCGCCCACATCCAGCCCCAACAGACGCGCCATGTCCTTGGCCGCGACGGGGAAGCTGGCTTTGTCCATGCAAATCCGAATCGGATTGAGCGTGAATTGCGCCTCCAGAGACCCCTCCGCGTCGCCTGACCTGTATAAATTGTAGATCGAGGAGACGAGCTCGGGGAGAAAGTTGGAGGTCGTAGCGACAGCTCCGTCGCCGCCGTGCGCCAGGGTGGCGTAGATCAGAGTGTCCTTGCCGCCGAAGACCTTGAAGTTTTTACCCCTTAACGCGCGGATAAACTCGATGGTCAGCCCGACGTCGCCGCTGGAGTCTTTGATGCCGACGATGTTCTCCACGTCCGCCGCGAGTTTTTCGACCAGCGGAAGCGTGAGTGAATAACCAACCCGCCCCGGATTGTTATAAAGAAGAACCGGGAGGCCCGGAACCGATTCGGCGATTTCTTTGAAGTATCCGTACAGCTCGTCCTCGGTGGGCTTGAGAAACATGGGCTGCAGCACCGAGATACCGTCCGCCCCCGCCTCGCGCGCCATCCTCGCGAGTTTGACGCACTTGCGCGTTTTGATCGCGCCCATACCGAAGTAAACGGGCACGCGGCGCGCCGTTTCATCAAGAATGATCTTCAGCCCGCGCTCCATCTCGTCGTCGTCGACCATGTAGAACTCTCCGTTGCTGCCGAACGCCAATATCCCATGTACGCCGCCGCCTATTAAACGGCGCACGTGCCCGCGAGTTTTTGCCTCGTCAATAAGCTCGTCCCCGTCGATGATCGTGAGTATCGGCGTGATAATACCCTTGATAAAATCTGTGTTCACCTCGACCAGCCCTCTCTCGCCCGCTTAACGCACCATACACGGTTTTTTGGGATCAAACTTCCAACCGGGAATCAGTAGCTGCATACCCTCCGCGTCGTTTCGGTCCCCGTATTTCAAGGTTTTATAGAGTTCGTTCGCGCGGGTTATCGCGTCCATGTTGATTTCAAGCCCCAGGCCGGGCGCGTCGGAAACGCAAATCCGCCCATCCTCAATCCGCAGCGGGTTATGCGTGAGATGCTGCCCTTCCTGCCAAATCCAGTGCGTGTCCATCGCGGTTATATCACCCGGAGCCGCCGCCGCGCAATGGGCAAATATGGAAAGTGATACGTCGAAATGATTGTTTGAATGAGAACCCCAAGTCAGCCCCCAGTCGCCCAGCAGCTGTCCCATGCGCACGGAACCGCTCATTGTCCAAAAATGAGGATCGGCCAACACGATATCGACGGCTTTCGCAACAACCGCGTGATAAAACTGCCTCCAATCCGTGGCGATCATGTTGGTCGCCGTTGGGATACCCGTGGCGAGCTTGAACTCGGCCATCGTCTCTCGGCCGGAGTAGCCGCTTTCCGTGCCGCAGGGATCCTCCGCGTAGGTCAGGACGTCACCCTTGCCTTTGCAGAGCCGAATCGCCTCGCTGAGCTTCCATGCCCCGTTGGGGTCGATGTTTATCCTTCCGTCGGGAAACGCCTCTTTCAGCGCGGCGACGGCCTCCATCTCCAGCTCGCCCGCCAGGACGCCTCCCTTGAGCTTGAAGTCTTTAAAACCGTACCGCGCCTTCGCCGCTTTTGCCTGCGCGACGATCGCCTCGGCGGTCATTGCGGGCCTGCGGCGCAGGGCCTTCCATTCGTCGTCCGAGTCGCTCTCGTCGATATAAGGCAACCCCGTCGCTTTGCCGTCCGCCTGATAAAAGAGATACCCCAGCACCGTCACTTCGCGCCGCTGCCTGCCGTCGCCCAGTAAATCACAGACGGGCATATCCATAAACTGCCCCAGGAGGTCGAGCATCGCGGACTCGACCGCGGTCTCCGCGTGAACGACGTCCTTCAAATTAGCCAGTGAAAGGCTTTGCAGCCCTTCGCTGTCCTTAGCGGATTCGTTGTGCCTGTTGCGGAGAGTATCGATCACGGATCGGTACGCGCCGATCCGCTTGCCCGCGACGAACGGAATATAGCTCTCAAGCGCCGCGGTTATAGCCTCGCCGCCGTGCACCTCGCCGATGCCTTGATTGCCGGAGTTGTCCTTCAATATCACGATGTTGCGCGTAAAACAGGGCGCGTGCGCGCCGCTGAGCGAGAGGAGCATGCTGTCATACCCCGCGACGGGGATCACTTGCATCTCCGTTATAATCGGTGTTTTCGCCGCCGTCATCACCCGCGCCTCCTACCGAACCATGCAGGGGCGTTTGGGATCAAATTTCCAGCCGGGGATCAAATATTGCATTCCGACCGCGTCGTCACGCCCGCCGAGGCAGTTTTCCAAATAGAGCGCGTGCGCTCTCTCGATCGCTTCCATATCGGCCTCTACTCCCAACCCCGGCGCGTCCGGGATTTCTATGAAGCCGTCTTTGATTTGCAGGGGATTTACGGTCAGGCGCTCGTCTCCCTCCTGCCAGATCCAGTGAGTGTCGATGGCGGTGACGCGCCCCGGCACAGCCGCCGCTGTGTGGCTGAACATCGCGAGAGAGATGTCGAAGTGGTTGTTCGAGTGCGAACCCCACGTGAGCCCCATCGCCTCGCAAAGCTGCCCCACGCGGACCGAACCGTTCATCGTCCAGAAATGCGGGTCGGCGAGAGGAATATCCACGGACTGCAAGGAGACCGCGTGCGCCATCTGACGCCAGTCCGTGGCGATCATGTTTGTCGCCGTGGGCAAGCCTGTGGCGCGGCGGAATTCGGCGAGGATCTCCCTGCCGGAGTATCCGCTCTCCGCTCCGCACGGGTCTTCGCAGTAGGATAGGACGCCGTGCGCGTTTTCGCAGAGCGACACGGCTTCGCGCAGAGACCACGCGCCATTGGGGTCGATTGTGATACACGCCTTCGGGAAGGCGTCTTTGAGCGCGGCAACCGCCTCCATTTCATCTTCCCCGCGCAGCACGCCGCCCTTGAGCTTGAAGTCGTCAAAGCCGTAAAGCTCGGCGGACGCCTTGGCCAGCGCCACGATCGACTCGGGCGTCATGGCCTCGCGTCTGCGCAGCCTGTACCACGCCTCCGGGCTGTCGTCCCCGCGAGGGTATGGAAGGTCGGTTTTGCCGCTGTCCGCCACGTAAAACAGATAGCCGAGCGTTTTGACCCGCCCGCGCACCTGCCCGTCGCCGAGCAGCGCGGCGGCGGGGACACCCCAATATTTGCCCAGAAGGTCGAGCAGCGCCGACTCGAGCGCCGTAATGACATGTACGCCCGTGCGAAGGTCAAAGGTTTGCAGCCCGCGCACATCGCCTTCATCCTCCAGCCCCCGGCGGACCTTCAGCAGGGTGTTTCTGTAGTCTCCGACGGAGCTTCCCAGCAGTGTTTCCCGCGAGCGGTTCAAGCCCGCCTCGATCTTCGGCCCGCCCGGAACCTCTCCGATTCCTCGGTTCCCCGCGCTGTCCGTAACTATTACGACATTGCGGGTAAAAAACGGCGCGTGCGCGCCGCTCAGATTGAGCAGCATACTATCTCTGCCCGCGACAGGGTACACTTTGACGTCAACTACTCTTGGCAGCGCCGCGTTATTCAAATTATATGCCCCTCTTCCTAATCGCAGAGATCTCTGCGGTATCTTTTCACGTTCGCTATAATCGAGTAAGCGACCGACAGCACGGTGATTACAACAAATACCATGGCGATGGGACGATTGAATATTTCAAAAAAATTCCCGTTGGAATACTCGAGCCCCCGCCGCAAATTGGTCTCAAACATCTCGCAGAGCAGGAAACCAAGAATGAAGGGAGGCGCGGGGAGATTGGCTTTGTGCATGGCGATCCCCAGCATTCCGAAAGCGACCAGCGCCCAAACGTCGAAGACACGCGAGTTTATAGCGAAGGCCCCGATACAACACAGCACCACGATCACCGGCATCAGGATATAGGACGGCACCTTGAGAATTTTTACAAACACTCTCATCCCGAGATACATAACCGCGCCCATCATGAAGGTAGAGAGGATCATCGAGGCGAAAATGCTGTACACTACGTCGCCGTTCGTCTGAAAGAGCAGCGGCCCCGGCTGTAACCCATGGAGCAGAAAAGCGCCCAGCAAGATCGCGGTAGAACCGTCGCCGGGGATACCCAGCGTCAGCAGCGGGATCATCGCCCCGCCGATGCTGGCGTTATTCGAGGATTCGGGCGCGACCACGCCGTCTATGATTCCGGTGCCGAATTTCTCCGGGTATTTTGACGAGTCCTTCGCGACGGAGTACGCGACGATGTTGCTCGTCGATCCGCCGATCCCCGGCAGAATGCCGATAACCAACCCAATGAGGCTTGAGATATTAAGATTTTTCCACTGACCCTTTATTTCGTTCCATGTAAATCCTAACCCTTTGATTTTATAATCGGTTATGATGCTCACGTCTTTGCCGCTGCCTCCGGACGCCGTCGAAACGACCTCGGATATCGCGTAAAGGCCGACTAACACCGTCAGCAGACTGAAGCCGGAGCTCAAGGCAACTGAGCCGAAGGTAAATCTCTGCGCCGAGTCGATGGGAGCGAGCCCAACCGTGGCGAACATCATCCCGAAGACAGCGCTGATCAGACCTTTCAACAGCGACTTTCCGCAGAGGCTTGAGATAAGCGTCAGCGCGCATACGGTGACGCCAAAATACTCCCACGGCCCGAAATTGATCGTGATTGCGGCAAGCGTCGGGGCCATGAGGATCATGCAGGCGATGCCGAAGCATGTTCCGTAGATGGAAGAAAAAACGCCAACGCCAAGCGCCTTGCCGGCCTCGCCCTTCGTCGCGAGCGGGCGTCCGTCAAAGCAGGTGGCGATTGAAGACGGCGTGCCCGGGATGTTCAACAAAATCGCCGAAATAAGCCCGCCCGACGTGCCGCCGATGTACAGGGCGGTCATCATCGAAAGGCCCATCGAGCTTTTCATCGCGTAGGTCACGGGCAGCAGGAGCGACAACCCCGCCACACAGGTAAGGCCGGGCAGCGCGCCGAACACGACGCCGATCACGACGCCCGCGAAAACAGCCATAATCATCACAGGATCCAAGAAGACAGCGCCAAATCCGGCGGCAAGCATAGAAATCATGACCGCGCCCCCTTTAACCCAAAATGCCTCTCGGCAAGAAAAGGGTCAGATATTTTGTGAAAATCGTATAAACGGCGAACGTAACGATGATCGAAAAGGGAATGATAAATAAGAGCATCCTTCGGCGCTTCTCGGGCGGAGTCAGCAGCGTCGTCGCCAATATGAGATATGCCGCGGTTCCAATCAGAAAACCCAGTCTTTGATACACAAAGGCATACGCGATAAGCAGCGCGATCGAACCCCATACGACGGGGTTAATCTTCTTGGGCGCGACCGCCTTCGCCTCGGGTTCCTTATCGTGCCGCCCCGCGGCTATGTCCCGCTTGTTTTGCCGAACAGTCACCGCCACATGCAGCGCGGAGAACGTGATCATCAGAACACCCAGCATCTGCGGTATGGACTGCGAGTCGAGCCCTCTGTTTCCAAACGGAGAGAAGCTCTTGATCCGGCTCGTCCCCAGCATGTAAACGAGCGCGAGCAGAATGAAAAAAATCCCAACTCCGGTGTTCTTCAACAAGCCTTTGTTCATACGGTTTCATCCCCCTAAATCAATGCCGCGCGAGGGGGACCCGCGCGCCGGATCCCCCTCTTTTAATGAGAACGATTATTTACCCTTCAGTTGTTCGGAAATTTTCATGAGTTCGCCGAGTTCAACCGCATAGTGGTCGATGGTTTCTTTGGTGCCGCGGTAGGTCGGCTCCTGCGCGAAACCCTCGCACTCCTTGCGGTAATCGGCATTGGTGTTAACAACCTTGCCCACTGCCTCGCTGAATTTCGCCACGATGGCGGGGTCGGTCCCCTTGGGCATGAAGAATGTGTTATCGTAGTAATATGAACAGTTTATGCCCAGTTCTTTCAAGGTCGGCACGTCCGGGATACGCTTCGAGCGAACGGGGCTGACGTTTGCCAGAACCTTGAACTTGCCGGTCTTGACATAGTCCTCGACCATGTTCCAGGGCATGGGGATGATATCGACGTGCTTGCCCAGCAGAAGCGTCAGGCGCTCGCCGCTGCCGCCCGAGCTGACGACGTTGAGCTGCGCACCGGCGTTGCGCAGAGCGACCGCAATCCACTGCGTCGACGCGCCCGTGTTGGCCGTGATCTTGTATTTGCCGGGGTTCTTCTTCGAGTCTTCGATCAGGTCCTTGATCGATTTCCATGGCGCCGACTCGTTAGCCACCAAGACCTCGTCCGCCCCGCGGGAGAAGACGCAGACCGTGGCCAGGTCGCGGTAACCGAAATTGACCATCCCCACCGCCTCCGCGAGGTTCATGGATATTTGGCTGACCAGTATGTTATAGCCGTCGGGCTTGGAGTCTTTAATCTGCGCGGCGGCGATGGTTCCCCCCGCGCCCGCGACGTTGCTGACGACGACGGGCTGGCCGAGCTCTTTGCTGAGGTATTTGGCCAGAGCTCTCGCGTTGAAATCGGAGTTGCCGCCCGCTCCGAAGGCGACGACAAGGTTAATCGGCTTATCCGGCCACGCCGCAAAAGCGGGCGCTGACAGAGATAACAAGATACATACCGCAACCGCGAAGTAAATGAGCTTTTTGAACCCTCTCATCAGAAATCCCTCCATTTATTTTGGATACGTATTGCCTGAGTGAGATGATTGCGTGAAGCTATTTTTTAAGCGATACCTCGTTCAACATTTCGTAGTAGAGCCCCAGCGCCCCGTGGTCGAGTCCGCCGAAACCGCGCGCCGTCAGGTTCTGCATCATCTCCATCAGCTGCGCGGAAAGAGGCATCGAGATGTGAAGATCGCGGCTCGTCTCCAGCACGTTGCCGAGATCCTTCACATGCAAATTGACACGGAAGCCCGGCTCGTAGCGTCCTTCAAACATACGCGGCGCTTTGTCCTCCATACACTGACTGCCCGCGAGCCCGCCGCGGATCGCGCCAAAGACTCTCTCCGGATCGACGCCCGCCCTTTTCGCGAAAGCCATGCCCTCCGCCACCGCCGCTATATTGATCGCGACGATCGTCTGGTTGACCAGCTTTGTAACCTGCCCCGCGCCGATTTCACCGACGTAGTTGCTCTTGCCCATGATGTCGAGGATGTCTTTGACCCGCGAGAAAACTTCTTCCTTGCCTCCGGCCATGATGGCGAGCGTACCCTTCTCAGCTTTTTCCTGCCCTCCGCTCACCGGCGCGTCGAGCATCTCTCCGCCTTTTGCTTCGACGAGGGCACAGAGCTCGCGCGACGTCCCCGGCGCGATTGAGCTCATGTCGATTACGACCGTCCCCGGTCTTATACCTTCAAGAACTCCTCCTTCCCCGCAGAGCGCCTCCCGCACGTGAGGAGAATTTGGGAGCATGGTGATCACCACACCGCTCTCCCGCGCGACCTCCATCCCCGAAGCGGCCGCCTGCCCCCCGGACGCGGCGGAGTCGTCTACAGCTTCCTTTACTACGTCATAGACAACGACTTCCTTTCCCGCCTTCAAAAGATTCTTCGCCATATGCCTGCCCATGATCCCAAGACCGATAAATCCTATTTTCACTTGCGTCATCCCCTTTTGCTTTTGGATATCGAACGTCAAGCACGGCGCGCGTCAGCGCGACATGGCAATTTCGGATGTGAAGAAGTAGTTTTTCTTGGAACGGACTTGCGGCTTGAAAAGCTCCGGATACATCGAGCGAAGCGGTTCGACGTCCCAACTCAGGTGGTCGTTCAAAATATCCAGCGCCATACCGCTGTCGCGGCGCTTGATTGCGCCCGAGAGCGCGATGTGCTGCTCGTAAAAGGTCTGCTGCCGCACGAAGCCTTTGTCCACCTTGAGACGACGCACACGAAAGAAGTGCAGCGCGTACCGGCTGGTGACAGCCCAGAGGCTCCCCCTGTCGCAGCCTTCGCAGAGTGTGTGATGATATTCTTGGTCGAGATCGAGAAAGCGTTTTCGGTCGTCGCGGTCGATCGCGTTTTTTTGCAGCCGGATATTCGCCTCCAGCGCAATCATCGCGTCGTCGGAAAAGGACTTGCACGCCTTTAACAGCGTGTCGGCCTCAAGGCATTTGCGGATATAGCGGCTCTCTTCGATATGGTTGATGTCAAAGAGTGAGACGAACGTGCCTTTTTGCGGATACACATCTATGAAGCCCATCTCCTCAAGCAACACGATCGCCTCGCGCACCGGCGTGCGGCTGATCGCCAGCTGAGAGGCGACATCCTTGTCCGATATGGGCGTACCGGGCATAAGCTTCAGGAAAGTGATGTTTTCAAGCAGAACGTTCTTCGCCCACTCCCGCGAGGATTCACCGTTCGTTCTCTCTCTGATCTCAATTTCCACGCCGCGCCCTCCCGTCATACCAAGAAGCCGTTTTCCGTTTCAATGTACTAGTCATACTAATATATCAATTATGAGATGTCAATAGCGTTCTATAAAATGCGTTCGCTTGCGTGCCACTGTATAACCGGCAACAATGATCGCCCCTGCAAGTTGTTATAGCATGGGTTTAGCGCAGTTCGTAATCCACAAACGCGTTTGCCTTTTGGTTCCCGTCACCGTGGATGATACCCAAAACCAACGCCGCACCCTCTGTCTTCGCGAGCGAAGCGTGGCGATCCAGGATGGCGAAGACGAACGCACATTAACCACGAGACCCGCGGCGGAGGCATCTGCCGCGATTACACGTCCTCCTCTTCGAGCTCCAACTTCGGCAGTCCACGCACGATCTCCATCGTTTTCAGGCTTACGGAGATGACCGACAGCAACAGTTTCAGGATATAGTCGGGTTGACCGTATTCCAGCGCGTATAGGTTGGGGTCGTTTACGATGCCGCTGTCTTTGTCTGTCTTGAACTGGTAACGCTCCATCACCCATTCGATCGCGGGTTTTCCGTTGACGACGTAGTCATACGCCTCGTTCGGGATGTTTTCGATATGGATGGCGTCGTTGTAGACGATCACATCGCGCCGACCCTTTGCGGGAAAGCGCATTTTGACTACGCGCAGGTTCGAGCGGTCGCCGCTCACGGTAACGCCCTCCGGCGGCGGCGCGTTTTCATAGTTCAAGTGCAACTCCGCCAGCTTGCGCCCGGCTCTCGAAAACGCCCGAAAGTCGTCCGCGTCCTCCACTAGCGGCAAGCGCGGCAGCGATTTTTTCAGATCGTCGGCGAACGTCTCGCGGTATGCGGGGCTGTGCAGGAAGCCGTAGACGTAATAGAAAATATCCTCTCTCGTCACTGACGTGCCGTACTGTTTGCGCGCGCGTTTCAGTATAAAATAGCTCACCCCGTCACGCCTGACGTGCGCGTCGCCCACGTCGTCAAACAACGTCTTCTGCCCGCTTGTTTTCTCGTAGTAATACATGGGGAAACATTGGGAATCCCCATTGAAATGAAGATCCGTGTATTTATCTGAAATAAGCGTCGAAAAATCTTGTGTTCCACTTATTCCATTGACTGTGATCAGCAAATTTTTTGATTCAGGGGTGGGGAAGAACTTGTCCATTTGATATCTCATGTCTATGACATGATCCCCGAAATAAAACTGTTGCTTGCAAAACGGACGATACAACGCCACCGCAGTTTTCTTCTCGTCAAATTCGAGAGACTTCCCCTTTCTCAAGCGACTCAATAGGTCGCGTCCCCAACTTATCTTAAAAGCGTCATATGTTGGTTCAATAGACCCGACCTGTGAGTTATAAAAATCAATCATCGATTTGACATTATGAGTAAGAACCCTTCCTGAAAAATTATAAATTCGCGCATCACGATTCGTCTTGTACCCGTTCGAATACGTCACAAACACACTCTCACTGCTTGCGTCAAATTTTTTCTCGCTATCGAGCGGAATATACGTACCGAACGCCGCTTTGCGTGTTGTTATCCAGTCGCCGTGTTCGTTGGGGAAAAGGCGCGTCAGTTTCGTGTCCGCTTCAAAAAATGAGCGTTGTTTGGTGATGATTTCGAGCTTCTCTTTACGGCTGAGATAATCGCCAATGTCCTGATAATAAATCTCCGCTTTACCTCCCCATGCCCCCCCCCCCCGCAGCGTACAAGTAACGTAACAGTAACGGGTGCGCGTGAACCGCTGTCAAAAACATTTCCGCCTTCTTTTCGCCTCTGCACACCACTTGTACGGGCATTCCCCCGCAAGTTGAACACGTAAATCTTAGAAAATTCTTGCTCGATGGACTTGCGAAATCCCGCGGTGCTGCTGCCGTCCAACCAACCGCCATTGCTGACGAAACATATAATACCGTCGCCGCCGCTAGTGTCGTCACCGCCACACAGTCTGTCTGTCGCGTAGCGGAAGGCGCGAATATAACTGTCGTAGAGCGCGTTGTTATTCTGCGCATCGCTCTGAACAACATAAGTATCGGCGATTCGTTTGTCCACGCGCGGATATGCTTTATTCTTCGCGTTGTCGTTGGCGCTCCGCTGCCCGACGGAGTACGGCGGGTTGCCGAAGATGACAGTGATCGGCACCTTGTTCTCGCGCGCCATGCGGCCTGTGTTTTCGTCGAACATCTTCACGCCGTCACTCACGTCCTTCTTCCGGTCTTCCCACGCCTGAAACGTATCGGTCAACACAATACCCTCAAACGGCTTGTATTCGTCCAAGCCCAGCGCGTGGTGATAGGCGTTTTCGATGTTAACGGCTGCTATGTAGTATGCCAGCAGTACGATCTCGTTCGCGAAAATCTCGCGCTCGTACTTGCGCGGCAGATCGCTCTCGCGTATCAAGCCTGACTGTATCAAACGGGTGATAAACGTCCCCGTGCCCGTGAAAGGGTCGAGAATGTTGACGCTTTCGTCGGTGAGCCCGAGCCCGAACTCCGCACGCAACGCGCTGTCCGCCGAGCGGACGATATAGTCGACCACTTCGACAGGGGTGTAGACAATGCCGAGCATCTCCGCCATCTTTGGAAAAGCGGTCTTGAAAAAAGTGTTGTACAGCTCGATGACGACCGCCTGACGTCCCGCCGCGTTGTCGATGCCTTTTGCGCGCTCGCGGACGCTGTCGTAAAACTTTTGCAGCTCTTGCTTGTCCTTCTCGGCTTCCTCGTCCTGCCCCAGCGTCTCAAGAATCAAGTCCATGGCTATGGAGACGGCGTTGTTTTTGGCAAAGGCGTAGCCCTCGAACAGCGCGTCGAAAACCGGGGCGGTTATGGAATGCTGGGACAGCATCTCGATAGCGCGATATTCGTCGATGCCGGCGTCCACGCTCTCACGCATTTCAGCAAGGTAGTCGTTAAATTCTTTCTTGGCATGTCCCGTCGCGACGATCGCCGTGATGCGGGCGATCTGACGGGCGGCAATGTCCGCGACGGACTTCGCCCAGTCCTCCCAGTATGTTCTGCTGCCGACTTTCTTCACCAATCGAGCGTAGATGACGTTCTGAAGCTCGGGGAACCTCTCAAACGCCAGCTCGGTCTGCCGCACAGCCTCGTCCGCTTCGATGTCGTAATCACCGTCAATGGAGAACGGGGCGCGACCGATCAGGATGGTCTCGGATTTGTTTTGGTTCAGCTCGATCTTGTTGACTTCAGCTTCGAATCGGTCGTCGTGAGCGCGCAGGGCATTAAGCACATCCCAGATAATGTCGTAGCGTTTGCTCTCGTTCAGCGCCTGCTCAGGCTCCACACTGGAAGGGACAAGAATCGGTATGATGACGTAGCCGTATTTCTTGCCGGGAGCGCGGCGCATGACGCGTCCGACCGACTGAACGACGTCGATCTTCGAGTGCCGCGCCGAGAGAAATAAAATCGCGTCGAGCGCGGGAACGTCTACTCCTTCACTCAGGCATCGCACGTTGGAGAGGATTTTGCACTTGTCCGCGTCCTCGTCGTCAAATTTGAGCCAATTAAGCAGCTTTTCGCGCTCGGGGGCGTTCATCGTGCCGTCGACGTGGCGCGACGCAACGGGTGAAATCGTATCGCGTTTATCGTCCGGCAGCGTCCCGATGTAGCGCGAGGCTTCGCCGTCGAACAGGCCGCTGATTTTCTTCGACGTTTTGATATTCTGGCAGAAGGCGACGGCTCGCTTCATGGGGCCGGGGTCGGTGTTGTTCAGCGTTTTGCCCTCTTCGCCCCACAATTGCTTGGACAGCGCGTTGACACAGCCGACAATCTGCGCGGCTGTGTCCGCGGGCAGTTCGCTCCCGCCCGACGTGGCGGCGACCGCCTCCTGAAAGGCGGGCGGCACGTCGTTTTCGCTGACTGTGAATACAACTACCTTGTAATCGCTGAGCAGGTTCTTCTCGACAGCCTTACCGAAGCCTATATGGTATATCTCCTCGCCGTAGATCACGGGGTCGTCCATCGAGCAGAGAAGAGCGCCGCCTCTCTCGGCTTTGGCTTTGTCGTCGGTCTTGTATATGCGGGGTGTGGCGGTCATATACATTCTCTTCTTGCCTTTGACATATTTATCTTCGTGTACGCGGGTGAAAACGGCGCGATCTTGCTTGAATAGCTTGACGCCAGTCGTTCGGTGCGCCTCGTCGCAGCGGACGAAAGCGGCGCGGTCTTGCTCGGATAGTTCGACGCCCGTCGTTCGGTGCGCCTCGTCACAGATGATGATGTCGAACTCGGGCAAGCCAGCGCACTGCGCTTCTTCGACGACCTTGATTGACTGATAGGTCGAGAAGATAACGGTCAAGCTGTCGGGTGACGCGGTGTTCTTAAAATTTTGACACTGCGTGGTAATTTTTGCCGCGTCGGTCGTAGCCGGGTACGCAAGGTCGAGCGTCGCGAACCCGACCGAGTCGTCGATTTTCTGGCGGGATTGAGACACTTTCGGGTCGGAGCAGACGCAGACCGCGTTGATTCGGCGCGAGGCATGCGACATCCACTCGCGCAGCAGTTGTCCGACGAGCGCGATTGACGGAACGAGAACCAGCGCGAGGCGCTCCGTGACGGCTTCGCGCTCGGCGATTCTGAGAGCTGTAAAGGTCTTGCCCGTACCGCACGCCATAATGAGCCTCCCTCGGGAGGCGTTCTTGAAATGTTCGTTCGCCGCGTCGATAGCCTCCCGTTGATGCGCCATGGGTGTGTAAACGGCGAGCCGCGCCGCCTTGCCGTGGACTCCGGCCTCCAGCTTAATCCAGTCGACGGGCGCTTTTTCAAGATCGGCAAGGCCAATCCTCGTGACGGGTATTTTCTGCCCGCGCAGCGTATCCTCCGCGTTGCCCGACCAGAGGTCTGATGTCGAAATCCACAGTCTGCGGGCGAAAGTCGTCTCCGCGCCGTCCGGTGTGACGCGGAAGGTTCTCCCCGAGGTCGAGAGAAAGGTGTCCACATGGGCTTTTTCAATCCGCGTCCGAGGCGCGTAACACTTGCACTGAACAGCCCAATACTCCCCGTCCTCCGTCAACGCCACCAGATCGACGCCTGTGTCCGCTCCGCCAAGCTCCGCGCGCGCCGGAAAATCCTCCCAAAGCCAAACTTCCCGAAACAAGTTCGCGTACTCCGGGTCCGTCTTGAGATAAACCCGCATCAACCGTTCGAACCGCGCCCCCTTGTCGTACTCGCTGAACGACGCAAGGCGGTATTTCTCGAGAATATCGCGAAAAGCCATCTGCAATGACCCCTCTTTATTGATCATATTGGGAAAATGCGTCGGCTCCAGTCTAATATTAATTTTGAAAAAAAGCAAAAAATTCAGTTGTTTTTGTGCGTGTGTATTTTATAGCGCGAGTTGCGCAATTCGTAATCCACTAACAAGCTTGCCCTCGGGTTCCCATCACCACGGGCAACACCAAAATCAACGCCGCACCTCCAGTCTTTGAGAGGAGCCAAAGCCAAGCATTTGCCCCCGTCACCGTGGGTGATACCCAAATCAACACCGCACCCCCCGTCTTTGCGAGAAGCCAAAGCCAAGCATTTGACCCCGTCACTGGGGATGATACCCAAATCAACGCCATACATCCTGTCTTTGCGAGAAGCCAAAGCCAAGCATTTGCCCCCGTCACTGGGGATGATACCCAAATCAACGCCATACATCCTGTCTTTGCGAGCGAAGCGAAGCAATCCAGTGGTGGCAAAGATGGACACATCCAAATCGCGCGTCACATGCCGAAGCCCAGCAGGCGTTTGCCTCCGCCGATGGTCTCGTGGTTAATGCGCGTTCGTCTTCGCTATCCTGGATCGCCACGCTCCGCTCGCGAAGACGGAGGGTACAGCGCTGGTTCAGGTATCACCCCCAGTGACGGGGGCAAATGCTTGGCTTTGGCTCCTCGCAAAGACGGGGGGTGCGGCGCTGATTTTGGGTATCACCCACGGTGACGGGGGCAAATGCTTGGCTTTAGTTCCTCGCAAAGACGGGAGGTGCGGCATTGATTCGGGTATCACCCACGGTAACGGGGTCAAATGCTTGGCTTTGGCTCCTCGCGAAGACGGGGGGGGTGATACGTCGATTTTGGTGTCGTTCATAGTGACGGAAATCCGACAGCGGGTACACCGCGGAATGCGAGGCGCATAGACGCAATGATCGAACCGCTTGCAGGGGCGCACGGCGTTCGCGGTCTATATATACACCCTCACAGCCCCTTAAACCCATCCCGAATTACTCTTTCGCAGGACTCCGAGGGGAGGGGTGGGCTGTAGAGGTAGCCTTGGAAGCGGGTGCAGCCGAGTTGGGCGAGTTTGTTTGCTTGTTCGTCCGTCTCTACGAATTCCGCCAGCAGGTGGATGCTCATCGAGCGGCACAGTTCGCTGATCGTGGAGATGATTTCCACGCTGGTCCTGTCGATGGTAACATCGCGAACGAGACTGCCGTCGAGCTTCAGTGTCGAGACCGGGAAACGCTTGAGATAGATAAGCGAGCTGTGCCCCATGCCGAAATCATCGATCGCGAGCTTTATGCCCTTGCGCTGAATCTCCTGCAGAAGAATGTTATGCCCCATGTCCGAGCTGAGGCCCGTTGATTCGGTCACTTCGACCTCCAGAAAACCGGGGTCGAGGCCATACTTCTCGACGCACGCGTATATTTTCTCCGGCAGGTCGGGGTCCTCCAGTTGGCGGACGGAGACGTTGATCGACATCACTGTGTTCATGAGGCCAGCGTCCTGCCAGCGTTTCAGCTGCGCGCACGCCTCTTCGCACACCCAAATGCCGATCTCCCCTATGAAGCCGATCTCCTCCGCGAGAGCCACGAACAGCGAGGGCGGAACGCGGCCGATCAGAGGGTGCTTCCAGCGTATCAAAGCCTCCATTCCGACGACCTTGCCGGTGGCGCGGTCTACCTGCGGCTGATACTCGAGGAAGAGTTCCTTCTGCTTTATCGCGCGGAGTAAATCGTTGGACAGAACCCTCGCGAACGAACCGACGTCGTCGTTTCTCCCCACGATAGACATTGGCGCGGCTTCTCCGAAACCGCTGCTTACCAGCAGCAGTTCTTTATAGGTCGCGTCGAATTTCTTCTTTTGCAGTTCTTCGCTGATCCAGACGAAGGGCGCGTATATGAGAGTCCCCAGCATGGTGTTGAATAACTGCATGGCGCTGCCCGCCAGGCTGCCCGTCGCTACGTAGCCGCTGATCAAAAACGGCGTCGTCCACGCGACGTCAATGTTCGTGCGCGGCACGAACTCCCACAGGACAGCGTAATACGATACGAGCGTCAGCGCAAGAGGCGTGAGAATAAACGGAATCAAGAAGATTGGGTTCAGCACGATCGGCACGCCGAACAACAGCGTCTCGTTAATATTGAAAACCGCGGGCAGCGCGGATATCCGCGCGATCTTGTGGAAGCTGCTCTGACGCGACAAAAACAGGCACGCGATGAGCAAGGACATCGTCGAACCCGAGCCGCCGATGGAAACATAGATATCAAAAAAAGTCTTGGTGAAAACATACGGGGCCGGGACGCCCGCGGCGGTTGCGTATAAATTTATCTGCGACGCCTTGACGTAGATTTCGGTCATGATCGGCTCGAGCGCGTTTGAACCGTGAATGCCGAAAAACCAGAGCAGTTGGCGGGCAAGATTGGTGAGCAGCGCCGCCTGAAGCGTGTTGCCCATTCCCGCGAACGGTTTGTATAACATGCCGTAGATGAGCGCGTGTATGTCCGGGATACCCAGCGATTTCAACGAGGTTTTGACCGCCACAAACACAAAGATCGTGATGACGCACGGTATGAGGCTCGAAAACACACTGCCGATGGCGATTCTGGCGTCGCGCGGAAAAAAGTAAATCCGGAACATCTTGACGCGGTACAGCCGAAGAAACAGCTCCGATGAGGCGATCGCGATAATCAGCGACAGGAAAAGCCCGTGAATGCCAACCCAAATATAAGGTATCGCGAAGGCTTCCGCGGCGGGTTCGATCATCGACATCAGCGAGCAGAGCGCGACCAACCCCACGATCACCGGGTGGATGGTGTCGAGCGGGCAGCGTTTGTTGTGATGCTCCGCGATACTGTGTCCAATCGCGAAAACCATGACAGGCGAGAGAATCGTCAGCGTACCGTTCCAGACGTATCCCCCGAAAGAGCGCCAACCCTCGCCGAAGGTGGACTCCATAAAGGTTTGGTAGCTCTGAATCGGGAAATTGTTGATCAAGACCCCGATCGCGCCCGTGATCACTATCGGAAGCGACAGCGTAAGAGCGTTCGCGATTATGTTGAGATAAGGGGCATTCGCAACCTTATCCCAATAATCGCTTGGCTTGAGCGAAGTCATTTCAGCAGTGGCAGCATTTCGTCCGCGGATGGCCCCCTGTAGCGCTCCGAGGGCTTACCGGGCACCGCGATAGCGTTTGCGGGACAAAAAGCAATGCAGCGCTGACAAGACTGGCAATGGTCCCCGATCAGGGCGCGCCCGTCCTCGAGCGTGATGTTGCCCTCGGGGCAGAGGCCGCGGCAGAGCCCGCACCCCAAGCACTTCGCGCCGTCAACCTCGAGCGGGAACATGCGATAGAATACCTTCCACGGTTTGGAGGTGTGCGCCAGTCGCGCGAAAAACGCGGAGATCAGCGGAACGCCTCCGTCCCACGACGCATTGCCCTCCGTCAGGGCTTTCGCGAAATTACGCGCGCCGCGCAGCGCAGCGTCCGCCAATTTTGCGTTCTTCTCGTCCGGGATCGTCTTATTTGCGTAATTTCCGGGCATGGTGAGTATTTTTGAGCCCAAGGGGCGGTAACCCTTCTTCGCGGCCACTTTGCGGATTGGGCCGTCCATACCCGCGGACATGCCGCCCATCGTCGCCAGCATAAATATCCCCCGCCCTCTCCCCTCCGGCAGCGAATCGATAAAACGCCAAACCGTCGGGTACGTTGAAAAACACGCCACGGGCAGGGCCAGCCCTACGGCCGCGCCATCCGGCGGAGAAAAGGGTTCGGACGAACCTATGGGATACAGCGTGACCTCTCGCCCGAGCTTCGCAAGCTCGTCCGCCAGGCATTTTACGACGTGGAACGTGTTGCCCGAGCCTGAAAAAAACGCCGCGACCACCCGGTCGGCAAGCTTGCTAGTCTCTTCTGTAACCACCGTCGTCATCCTCCTTTTGACTGCGGAACGCTCGTTTTATGCTCCAGACGGGCAGCTCATCAGGGAGCAGCGCGCTTACCGTCTCGGCGATCTCCTCGTCCGCGAGCGCGAATAACAACGGGAGATCCAGCTCCTGAGCTATCCAAAAAACGGACATGGCACCCCTCGCGCAAGCGCCGGGGTCAGGAACCGCGTCCTCAAACGCATTCGCGATCAAGCCTGTCACGGACAGCTTTGAGAGCTCTTCGGCGTAAAGCTTCATCGCCCTGACATTATCCGTGTCTGCCGTCTGCGGACAGAAGGGGTTGACGACGAGGTGGAAGTCGTACCCGCGCGCTGCGCAATCCCTCCGGAAGCTGCTCAGCACCCGCAGCCCGCTCGCGTTGATTCCAACGTCGAGCAGGACTCGCCCATTGCGCCGCGTGATCGCCCTGTCGATCTCGGGGCGAAGCGAGTACGCGCTGACGGTGTCGAAATCGTTATCCGCCAGCAGAGGCGTCACGTCCGTCATTTGGCGTTTGATCTGGACGGCAGCCGCGGGATCGAGGAGAAAGCTCCTCTCTTCCGTAAGATCGGAGAGAAATACGGGTTCTTCCGGTTTTGCGAGGGCGTCCGCCAAGGACAGCAGCCATTCGGTCTTTCCGCTGCACGGAGTTCCGGCGATAGCCACAACCCAAGGCCACGCGTGCAGCTTCATAAGCTTGTCGCGCGTCTGGCTTTTGGAACCTTCGGTCTTCTCAATCGCCATATGCTTTATTTGGCGGGGCTCCGGCAATACGCCCCCTCTCCGCAGTATGCCCATTGACTCACCTCATTATTCGCGTTTAGAGCAGGCTTGAGGCTTCGCGATCGACGACCGCGAGCACGTTATTATGGAAGCGCAGAATCGAGGCCGGCACCTCCGGAGTCACTGGACCGCACAGAGCGCGCCGCAGTATCTCGGCTTTGCCCGCTCCGTTCGCGAGCAGGATGATCAGCCTGCTCTTCATGATCGTACCGATGCCCATCGTGATCGCGCTCTTCGGCACAGCGTCGAGCGAGCTGAAAAAACGCGCGTTCGCCTTTCTCGTCTCCTCCGCCAGTTCGACGACGTGAGTCTTCACCGGGAAATCGGCCGCCGGTTCGTTAAAACCGATGTGACCGTTGTTGCCGATGCCCAACACCTGAATATCGATGCCCCGGGCCCGTTCGATCGCCTCTTCGTAGCGCGCGCAGGCCTCGTCCGCCGGCGCGAGGCCGTCGGGCATGTGCGTGTTCCCCGGGCGAACGTTGATCCGCCCGAAAAAATTATTTTCCATAAACGAATGATAGCTGTTGCGGTCTGACGGCTCTATCTCGCGATACTCGTCCAGGTTGAAGGTGACGCATTCGGAAAAATCGACCGCGCGGCGGTTATAAGCGTCGATCAGCTCTTGGTACAAACCTATCGGCGTACTGCCGGTCGCCAGCCCGAGAACGGAGCCGCAGTTCACTGTCAGTTGACCGACGATCACCGCGGCAGCCTTTCTGCTCATTTCTTCATAATCATTACAACAAATAACACGCACAACAACGCCTCCTACTATATAATGACATTATCGGCCACGCGGCGGTCGGCCACAGCACGAGACGGCCAAAGAGAGGAGCGAACCGTCATGCACATTATACGCACGAATCACAGCAGAGTACAGAGCAATTATCCTTTCACAACTTTTTCGGCAATTCTTTTGTTTGCTTGCCTTGCCCTCGGGATCTTCGTTCTCCCGCGTTCCGCCTGCGGCGAACCAAAGTGGGAGCTGGATATAGATGCCGAATACGCAGAGCCTGAATACGGCTTCACGGATATTGTGCCGCCGGATTTTGTCAGGCGATACTACAGGACGACGACGACGCCGGAGGGGCGCGCGTGGGAGCTGCGCGGGGTCAACCTCTCGCTGTGGCAGCTCGCGCCCGTACCGGCGAGCGCAAGGTATCTTCTGAATTGGAATTTTTCATACGAGGGCGCTATCACGGGGGGAAGCGGACGAACCGGCTTCATCTTCGGCAACCCCGCGTCGTCCAACCTGATGTCCGTAGAGGTCACCGCGCGGGGAAGCCTGCGCGTCGTCATGTGGGGCAAGCAGTTCGGCGATAATCAGGGCAGAGTCGTATTCAGCCGCCGCGTCGCGGTTAATCCGTCCTCTGTTAAGATAGACGCCCGCTATGACATCCGCAGCGCGACTATGACCTGCCGCGTGGACGACGGAGAAGAAATCCTCATCGAATTCCGCAAAATCGTGCCGTCCGCGCCGATAACCATCCGAGGCGCGGGCTATTTCTCGGCAGTGCCGGAAGCGGACCGAGGCGTCCGCGTCTCGCGCTACTGGCGAGACGTGAACTTCGACATCAACCTCTCTCCTCGCCTGGCAAAAACACTGCACAAGGGGCTGTTAGTGAATGCCGAATAAAGACGCGCCCCTGCGCGCGGGCCTGATCGTTTTTCTGGCTTACGTGATATGGGGGCTGATGCCCTTCTATTGGAAAGCAATGAAGTCGGTGGACGCCTCGGTGATATTGGGGCATCGCGCGGTGTGGTCGGTCGTCTTCACGATGCTGCTCTTGCTTGCGAAGGGCAAGCTGCGCGAGACATTCGCCAAAGTGAAAAGCGAGCCGCGCACGGCGGCTTTGCTCTTCGCGAGCAGCATCACTATCGCCGCCAACTGGTTCTTGTACATTTACGCCGTCAACCACGGACACATCATGCAGACCAGCTTGGGTTATTTTATCAACCCGTTGGTGAGCGTGGCTTTCGGCGTAATTTTCTTCAAAGAGCGGCTGAGAAGAGCGCAGACCGCCGCGATCGCGCTCGCGGCGTGCGGAGTGGCGGCGGAGGTGATCGCGCTCGGCGAGCTGCCTGTAATGTCGCTCGGCATCGCCGGCACTTTCGGGCTCTACGGAGTGTTCAAGAAGCAGATCAAAACCGAAGCGACGCAGGGGCTGTTCGTGGAGACGTTTTTCCTCCTCGTCCCCGCCCTTGCTTGGCTCTACACCTGTCAGAAAACAGGCGTATCTCATTTTCCGTATTCGGCTTCGCTCAACCTGCTCCTCATCGGCACGGGCGTGATGACCTCCGTACCATTGATTCTATTCGCGTGGGGCGCGCAACGGATCAGGCTCTCGACGCTGGGCCTGATCCAGTACACCTCGCCGATCCTGACGCTGCTCATCGCCGTGTTCGCCTACGGAGAGCCCTTCACCGGGGTCAAGTATGTCTCGTTCGGGCTAATCTGGGCAGCGATCGCCCTGTACACCGCGGAGGCGCTGATCGTCTCCCGCGCCTCCGCGTAAGCTTTGCCGCGCGTCAGTCCCTCCGGATGTTTCTGGGGAGGAGGCTGTCAGGCGCTCCCAACGGGTCGAACAGCTCGTGGCCCGAGACGTTCAAGCCCGATTCGGGATATGCCTTTATAGTCAGCTTGAGACCGACCCAACTGTCGTCTCCGGAAATGGCGTCGCGGTAAACCAGATCCCACCGCATACAGTCAAGCTCGTAACCGACTTTATAGATCATCTCGGCGAGCTTGTCGTCGTCGAAGCTGTACGCGCCCCTGACGCCGAAATTCCACCAACGCTCCGGGCCTTTCGCGGGTATGCGGACGTCGATCGCTTGGTAGAGCTCTTGCCGCGGGCCGTAGTCGTCCCATCCCATGGGCGACTCTCCCCACCGCCAGCGGCGGAGATACGCCGTCTCCATATTAAAATCCCCCGCGTGCCACTTCACGCCGAGCGCGGTGTCTAAAATCTGCTGGTCGTCATAGCCCATCGTGTCATAAGCGTAATACCAGTAGAGCACGTTGTAGAATGGTTGGAAGTTGTCGGGCGCGAGAGCCGCAAACTCGCCCTTGGTCTGAATGCCCAGGCCCTTCCTCTCGATGGTTCGCGAGGTTTGCTGCGTCGTCTCCTCGTAGCTCCCCCAGGTGCCGAAAAAACGAAAACGCCCCCCCACCGCGCGATCCTCGAACCACGGACTCATGAAATTAACCTCCGGTTGCCTCCAGAGGACGTATCTCGAATCGCGTCCGGCGATTTTCTCGACGGTCAGGAGCTCTCGCTGCGACCAGCCCGCGTTCATCCTCCATCCGTTGCGGTCGTAATTGAGGCCCCAGCCGGGACGCCAGCGCGTGACATCTCTGTCTTTGTCATACTCTCTCTTGCTGCCGACATATGCTGTGAACCCGTCGAATATCTCCTGCTCCACGCGCGCGGAACCCTCCCAGATGCCGCCGGTCCAGACGGTGGCGTTGAAGCTTGCGGCGCCGCCGTCCCAGACGAAGGGGCCGGAGACGCCCAGCCCCGCGCCTTTTTCGGATTCGTATTCGATCACGGGAAAGAGCGAGCTCTGCTTGCGCCGCTCGGTTTCATCCAAGGGCGCTATATAGTCGAAGGGATATGAAAAAATCATGTTATTGCCGAGGTAGACGCGCGGTTTTTTCACCACGACGCGCTTTCCGGGGATGACGACGATCTCCTTCGCCTCGAGGCGGTAATCGGGAATCGGATACGGACAGGTAGTGACCACCGCGCCAATCCAACGCCCCGCCATGTCGTCGGAGCTCGCGCCCTTGCCCTTGCCTTTTTTCTGCAGATCGGAGACCGGCATTACCTCGATGCGCTCGCCCTTGAGGTACAGCTCGTCGGCCTTGCCGTTGGGATAAGTCATGACGCCGCGGTTGGTGTTGAGGTTATAGTCAAGCCGCTCGCCGTTGAGACGGTGGGGCCCGGAGACGAAGGTCACGGGGCCGTCCTGCGTCGAGAGGGCTTTGAGCAGGTTGTTCTCGCTGTCGTATTCGATATAAGGGGCGAGCAGGCGCAGGTCCTTGTTTTGCACGGTGACGCCGCCCTCGGCCGTAGCGACGCCCGTGTCCTCTTCAAAGGTAATCTTGTCGGCGTTGAGCTTGATTCTGTTCGGCTCGGAAGCGTCCGCGGCAAACGAGCACGACGGCGCAATATGTAGAAGGATCTGAAAAAAAAGGAAGATCAGCGCCGGACACAAAACCCGCGCAACCCATGGGTGCATTTTCATTCTTTTGTACTCCACCGCGCTTCCGCCTCCTTTTCGATTGTAAATACCCCGCCGGAGGAGAGCTCGGCTCGATCCCCCGATACGATCAGCAAGCGGTCGCGTCCTACGAAGCCGCCAGTGAAGGTCCAGGTGTCCTTCTCGCTTTCGTAGTCGGCTGCTGACGCCTTCAAGTCGACGCTGCGATCCTCGAGCACCGCGGAGCCTTCTATCGAGACGAGCGACATATCCTCGCTCTCCCGCGTGTACTCTCCGCTCTTGGCTTTGATATGAAATTCCCGCCCCGTGGAGGGTTCGATGACCTCTATCAACAGGTCGCTCGCGCTCACAACGCCTTCTTTGTGTTCCGCGCGGTCGGCCTTGACCTTCCAGTCTTTGCCCCCGATCGTGCGTTCGAAAGCCGGGTTGATGGCGACCAAGTCCGGCAGATTGTCCAAATCCACTTTAAACGACAGGTTGAGATCGCGCCAGATGTAAAACGCCATGAGCGCGGCGAACGCGAGCAAAACCGCCGCTATTATCTTACCACGCGATGCGATACGAGCCATCTTCTTCCTCAAACGTTATGCGGCGGCTGGTAAGCGTCCGCACGAGCAAAAGTTTCTGCGGAACCGTCACTTTGGCGGAGAGCCCGTCCCAGCTGACCTTGTAACCTTCTCGAAGCCCTTGGCGAAAACCGCCGGCGGAAAGCGTGTCTTTTTCGAACAATTCCTTTGAGATGTTCGCCTGTGACCGGGTTGTCAACATACCGTACATTTTGTCGGCGTCGCCGGCCATCCAGGCTTTCAAAAATACGTCGAGAACCTGCGAGGGCAGCAGCCTCGGAGCGGATGGCTTCGTTTGAGGGAGAGCCTCTCGTGGAAACGTCTCGGCTGTCTCAATGACGGGGCGCGTCGGTTTAAAGATCTCCGCGTCCGGCGAGAATACGGGCTCGTTTTTCTTCGCGTCCTCCGATGTTTTTGGCGGAGCGGGAGGCGTCGGAGGCTTTACCTCGGGTATCTTCACGACGACCTCTTCTCGGGGTGGCTCTATATCCGCGCGCTGTTTCTTCGGAGCGCTGCTGATGGAAGGCGAAGACACGATTGCCGCAGCGCCGCCGCCGCTCCCTCCGAACGAAAAGACCGTCTCACGGCCCGGTACAAGCCCGTTGACCGCGATGCGGAAGTCGTCCGCGCTCTGCTTGGGGAAAAAGACAAACCCCTGCAACAGGCCGCTCGTCGGGTTTTCGAGTTTCTTCTCGAAGACCATGGGCGCGACACGCTTGCCGGAAGCGTCGATCAACGCGACATTCTTCGCGACAGGGGATAATTTGACCGGGTTCGCGCCGAACGAGTGGACGGACAGCATGATCGCGGTAGCCGCGTCGCTCTTGAGTTCATTCATGAAAGCCTTGCGAAAGTTCGCCGTTTGTTCGGGGTTATATTTTTTGCGAGCGGACTCGGAGGCGACCCACGGGTCGATCAACGCCTCAGGATAATGCACAACCCACGCCAAATTATCCTCTCCCCAGCGGAAAGAGGTGCGTTCGTCCAGTATCCTGAGCGCCGTATCCCGCTCAGGCGAAGCCTGCGCGCAATAGGCGGCCTGCGGCAGCAGGAGCGCCCGGGCGCAGACTATCGTAAGTATCAGCAAATATCGTTTCAGAAGAATCATCCTCATTAAAAAGGGGCGCGAAACATATTTTGCCGTCCGCGCTCCGCGCAAGCTAATTCGGCGGATTTTGCTGAACAGCCCCCTGCGGCGCGAGAGCTTCGGACTCGGCGGCGTTCATCGAGTTTGGCACCTGAAAACCCAGCACACCCGACTGCTCCGTGGTCTCCACGTAAGCCAGCGTCCCTGCCGCTATCTGCTTGTCGTTTCCGCGAACCAGAAAACCGCCCGCCAACCCGACGGGGCCAATCAAAACCGCGCCGAAGATACTGGCTGCCCCGGCGCCGACCGCGCCGGAGTCGATCTCCATCGCTTTCTTCGCGGCGTCGCCGATATAAACCGCCGCCATATGTCCGTCGAGAGCCTCGACGTTATTAAACTGTACGCCGATCTCGGATGGGCGGCCGAAGCTGCGCGGCATCTTAACCTTCGTGACCTCGGCGAAAACGCGGTTGCCCGCGGGAGCCGCCAGGATGCCGTTAAGCACGCAGTCCTCCACCAGCTCAAGCTCGATACGGTCGCCCTTTTTGACGTTGCGAACCGTGAGAGTCTGCGAGAACTTCGCCTTCATGACCGTGTGCGCCGGAACCTGGATATTGTTCGCCGTCACACCGCCGGGAAGGAGCTTTGCCAAAACCCGCTCCAGCCTCGCGGTCAGCGCGCCGCTTTGAAGCTGATCCTCAAGCGTCTTCTCGAGGCCGTTAACGCGATCCCTCATAGGATATGTCGGGTGCGTCTTGCGGAAGGTGATCCATTCCGCGACCGCTAACTTGAAAAGCAGCGGCGGCTGAGTTGTCGTGCCATTCTCAAGGAAGTCCTGCAGCGCTTGCTGGCGCTCCGTCAGACTGCCCGGAAGCTCGCGCCCGAAAAGGTCTTTCTCAACCCGCGAAAGACGCGGCAGCAAACCGCCCGACTGTGACGAGCCGTAGACGATCGTCTCCACTCGGTCGATGCCCTGCATGTGCGCTCCGGCATTGTCGCCCGAGACGACCGAGTCTGCCGCAAAAAGCGCGCACGCGCCAAACAATACGGCGCTCACAGCAATGACCACAGAGAGGGTAAGACGTATTTTCATATTCGTTCCTCCTTTTGATCGTGGCGTTTGTATCATTATCCCCGATCCTCGGCGATTTTTTTAGCGGACGCGACAAAATCCCTGAACAGAGGGTGCGGCCTTAGCGGACGCGACAAAAACTCGGGATGAAATTGACCCGCGACAAACCATGGATGATCCTTAAGCTCGACTATCTCGACCAGGTCTTTCTCGGGATATACGCCCGTTACCCTCATGCCCGCGGCTTCAAAGCTGTCCCGATAGGCGTTGTTGAACTCGTAACGGTGGCGATGACGCTCGGAAACCTCGTCCGTGCCGTATGCCTCGCGCGCGCGCGAGCCCTCCTTAAGCCGACATGCGTACGCGCCGAGCCGCATCGTGCCGCCGAGGCAGTCGATCGATTTTTGATCCTCCATCAAATGCACGACGGGGTGCGGCGTGTTGAGGTCCATCTCGAGGCTGTTTGCGTCAATCCCCATAACATTGCGGGCAAAATCAATCACCGCGGCGTGCATCCCCAGGCAAATGCCCAAGAAAGGAATTTTTTTCGCGCGCGCGTAGCCCGCCGCCGCGATCTTGCCCTCAAAGCCCCTGTTTCCGAAACCTCCCGGCACAAGAATGCCGTGAACGCCGGCAAGAACCGCTTCGGCGCCGTGCTGCTCGATCTCTTCCGCTTGGGTCGCGCGAATTGATATCTTCACCCGGTTGTGGATTCCCGCATGCTTGAGAGCTTCGTTGACGCTCAGGTACGCGTCTTTGGTGGTGGTGTATTTGCCGATCAGGGCAATTTCGATCTCCCGCGTGGGGTTGTCGTATTTCTCGAGAAACTCGACCCAATCGTCAACATCAACCGGCTCTCCGTGACTGATGTTGAGCGTTTCCATAACCAGACGGTCGAACCCCTGCCGCTCCAGAGAGAGAGGTATGCGATAGATCGTGTCCATGTCGATTGCTTCCATAATGCTGTCGTTCTTGACGCTGCAGAAGAGCGCGATCTTGTCCTTAATCTCACGGTCGAGATGATACTGAGAACGGCAGACTATAATATCGGGCTGTATCCCGATACGGCGAAGCTCATTGACGCTATGCTGCGTCGGCTTCGTCTTCATCTCGCCCGCCGCCGAAATATACGGAACCAGCGTGACGTGACAGTAGAGAACATTGTCGCGCCCCACGCGCCCCGGCAATTGGCGTATCGCCTCCAGGAACGGCAGTCCCTCGATGTCGCCGACCGTACCGCCGATCTCCGCGATGACAACGTCGTGGCCGGAGGCTACGCGCAGTATGCTCTCCTGGATTTCGTCGGTCACGTGAGGGATGACCTGGACGGTGCCGCCGTGGTAGTTCCCGTTGCGCTCGTTTCGGATGACGTTCGAGTATATTTTTCCGGCCGTGACACTGTTGTTGTAGCTGAGCCGCTCATCGATAAAACGCTCGTAGTGCCCCAGATCCAGGTCCGTCTCCGCGCCGTCGTCGGTGACAAAGACCTCGCCGTGCTGAAACGGATCCATCGTTCCGGCGTCGACATTGAGGTATGGATCCATCTTAATAATGGAAACCTTGAAACCTCTGCGTTTCAGCAGGTTTCCCAGAGAAGCGGCGGTAATGCCCTTCCCAAGCGAGGAGACAACGCCCCCCGTCACAAAGACAAACTTCGTCATCTATTATCACCACTCCTCATACAGACTGTGAAACCTCCGGCTGCCGCGCTTAGCGCAGTGCGGTCAGAGGGTTGACAACGGTCCCGCTGCGGCGGACTTCAAAATGTACGTGGTTGCCCGTCGATCTGCCGGTGCTGCCTATCTGTGCGATCTTCGACCCTTTTTGCACGGTCTGTCCCGTTTTGACCAGGAGCTTGCTGCAGTGTCCGTAGAGCGTCGTCACCCTTCCCTGATGCGAGAGGACGATGGTCTTTCCGTATCCGCCCATCCAGCCGGCGTAAACAACTCTTCCGCTTGCCGAGGCGACGATAGCCCTGCCGTAGGGAGCCTTGATGTCAAGCCCTGTGTGAAAATCTCTCCCGCCGCGCACGGGATCCCTGCGCCAGCCGAATTTGCTGGATATTTTGCCGACCACCGGCCATCCGAGTCCGCGCGGCGATGACGCTTTGCCTCCGGCTATCGCGGTTTTGCCCCCGGAAGACGTGATAAACGCGGCGACCTTAGCGCCCGGCAGGAATATCTCGGCTCCTGCTTTGAGCGCTCCGTCAGGCTTCATTTCGTTTGCGGAGATAATCGCCTCCGGGAAGATGCCGTACTCCTTCGCGAGCTTGTCGACTGTCTGGCCCGCGCGAACCTTAAGATAGATGCCGTCCTGGTTGGGAACGCGAAGCGTAGTCCCCACCTTGAGGATATCTGTCTCAGTGACTGTGTTACAGCCGTAAAGCGTGTTGACGTCCAGATCAAAGGCGTTCGCCACGCTCCAGAGGTTGTCGCCGGTCTTGACCTCGTAAGTAGTTATCTTCAGCGGAGCGGCTTGCTTGCGCTTCGAGATTTCCTCGTTTTTGAGCTGTTTAACGTGGGCCAGCGTCGCGTCTGTGTGTTCCGGGCCGTCGGGAATGAAGATAACCTGCCCCTCGCGGAGCTTGTGCTGGTCTGTAAGTTCATTCGCGCGCGCAATGTCGTCGGTCGTCACGCCGTGAACCTCGGAGATCATCGAGAGCGTGTCGCCCGCGTTGATCTCGATCTCTTTCCAGAAGACTTTCTCGAGATGCTTGTCGCCGCTCTTCTCTTCCTCGCCGCCCTCCTCATCCAATACCACGCCCGCGTCGGTAAACGACGGACCATTGCCCCTGAACGGGCCGATCCCGTCCTCCGCGCCGGCTGAGGACATCGCGTCCACGACGATGAAGCCCGAGTCAGCGACGCCTCCGGCGCGCCCTTTTATATCAAACAACAAGCGATAGGAATCTGTGTTTTTGTTTGCATAGCTCGCACAAGCGTAAACGGACAACAGCGCAAAGGCGCATAATCCTCCTAATATTTTCTTTTTGCGTGTATCCATCCAGAAAACCTCCTTACAGCCTCCGGCGCGAACACCAGCCTTACGACAGTCCCGATAACTCGCTTACAGTTTGATCGTGCTGAGAAATTCCTTGTTCGAAGATGTTGATTTCAGCTTGTCTATAATCAAAGCCAGCACTTCGGCTTCGTCCATATTGGCGATCCGCCTTCTCAGCGACCAGAGGCGCTGCAGCTCCTCATCGTTCATCAGCAGATCCTCGCGCCTGGTACTTGAGCGCGTGATGTCGACTGCGGGGAATATGCGCTGTTCGGAGATCTTGCGGGAAAGCAGAATTTCCATATTGCCTGTGCCTTTGAACTCTTCGTAGATGACGTCGTCCATGCGGCTTCCGGTCTCGACCAGCGACGTTCCGATGATCGTCAGGCTGCCGCCGTTCTCGATGTTGCGGGCCGCGCCGAAGAATTTCTTGGGGAAATACAGCGCCGCGGGATCCATGCCTCCGGAGAGCGTGCGTCCGGACGGAGGCACGATCAGGTTCGAGGCGCGGGCCAGCCGCGTAATCGAGTCGAGCAGAAGCACTACGTCCTTGCCTACCTCGACGAGGCGCTTTGCCTTCTCGAGAGAGAGGGCCGCGACGCGCATGTGCTCTTCGGCGGGGCGGTCGAACGTGGAGGCGATGATCTCTCCGTCCACCGAACGGCTCATATCCGTCACTTCCTCCGGGCGCTCGTCGATCAGGAGGACCATCATGATGACCTCGGGGTGATTTGTGGTGATCGCGTTCGCCAGATGCTTGAGCAGCGTCGTCTTTCCCGCCTTCGGAGGCGAGACTATTAATGCTCTCTGTCCTTTTCCGATTGGGACAAAAAGATCAACGAGGCGTGTTGAGAGGCGTTTGGGTTCGGTTTCAAGAGAAATTTTCTGATCCGGGAAAATTGGGACGAGCGCTTCAAAGTGGGGTCTCTTGCGCGCTTCCTCCGGGTCTGAGAAGTTGACGGTTTCGACTCTGATCAGCGCTTCGTAGTGTTCAGGCTCTCTGGGAGGGCGAACCATACCCCAGACGACGTCGCCGTTCCGCAGCCCGAACCTGCGAATCTGCGACGCGGAAACATAGATATCGTTATTGCTGGGAAGAAGACCTGACGGACGGAGGAAACCGTACCCCTCGGGCAGGCACTCCAGCGTGCCGCCGCCGAAGCGAAAGCCCATCTGCGTGGCCTGCGCGCCCAAGACGCTTATGATAAGATCGTCCTTGCGCATGGTAGAAGGGCTGCTCACGCCCAACTCCTTAGCGATTCTGCGAAGCTCTGTCGTGGACATGGAAGCGAGTTGATTGAAATCAATCCGAGGGCGTGGAATCTGTTTCTGCTCCGTCGGCTCGGGCGTGGTCTTCTCGGTCTCGTACTGCACCGTGAGGAGTTCTGTTTCGGTAGTATTATTCATTGTTTTTGATATTCCTCCCAATCAGCCAAAAATCCGGCTATTCCTTTATCTGTAAGTGAATGAGAAAACAGCCCCCCCAGGACTCCGAACGGAATCGTGGCAAAATCGGCGCCTGCCGCCGCAGAGGCAAAAACGTGCAGATTGTTGCGTATGCTCGCCGCGATGATTCTAACCTGAATTTCATGAATTGCATAGACTGTTGCGATATTTTTAACCAGCTCTATTCCGTCCTCGCCGATATCATCCATCCGTCCCACAAACGGGCTGACGTAAGTCGCGCCGGCCGCCGCGGCGAGAAGTGCCTGCCGGGGGGAGAAGATCAGCGTTACGTTGGTGCGGATGCCCTGTTCGGACAGCTGTTTTACAGCCGCCATTCCCTCTTGGCACATTGGGATTTTGACGACTACGTTCGGCGCGATTTTGGAGAGAACAAGAGCTTCGCGCAACATACCGGCGCGATCCATTGAGATCACCTCGGCGCTGACCGGGCCGTCTGTCACGGACGCGATTTCTCTGATTCTGTCGTGAAAATCAATTCGGCCTTCCTTGCGGACGAGAGTGGGGTTTGTGGTAACCCCCGAGATCACGCCCCATGCCGCGGCGGTTCTTATCTCGTCAATATTCGCCGTATCCAAAAAAAAACGCAAGCTTGAAACCTCCTCTTAAGTTTATTCTCCTATTTGTTCTTCGACGAGACCGTCAGAACGAATACGAAATATCTCGGTGTGTTTTTCCCTGCCGTTGCAAAAGAGCGTTACTTTGTAATCCCCCGTCGGCAACGAGGAACCGTCCTCGCGCAGCAAATAAAAAGCCCTGATTCCCGACCGCCCCGCGATGCGATAGGACTCCCTGTGGATTAACTCATCCCCAAGCGCCCAATAGAGCTCAACCATATCTCCATCCCTGGCGCGGGAATATGAAAACCAAAGGCAAATTTGTTTAGGTCCGTCCGAAAAACCGCCGCCGGTTGGAAGCGGGCGCATATCCCCGCTCAACTCTTCGCAGATCAATAGATCGTCAACTTGAAAGGAACCGGCGGCGACACTGCCGACTCGAAAGCTCCAGGAAGTGAGGACCGTTATCACGAGAGCGAAAACACCAAGAATGATCAAATTCCGACCTTCTCTACGTTTCGACTCGTAGGTCATCCATCAAACCACCTTCCCCCGGGACTTAGAACAAGGCCTCCGAAAGCGCCTGCAATTCGTTTCGTATCTGTAAATGTACGTCCGACCCAAGCCCATCCACGGAGAGCAGGCGCTGTTTACTGACGCCGTCAACCGCTCCTCGGGCGCAAAGCGCCTCGAGCATACCGAGTTCCTCCTCTTCCGTCTGCCCCAGCCAGCGTCCGCATGAACGCGACAGAGCCGCGGCAAGCGCATAACCGCCCCAATTAGATACGTCTACCGGCATGCAAACATCGGAGGGGATCACGCAAAGGCAGGAAGAATACGCCGGCATGATCTCGGAAAGACGGGAAAACAGGCTGCCCATTCCAACCTCGTTGCCGCCGTCGCCAATGCCAATCACGGGGACGGTTCCGCTCAGCGCGAATGAATCAAGATCCGGAGTCCATTGCGAGATATCCTCGCCGCGCATGTTATAGTACGCCCCATCACGCGCCCTGCCAAGACGCTCAAGATATATTAACAGATTCGGCTCAAAATCTCCAGACTTTTCATTCGTAATATCCGAAATAAACTTCTCGGGGAAACCGAGCGCGCCTCCGCAAGCTTGCATGGCGTCAAGACAGAGCGAGTCTGTCCAGAGCCTGGCGTCGCACCCCAGCGCGCGGAGAGCCCTGGCCAGCACGAGGCTCCCCATCGGGCCGTCCGTCTCGGGCGCGCGCGCGTCGGGCACGTAAAACCCGGATACGACGGCGATTTTTTGCTTGCCTTCGATCAATGAAAGCGCGCGCCGCCACGCGTCCGGCGCGCACAATCCGCCCGGAATCCGTCCGGTCGTGCCGGAGGCCACGAGCTCCGTCAATTTGTCAAAGAAAATTGAATCCGCCGAAGAACCAACCGGGGCGGCGCTCATATCCCGAGAATGTCGACGAGCGACATCATATCGGCGTCCAAACTCTTTTTCCTCTCCCACGCGAGCGTGAGTGGATTTGTGACAATCGCGCCCGCTTCTCTTCCGACCATGACGCCGCTTTCCCCGCGCATGAAGGCGTCGATTGCGCCCGCGCCGAGGCGCGAGGCCAGAACCGCGTCGAACGACGACGGGCTGCCGCCGCGCTGAATATGCCCCAAAACGACGATGCGGGCGTCGTAGCCGCTCGTGTCTCTGAGCTGCGAGGCCAGCTCGCTCGCGGACATGACGCCTTCGGCGACCACGATGAGCGAGTGCGACTTGCCGCGCTCGCGCGCATAGTGCAGTTTCTCGCAGAGCTGTTCGATATCAAAATGCCGCTCCGGTACGATAACGAACTCCGCCCCGGCTGCCACCGCGGCTTCAAGCGCGATGTACCCCGCGTGGCGCCCCATGACCTCTACGATAAACAAGCGTTCATGGCTGGACGCGGTGTCACGCAGCTTCTCGATGCACGACAGCGCGGTGTTGCAGGCGGTGTCAAAACCGATCGTGCAGTCGCTTCCGGCCATGTCGTTGTCGATCGTGCCGGGGATGCCGACTACCTGAACGCCGAGTCTGTATAGCTCATTAGCTCCGCGGAACGATCCGTCGCCGCCGATGACGACCAGTCCTTCGATATCGTACTCCTTAAGGCGCGCCACCCCTTCGCGCACGCCCTCGGGCTTGGTGAAGCGATCACACCTCGCGGTGCGGAGGATCGTTCCGCCCCGGTGGATAATACCGCCCACAGAACTGACTGTGAGCGGAACGACGTCTCCGTCGAGCAGCCCTTCAAAGCCGCGGCGGAAGCCGATGACCTCCATATTGTTGTAGATCGCCGTCCGCGTCACCGCGCGAATGGCCGCGTTCATGCCGGGAGCGTCGCCGCCGCTTGTAAGTACGCCGATACGCTTCATCTTGGAATCCTCCCTGCCGGTGCTTTATTTGTTTTGGAGCTCCTCAATCCGGGCGTTTACCTCGGACAATTCTTTGTTTTTTGACTCAAGCTGGGCTTCGAGATCCCGTTTTTCGGCCATGAGTTTTTCCACGCGCTTAATCAGGCGATCGACCTCGATGCGGTCGGTAGCCGTGCTGCCCGAGCCGGGAGCGTTCATCTCGGGCTTGACGTCCCACAACATGCGAACCGTGCGGCTGTCCAGAACGGGACTCACCGCCGAGCTCATTTGAAGCCGCAGTGTCATTGCCTTTGAAATGAGCGGCTTTCCGGTTTTTTCGTCATAGCGCGGAAAAAAGACCATGCCGTCGCGTTTTCCCTGGAGCGGGAAGTTGAAGCGCTTGTCGTAATCGCCGGGCTTGTACTCTTTGTTGCCGATCCAGAGCGTGATCATCTCGTCGAAGGGGGACATGTGCGCGGTCGGCCCAAGCTCCTCCAGTTCAAGATGCACCGCTATGTATTCGTCAAGCTGCAGCCCTTTGAGGAAATTGTACTTGTAGTCCTCGAGCTCGCTTGCCGTCCAAAGGTTTTTCTCGGCCTCGTACGCCATGAGCGCGTCGATGTACTCGGTCGTGTAGAGCGTCGCCTTCACGGAGAAGACGCTGCCCATGTTGTTGCGGTATTCTTCGGAGCGGGTCCACCTGGAGACCGCCGCCTCATACTTCGACGCCGCCTCGGCGGTGAAGGCTGAGCCTAGCGCGGCCAGAAGCGCGAACAGGAATAACAACGCACAGCGGGTATAACTTCTCTCTTTTCTCATTGGGCATACTACCTCCAACTATTGGTTTGATTCTGTTTAACGAACGCAGTTTATCACATGTGGCCGTATATTCGCGAGAGCCTCAGGCGTAAACTCGCCGTGTATTATAAATTATCACGAATCACGTCGGTATTTATGCATTTTCAACCTGGTAAAAATGCCATATACTTTTAGCCGGAAAGAGAGGCGAGGGTCATGAAACCGTTGCGTGTCGTCCGGGCGGACATTGCGGATCTCTGGGAGAACGGGAAGACCGTATGTATCACCGTAAGCCTTGAGGTTCGGCGCAAGGATCTCTGCGGAGTCATCGACAGGGGTAATGCCCTCGCGCTGGCTCGCCGTATACCCGGACTCGCCCGCAAGCTGGGCGAATGGATCATGATCGGGAAGGGCGAGGTTGGCTGCATTCACGAGCGCGTCATCGCCTTCTTCACCAAACCCGAGTCCTGCCGCTTCGAACGGGGGCTGCCCGACGAGATTTACCGCTATCATTGGGGGCAGAGAATCCCGGGCGGGCACTGCATGGCCGATCCGGTTATCGTGGCGCGGAGCGCGCGTCAGCTTATGCGTTTGGCGACGCGCGAGCGCCTGAGAAGAATCTATCTGCCCATCCCGGGCGTCGGCGACGGGAAACTCGACGTCGAGGACATTCAGGAAGCTCTCGGCGTGCTGCTCAACTTCTCCTCCGTAACGCTTGTTTCAAACCGCAGCATCAGCGACCCGCGGGTCGAAATGATAGAAATGCATACCGAATAGCCTATCCGAATACTTTTTTCATCACGCCGTAACGCAGACCGCGCGCGCTGACCGTGAGGCTCTCCCCGCCCATCCGCAGCAACAGCTCGCGCACAATGCAGGCACCCGCCAGAATGATATCCGCGCGTTTTGGGTTTAGCCCTTTGATCAGCCGACGTTCGGCGAGCGGCGTCGCCGCATACATCGCGATCTGGTGTTCTGCCTCGGAGAGCGAAAGCTCCGCGCCGGAGATCGTCCCGTGATCCGTGAGGTCTCTGCCCATCATGACGCAGGCAAGCGTCGTGATGGTGCCGCCGACTCCGACAATGCGCGGCGAATCGTCCGCGGCGCGGGATTCCGGCACCTCGCAGAGAAGCGCGCGGACTCGCCCGCAAGCCTCCCGCACAACCTCTCCGCGAATCTGCGACAAACCTTTAAAGTACGCCGCGTGCAGGGAGAGCGCGCCGACCGGCAGGCTCACGCGCGACCGCACGCCGTTTTTACCGCCGCAAACGATCTCGCTGCTTCCGCCGCCGACGTCGAATACGCAGACGGCTGTTCGGTCGGAAAGCCGTCCCATCTCAAAAAGAGCGGCCTCGAAGGACAGCGCGGCTTCTTCTTCCCCGCTGATGACCCTGATTTCGACCCGGCAGCCGCTGCGCGCCCGCTCGATAAACTCCCCGGCGTTTTGCGCCTCCCGCAGAGCCTGCGTACCCACCGCGACAATTTCGTCCGCGCCGAACAATCGCGCGCTCCGCGCCATCTCGCAGACAACCCGGAGCGTCCTCTCCATAGCGCCGCGACCCAAGAGCTTGCTCCGCGAGGTACCCTCGCCCAGACGCACGATCTCCGCAAGATCGCACAGCACGCTCGGCCCGCCTTCGCCGTATGACATCACAAGCAGCTTGACCGAGTTTGTCCCAACATCTATTACCGCTTTTACCGACAAGTCGAACCGCCTCCGCGCTTTATTCTATACCCGACATGAAGGAATACGGCTGTCTGACGGCACGCGATGCGCTCGGCAAAACAGGGAAACGTCCTTCTTCGCGGCTATTTTGCCTGTTGTTTGTGCTCGACGTTGATAAACAAGAGCATTTCTTTTAAAACCCGCTCGGCTTCCGAGTAAGGCACCTGACAAGTGCCGACGGCTTTATGCCCGCCTCCGCCGTATTTAAGCATCAGAGAGCCGACGTCGACAGTCGAGCTTCGGTTAAGGATGCTGTATCCCACGGAGAAAACGCAAAAGTCTTTGTTCTTGCCGTCAAAAACGCGGATGCTGATGTTCTGGTAGGGGTAGAGCGCATACACCACATGGCGGTTTCCGACGTAGGTTTCGGGCACGTCGCGCAGATCGGTAATGATCACGTCGCCTTCCGCGCGCGAAAACTCGAACATCATTTGGAGAAAGTGTGGCTTATGTTCTTCGTAACGCCGCAGGCGCTCTTGCACGTCCGGCAGATCCAATATCTCCTCGACGTCTTTTGTGCGCAGTTCTTCGATAAGCATCATCATCAATTGATAATTGGAAACGCGGTAGTCGCGGTAACGCCCCAGACCCGTGCGGGGATCCATGACGAACGACAGCATCACCCACGAGGCGGGGTTCAGAACCTCGTCGCGCGTAAACTGCGCTGAGTCGGTTTTATCCGCCGCTTCGAGCATAACCTTGAACTTGCCCAGCTTTTCGTCTCCGCCGTAATGCTCGTAAATGACGCGCGCGCAGCTGGGCGCGGGCCAGTTCGCGCCCACGTATTCCATACCCTCAGCCGCACCGCGCTCATCCTCGCTGGTGTGATGGTCAAACCACATGCCGCAGCCCGGGACATACGGTATATTGACAAGAATATCCTGCGGCGTGACGTTTATCACACCATCCTGAATGTCTTTGGGATGCACGAACTGTATCTCGTCGTATAAATTCAGTTCGCGGAGTAATACGGCGCACATCAATCCATCATAGTCAGAACGAGTCAGAAGCCTCATCCGTATACCTCCCATTGCCGTGGCCGCGGGCAATTGTATTTTTTGCGGGAAAAAGCCTCGCGAAGTGATAATACCATGACAGCGAACATCAATAAAGGGGCGGCTAACTAAAACCGGCAAAATTCAGCGCGGCCAGAAACGTTTTTGGAATCTCCCCCGCCCGTCTCCGCAAAAAATCAGCGAAGCCGCCTTGTTCCACGGACCGTGAGTCCTCGGGTCGATCGTCAGCGTCGCGTGCGTCAGCGCGAGATTGCGCGTCGATAAGAGCGCGTGCCGAAGCGCCTCGCCCTGAAAACCCGGCGCGCGGTAGAGCGCGTCCGCCATCCAGCGGACCGAGTCGTACGCCAGCGCCGCGCCCGCGAGATCCTCGCGCAGGCTCTGCTCGTTGTATTTGTCGCGGTAACTCGTCTGGAAGGACAGAAGCTGCGGGTCTCCCTTCGCCGCGGGGACAATCCACCAGCTGTTGTCGAGCGCGGCCCCGGCGGTCTCTTGCAGCGTATCGCTGTACGCGCAGCCTAAGATGGTTCCTTTATAGCCTGCCTTGCGCAGACCTGTTACGAGCGCGGCGACATCCGGCAGAGGGTTCGCGATGGCAACCACCTGAGGCGAGAGCGCAGATACCAACGCCCGCGCTTCATCCGACAAGCCTGCCCTGCCCGAATATGAGGCTTCGGAGAGCAACGCGCCCCCAAAAGACGCGAGCGCGGACTCAAAAGAATCACGGATGGCGACCGACTCCGGAGCGTCCGGGTCGAACAGCAGCAGAGCCGGGCGGTGTCCCAAGCCATGCACCAGGAAATACGCCATAATCTTGCCCTCGTATCCGCGGTCGTAATGCGTCCTGAAGGAATAAAGCCACGGCTTGTCACCGGTCGCCATCGTCACGCCCGCGTCGCCCGACTCCGACGCGATCAACGGAAGCTCTTCGGCGTCCGCCAGCTGGGCCACGGCGCGGTTGACCTCGTCCGTGCAGACCGAGATCATCGCGCTGATCTTCTTGTCGCGCAACAGCTCGCGCAGGACACTCACCGCTTGCTCGGGGTTATAGGGCAGGTCGCGCCCTTCAATATGAATCGCGTTGCCCTTGACTCCCCCGAGCGAATTGATCTGATCCGCCGCGAGCTGCGCCGCTTTCAGGCGGACATGCCCGGCCGCGGCGTTCGGCCCCGAGAGGTGTGCGAGGAACACAAAGCGGTACTCGTCTCCGACCGCAAAACGCGAGAGCGCGATGCGTAAGAAGAGCCCCATAAATATCATCAAGATGCCAATCAGCAGCAAGCCGTTGTGCAACGCTTTCCTGCGAAGAGGAAACGTGCGCGGACGCCGCGAGAACGCGTCCGACGCTCCCGTCAAAAACCCGCGCCGCGCTTCGATATGCCCTTCCTCATCGCCGTTCACGCTATCCGCGGCACAACCGAGGATCGAGCCGATAGCTTCCGCCGCCCATTTTGCGGACTTTGCCGAAAAACCCAAATTGCTGCGGAAACGCTCGGCGATATTGTCCTCCTCGGCCTTAAAAGCGTCAGGACCCGGCAGGCTGCCGCTGCGCGAAAGCTCGCGCAACGCGAACGTGAGGATGAATATCTCCTGACGGCAGTCGTTGCATTTATCCTCCAAAAGCTGGCCCAACCGTTCGGGATCCTCCAGCAGAGAAAAACCGTAAAGGCTGACGAGCTCTTTTGCGATCTCGACAGGTTTATCTTTCACCGCGCACCTCCTTCGGCTGCGATTTTACCCGGTGCGCAGGGCTTCCGTCACCTCTGCGCCGATATGCCCGTCGGAAAATTGAACGGTGATCTTCTCCCCGTTACATAGGGCCGCCGCGCTTCTCACGACTCCGCCGCGCTCGTCGCGGCAGATCGCGTATCCGCGCCTCAGCGCAGCAAGGGGCGAAAGCGCGTCGAGCGACGCCGCCGCCACAGCGAGCGACGCCTCGCGGCGGGAGAGATTTTCGGCGATTTCATAGCGCAGGCTTCCAAGCGCGTCCTTCAAAGCATTCTCAAAAGCGTCGGCGCGCCTCAGCGTAATCGCCGCCAGCCTGTCACAAGCGCGTTCGAGCGTCCGCCTTTGCCGCTCGGACGTCCGCGACGCGTCCGCACTCAGCGCGCGCGCAGCGTGCCGCAAAAAAGCGCGCAGCTCGCCGGAGTCGGGGAAAACCTTCTCCGCCGCCGCGGATGGCGTGGGCAGAGACGCGTCCGCCGCCAGATCCGCGAGAGAGCTGTCTATTTCGTGCCCGATACCCGTGACGACCGGAACGGGACACGACCGCAGGGCGCGGACCACGCGCTCGTCGTCAAAGGGCGAGAGGTCGTCTCGCGCCCCGCCGCCGCGCGCTAAGATCACGCACTCGACGCCCGCCATCCTCCCCGCCGCGCCGAGCGCGCCGGCCACTTGGGCCGGGGCGTCGACGCCCTGCACAAGCGCGGGCAGTACGACAATATCAATAAACGGGGCGCGCAGCCCCGACACCTTCAAAATATCGCGCACAGCCGCCCCCGTCGGCGAGGTAACCACGGCCACCTTTGCGGGGAACACGGGGACCCGGCGTTTGTGCCGAACGTCGAACAAGCCTTCGCGCTCGAGCATCCCCCGAAGCTCCGCCTTCGCGCGGGCGATCGCGCCCTGCCCTATGGGGAGAATGCGCGTCGCGTAGAGCTGGTACGCGCCCCCCTTCGGGTAGACGTCCACACTGCCCGTCACGACCACCTCGTCGCCGTCCTTCGGCCATTCGAGAATACCTCCGGCGTTCGAGCGAAACAACACCGCGGATATCCGTGACTCGTTGCCCATCAGGGTAAAATAAACGTGTCCGCTGGTGTGGCGTTTGAAATTCTGCAGCTCGCCGCGCACGGCGACGTTGCGCAGCGCCGGGGCGTTTGCGATAGCCTCCTTGATACGCAGCGAAAGTTCGTCGACCGTCTGCGTTCCGGGCGCTTTCGGCCTTCCCGCGGATGCGGGCAGGTTGGACGGGATGACGATCGGACGGCGCATCATGGCTCACTGCTCGCTCTCCCGGCTTCGCCTGATTCCTCCGGTTCCCCGACATTTTCTTCCGTATTGCCTGCTTCTATATTCTTGTTTTCGCCGGAGCGTACGATTCGTCCCAGCACGCCGTTGACAAAGCGGCTCGACTCCTCCGTGCCGAATATCTTGGTCAGCTCGACCGCCTCGGAGATCGCGACCGCCACGGGGACAGAGCCAACCAGCACACCCTCGCTGAGCGCGATGCGTATCGCCGCGCGATCGACTGCGACCATGCGCTCCATGCGCCACCCGATGATATGCTCGCGAAGCAGGCCGTCAATCTCTTCGTTCTTCTCGGCCGCGGTTCTCACCAACCGTTTGGCGTATTCGGCTACGTCCGGATTCTCATCGTCGAACGGAAACATATCGATGGCCTCTTCGTGTGTCAGGTCAGGGCGCAGGTCCAGTTCATAAATCAACTGCAGGGCGATTTCTCTCGCCCTGCGTCTTTGTTGCGGCAGCGACGCTTTGCCCAATAACGATCATCTCCTGAAATCTTTAATATCCTTAACCAACTTGGCGACCATCTTCTGCCCGTCCTCCGACAAAACGACCCATGCGCCGGCATAGCCCACCACCGCGGAGCCGACGGTCCACAGAAAGCCCTTCAGCCCCAGGTTGAGCAGCGCGGAAACGCCGCCGATGGCCGCTGCCCAGCAGATCGGGCGACGCCACCAGGGCAGGTCGGCCTCCGTATCCCGGGGCGCTTTGCGCGTCCAGTGTACGTGAACCGATATACCCATCGGCCTGAAAAACTCGTCGAATTTATCAATCAGCGAAAGCCTCCGCTGCGGGTCGTCCTTCTCGGGCAACGTTATGTAAATGTTAAGCAGGTTCTGATCCCCTACGAAGGAGACCTCCTGGCAGTAGAAATCTTGAGGCAAACGCTTCGCCACGATCTGACGAAACGCCTCCCCATCCAGCCAGATTTTGCCCCGCTTGTTAATCGTCCACAGGAAAAGCATTCAAACTCACTCCCTTACAGGGTTCTGTTCCGATACGCTAGACATCTTCCCCATAAGACGAACTGTAGTTTGCCATCTCGGGACCCGCCATCTCGGGCGATGATTTTTTCTCGACGAAGGTGATGCCCTGAACATAAACGTTTACAGATTTAACAGTATAGCCGGTAAAGCGTTCGACCTGGTCTTTGACCGCTTCCTGTACGTCCCAGCAGACGTCGGGAATGCGGAGGCTGTATCTTACCGCGATATAGGTGTCAACCTGTATCTCCGGGGAATCTCCCTCGGTGACGGAAATGCGCACACCGCTGCTGGCCTTGCGCCCCATTCGCAGGTTCGCCATCAAGCCCGGATTCGCCGGCTGAACGCCGTCGACGGAGAGCAGCGCTTTTACCGCAAGCTGGGCGATGACGTCTTCGGATATGCGAATCTTACCTTCAAGCCCCGCCTGGTCTACGGTCGGATTGTCGGTGACCTCCTGATCATAGCCTACTTCTCTTTCCATCTGCTCGTTCTGATCCATAGACGTAGCCTCCTCGAATAATTTAATTTGTGATGTTTTATCCCCCGTAAGCTCTAGCCTTTTACAAAGGGCTCCCCGCAGTGCGGGCACAATAAATCTTCGTCGTCGTCATAGGCGGCAGGCTGATAAAAGAAATCTTTTCCGCACGAAGGACAGGCGATCGACTCGTATTCTTCCTCTTCGTCGTCATCATCGTCCTCGTCATAAGCCGCGGAATGGTCAAAATCGTCGTCCAGCTCGTCGATCTCGGACTGCAAATCGGCAAGTTCCTCATCAATCTGTTCGACATACTCGCGCAGATCCTCCTGCTCTTCTGAAACTCCCTCGATTTCCGAGGCGAGCGCATCGAGCGCCGCCAGCAAAGCTTCGTGAAACTTGGTCAGTCCAGAATTTTCGGCCAAGCTCTGTCCCTCGATCAATCCACGCAAATATGCAATTTTTTCCCGCGCGCTCATGGCTACTCCCCCTTTTATATTCGAGCTATTGCGTTCAGCTCTTCTTTGCTCTTTCCAGATATTCTCCGGTGCGCGTGTCCACCACGACGACCTCTCCGTTCTCGACGAAGAAAGGCACCGTGACGACCAGCCCCGTCTCCGTTTGGGCAGGTTTGCCGCCTCCGGAGGCGGTGTCTCCTTTAAAACCGGGAGGAGTATCGGTAATCTTCAATTCGACCGACTTGGGCAGCTCGATTCCCATCACTCTGCCCTCGTACATATCAAAGCTGACCTCGAGATTGTCGATCAGATACTTTATCGCGTCCCCCAGCATGTCCTTGGACAGATAGACCTGGTCGAAGGATTCCATATCCATGAATACATAGTCGTCGCCGTCCTGATATTGATACTGCGCCGGCTTCTCCTCGAAAATGACGCGCTCGAAGCGTTCGCCGGATTTAAAAGATTGTTCGACCGAGCCGCCCGTCTCAAGGTTGCGCAGCTTTCCGCGCACAATCGCGCCGCCGCGCCCCATCTTATGGTGAGAGCACTCCAATATAATCCACATGCCCCCTTCCCATTTGATCTTCAGTCCCGGACGAAAATCACTCGTGTCTACAACTTGAGCCATACACAAACCTCCCCTTAAAAAGTAGCATAATAATACCACGACATGAGGGAAATATTATTATTTTCGATGCAAGTTGAATGAGTTCGGAGCAAAGCCCGCGCAAAGTACCTAATCGCCAAAAAAATGATTCCGCGGAATCACTCGGGCAATCCGCCGTTTGCGCCCGCGTCGTGTATAATCGCATTATAGTTTGTTTAAAAAATATTTATATTGATCGTCACGTGCGCTGATTCGCCGTTTTGGCGCGAGGCATACGGCTTGCCCCCGCGATACATGAAAGGAGTGTATGGCTATGGAACGCGATCTGCCAAGAACCGCTTTCACGAGAAACAAGCTATCACGCCGCGTTTTTTCTGTTTTATCCCTTACACTAATATCTTTTATGATAACATTCACCCCCCCCCCGCATGGGCTTTAGACGCTAATATTTACTTAGGGTCGGTAATCATCGAGCAAACTGCAAACGGCGCTAATGTGCTCCAAAATGCTGCCGTTATTGGGAGCGTCAGCGGGAGCGAACAAATAACCATAACCGGCAACTCAGATCAACACACTATCACCGTAAACGGTACAAACTCCAACGGAACAAGCGTCAATATCACACTTAGTAGCGTAAATATTAACGCCCCTGCCGGTAACTGCGCGTTCGCACTTACAGGCGACGCGAACGTCATTCTCACATTAAATGGAGCAAGCGAGCTCACGAGCAGTGGCTATAGAGCGGGGTTAGAGATGTCCGCCAGTTGCGCATTGACTATTAAAGATGGGATAAATGGCTCACTAGCCGCAACCGGCGAAGCTACCGGCGCGGGCATCGGCGGCAGTGATGGGGGCAGCGGCGGGACAATCACAATTACAGGGGGCAATGTGACCGCCACAAGTGCGTTGGCCGCGGGTATCGGCGGCGGTGCCCTCGGCGGCGGCGGAACAATCACAATCACAGGAGGCAATGTGACCGCTATAAGTGCACGTGATGCGGGCATCGGCGGCGGCTACATGGGTAGCGGAGGCAATATTTCTATCACGGACGGCACCGTGATCGCACACGGTAGCGCTAATTACGATGAAGCGGACGGCGGCGCAGGGATAGGCGGTGGCAGTGGCGGTGGCGGAGACGCGGGTACAATAAATATCAGCGGCGGAATCGTGAATGCCGATGGTGGTCTCGGAGGCGGAGCAGGTATCGGCGGCGGAGGGTATGGTGCTACAGGCGGAACCATCACCATAAGCGGCGGGACTGTAACCGCTGCGGGTGGAACGTACGCTTACGGCGCAGCGAACCCATGTGACATCGGCAAAGGCATTTACGGTGTCCCGGCATACACCGACAAGATCACAATTACGGGCGGCAGCCTTCGCCCCATGAACGACAAAGTCAGCCCACGACCGAAGAACGGCACAGAAGATGTATATCTCAATATCCTGACACTGAGCCGCAATCAACCGATTGATAAGGGCAAGCGCATCATTATGAGCGTACTGGATGGCGTTCGCAACGGATACAGAGTGAATGATGTTTTCACAGGCGACGGAGGCAATGTTTATTTCTGGTTAACGGAGAGAGACGATGGCAAAGGGTATGTCGAAGTGGTCACGGAAGCTCTCGAACGATACGGCAAAACATTCACACGAGAAGGCTCCGATACTAACACAAGCGACGTTACCGCTATACTGCCATTCCTCGGCATGTTCTCGTTCGGTTCGTCAAGCAGCTGCGCAGCAGGCGCGGCGGGCGGTATGGCGATAGTCGGCGCGGCGGCTGCGATCGTTGCGCGGCGCGTGAAGCGCAGGGCCCGCAGATCGTAACCGCGAACCGTAACCGAACACCATAAACCAAACATTAACGCCCGCAGGGACAGAAGAAGCCACGCGGGCGTTTGCCTTCGCCGCGGGGCGTGTGGTTTGGGCATGTTCGTCGTTGTCATTCTGGATCGCCACGCTTCGCTCGCGAAGACAGAGGGTACAGCGTTGGATTTGGTGTCATCCGTGGTAACGAAAGCCCAAGGGCAAGCATGTTCTCAGCAAAAAACAGAGGAACAAAGACCTACTCGCCAAAGTACCAGCCCTCGCTCCCCTGCTTTCACCGGTTTTCTCAGCCATCTCGTTGATGCTCAAAATTCTTGAGCTGATACTAAAGGCTACTTCTCATAACGCCAAGAGTCTCATCCATTTTGAACTGTAGCTGGTTAAACCCTCATTCCTCGAATTCAACAAGTCAAAACAAGTCTATTCGTTGTGTATAACCGGCAT
>Ga0153940_1000111_pt1 | contig 50367 bp, 51 predicted proteins | sample TSNJ024MetaG_FD_104736 | JGI IMG/M metagenome (GOLD analysis project Ga0153940, IMG submission 104736) | Attine ant fungus gardens microbial communities from New Jersey, USA - TSNJ024 MetaG | ecosystem: Host-associated > Fungi > Mycelium > Unclassified | place: USA: New Jersey, Brendan T. Byrne... | reverse complement strand
TCACCAAGGACGAAGAAGCGCTCTCTGTGATCGACGAGGACGGGCGTCTTTGCGACCGCGCCTCGGATCGCCTGAGACGCCTGCGCGAGGGTATGCGCAAGGTGCGCGACGAGATTCGGCGCAAGGGGCAGCGGCTGCTCGCCGAGTCCGCGATCGCGAACATGCTGCAGGAGCGGGTGCTGTCGCTGCGCAACGGGCGCTACGTCGCTCTGGTGCGCAACGACGCGCTGTCTGCCTTCCCGGGCCTGGTCATGGATCGCTCATCCTCCGGCAACAGCGTCTACATGGAGCCGCACGAGCTTGTCGCGCTCAACAACCGCTACGCCATCGGCGCTGAGGACGAGAGCACCGAAGAACGCCGCATCCTCCATAAGCTCACCGAAAAAATACTCGCGAAGGAAGCCCACCTGCTGGACGCGGAGCGCGCGCTCGGACAGATAGATCTATTCTACGCCCTGTCCGAAAAAATACGGCGCGACCGTTGGCACATGCCGATGCTCACGAAGGCGCGCGCCTTCCGCTTTTACAAGGCTGTGCATCCCCTGCTGGGGGCGTCCGCCGTGCCGATCGACATTTACTGCGGCGACGCGTTCCGCTCGCTGGTGATAACGGGGCCCAACACGGGCGGCAAGACCGTCGCCCTCAAGACTGCTGGAGTCTGCATTTGCCTCGGCTGGCTCGGCTTCCCTCTGCCCGCGCAGGAGAACTCGACCTTGGGCGCGATCGACGCGATCTACGCGGATATCGGCGACGAGCAGAGCATCGAGCAGAATCTCTCGACCTTCAGCGCCCACATCACGCAAATTCGCCGCATTCTAGAAGAAGCCTCCGAGGGCTCCGTCGTGCTGCTCGACGAGCTGGGAGCGGGTACGGACCCGGACGAGGGGGCGGCGCTCGGCATCGCTATTCTCGAATGGCTAAGAGAAATCCGCGCGCTCGTGCTGGCGACCACCCATCACAACCCCATCAAGCGCTACGCTCTGAGCGCGGATGGCGTCGAGTCCGCTTCGGTCGAGTTCAACGCGAACACCCTCTCGCCCACCTACCGCCTGCTCGTCGGCATACCCGGGCGCAGTAACGCTCTTTTGATCGCCGAAAAGCTCGGGCTGCCGTCGGCGCTCATACGCCGCGCCAAGGAGGCTTTGCACCATAAAGAAGTCTCGATGGAGGACATCATCGGCGAGCTGCAGGAAAAACGCGCTGCCCTGGAACAGGAGAACCTCAACCTGGAGACCGCGCGCAGGGAGACAGACGCGCTGAGAGAGGACTACGAAAGGCAGCGGCGCGAGATCGAAGAGAAGCGCGACAAACTGCTGGCGGAGGCGGACAAAAAAGCGCTGGGCATCCTCGAGAACGCCGAAACCTCCGCGCGCTCGCTGATCAAGACCATCGACGCGGAGGCGCGGAGCGTGGCTCAACGCAAGCTCGAGCAGACCAAAAAGCACTTCACCCGCATCCAGTCGCAGGTCGAGAAACGAGAGGACGAACGCCTGCAGCGCCGATTCGAGCCCGACGAAAAACCGCTCGAGCCCGGAGACAGCGTAGTCGTCGCGGGCACCGGCGCGGTGGGTACGCTCGAGAGCGTCCGGGGCGATAAAGCTACGATCCTGGCGGGAGCCGCCCGCATGGACCTGCCCCTCAAAATGCTGCGCGCGGCGACAAAAACCGAAAAAAAACGCGAACGCGCGGCGGACAAGTTTAAGCTTCCGCCCGCGACGAAAGAGCCCGGGCAAGTGCAGATCAAATTCTCGCCTCCACCGTCGCCCGTCGGAATCCCCGGCTCCATTATGGTTCGCGGCATGACGCTCGACGAGGCGATGCCGATGGTTGAGCGTTACCTGGACCGCGCTTACCGCGCCGGTTACGGAGAAGTGACCGTGATTCACGGCCGCGGCGAGGGCATCCTGAGGCGCGAGGTCCACAGTCTTTGCAAGGGGCTGCCGTATGTGGAAAGCTATCGCCTTGGCGGCGAGGGCGAAGGCGGATTCGGCGTCACGATCGTGCGCTTCGGGAAATAAAATATTCACGAAAAATATGCGCCGACTTTCCTGAACAACACTCTTTTTTTCTCCAAAAGAAAGTATAATAAAGCACAGCCTCTTCAGGTAATCAAGACTATGAAAGACAGATTTTCGAAATATTGACATTTTGAGGTGAGACAGCTTGAGACGCAGTGAGAAACACCGTTCGCCGCGAACATCGAGGCATCCCAAAATATCCATGAGCGTTCTTGAGAGCATCCTCAACGGGCTTGACGCCTACCTGTATGTTTCCGACCCGAAGACCGACGAAATTCTGTTCATCAACGACCAAATGAAGCAACACTTCGCCACCGAAGGCGAGCCGATCGGACAGACCTGCTGGGCCGTTCTCCAGTCGGGCTTCACAAAGAAGTGCGACTTCTGCCCCTGCTACGCTCTTGAGAAAAACCCCGACGAGCCGGTCGTATGGGAAGAGCACAACACGGTGACAGGCCGCTGTTACCGCAACACCGACCGCCTGATAGACTGGCCCGGCGGAGAAAAGGTACACCTCCAGCATTCGGTGGACATCACCGACATCAAGACCGCCGAGATCGCGCTGCAAAAACGCCTCGACCAACAGGCGCTGATGGAAGCACAGCTCCGCCACCTCTCATACATAGTGGAGAGCTCGCCGCAGTTTATATCCTACCTCACCACAGAAGGCGGCATCGACTACGTCAACCCCGCCGCCTCGAAGATCACGGGCTATACAAAAGAAGAGCTGATCGAGGGCGGGCTCGGGTTGATATACTCTCCCGAAGACATGCGCCGCCTGCGCGAAGAGTATCTCCCGAAAATCCTCGAGGATAAGCAAGCCGATTTCGAGCTCGAGATGATCTGCAAGAACGGAGAAAAACGCGTCATGTCGTTCTCCGCCTTCACGAGCGGCGAGGGATACGCGAGGATTGCGGGGATTGCGAGCGACATCACCGAGATCCGCAAGCTCGACCGCGAGCTGATAGCGGCTAAGAACCTCGCGGAAGAAGGCAGCCGCGCAAAGAGCGAATTCTTAGCGCGCATGAGCCACGAGATCCGCACGCCCATGAACGCGATCATCGGCATGACGCGCATCGCGCAGAACACGGACGACCTGCGCAAAAAAGACTACGGCCTCGAAAAGATCGCGGGCGCGTCGAATCACCTCCTTGGCGTGATCAACGATATCCTGGACATGTCAAAAATAGAAGCGAATAAATTCGAGCTGAGCAAATCGGAGTTCAGCTTCGACCGAATGCTGATGAACGTGATCAACGTCGTCAGCTCGCGCATAAACGAAAAATCGCAGCACCTCTCGGTCGACGTGGATCCCTCAATGCCTCGGATGCTGATAGGCGACGACCAGCGGCTCGCCCAGGTCATCGCCAATCTTCTCACAAACGCTTCCAAGTTCACGCCCGATGACGGCAAGATCAAACTCACCGTGCGAACCGTCCAAAGCGAAACCGATCACGTAACGCTCAAGATCGAGGTTACCGACAACGGAATCGGCATCACCGAAGATCACCAGCGTAAGCTCTTCCGCTCGTTCGAGCAGGCGGACGGCAGCATCGCGCGCAAGTACGGGGGAACCGGCCTGGGTCTCGCGATCTCAAAGCGCATAGTCGAGCTCATGGGCGGAGCGATCACGGTTGAATCCGAACCCGGCGTCGGCTCGAAGTTTACGGTCTCCGTGAGGATGAAACGCGGGCAATCCGCGGCAATCGAGACCGTGAACAAAACCAAATCAACCCTCGGGAAACCGAGCATCCTTGCGGTGGATGACGACCCGGAGACACGCGACTACATCCTGCACGTCATGACCGCGCTTGGCATCCCCTGCGTCATCGCGCAGGGCGGCGCGGAAGCTCTCAAAGCCGTGGAAGAAGCCGACAAACCGTTCGACATGATCTTCGTTGATTGGATGATGCCATTCATGGACGGCGTCGAGCTGACGCGAGAGCTCAAGAAACGCGAGAACGGCAACTATATCATCATCATGATCTCCGCCGCCGAGTGGACCGAGGTCGAGCACGAAGCCATCGACGCGGGCGTGGACGGCTTTTTGCCGAAGCCTCTCTTCCCGTCCATGATCATGGACTGCATCAACAAATACATGAGCGCAAGCTTCCTCAAGCAAGCCTCGGAGAGCCACTCCGCCGCCCGGAAGCGTTTCCCCGGCAAGACGCTGCTGTTAGTCGAGGACATCGAGATCAACCGAGAGATCGTCATGACGATCCTGGGGGACACCGAGCTGCGCATCGAATGCGCCGCAAACGGGCTGGAGGCGGTCGAGATGTTCGCGGCGGACCGGTCGCGCTACGACGTAATCTTTATGGACGTACATATGCCCGTGATGGACGGACTCGAATCGACGAGGCGAATCCGCGCGATCGGCTCGCCCGAGGCTGAGCGCGTCCCCATAGTGGCGATGACCGCCAACGTCTTCAAAGAAGACATCGAAAAATGTCTGGAAGCGGGCATGAACGACCACATCGGCAAACCTGTGGACTTTGAGGAGATGTTCGAGAAGCTGACAAAGTATCTGTGCTAGGCTTGATTCGGAGCGTCTTCCGCCTCCGCCATGACCTGTGAGATCACCCTATCGATCTGGCTGCTTACCATGCTTGCCGCGGCTTCGGGTTGCCGAGCCTTGAGCGCGCTCAGGATGGTCTCGTAAGTCCCGCCGAGCGAGCGTTCGGCCTTTTGGAAGACCTCGCGGAGGTGCGTGTCGTTCATGACGGAGACCTCGAGCAAATCAAAGAAGTGTTCGAACATGGGTATTTGGGACGTGGCGAGCAGCGTTTGATAGAACTCGCGGAACAAACCCTCCGGAAGCGGCTCTCCCTCCGGCGGAGCGTATTTTTCGATCGTCGCCTCGATGAGCGAAAGGTCGTCGTCGCTCGCGTGAGCGATCGTTTCGAAAGCCGTTTCGCGCACCAAAGAGCGCAGCGCCAGCAGCGCGTCGCACAGATGCCGCTTCCCTCGTTCGCCCGCGTATTCCAAACAAGAGCGCAGCGTCTCGGATACGCGGAGCTGCGCGTCCGTCCGGCGCAGAAGCTCCTCGCCCTCCCGCGTTATCTCGTGCCCGCGAAAACCGACCTTCCGCAACACCCCGCCGTTGCGCATGTCCCGCAAGATCCGTCCCGCCGCCGCCTCGCTGATTGGAAACCCCGCGCGGCGCAGCGCTTCTGAGATCGACCCCGCGCCCAGCGGTTCACCGGCGGAGCTAAGTGTTTTCAGAGCCTCGAACCGGAGCATATCGACGGTCTCTTTCAAGAACGCCAACCCCTTCCTCAAACAGGAGCAGTATGGACAGCAAAATTATGCGGCTTTATATACAAATCGCTTTTCCGCACATTATACCGTATAGAAAGCCGGCGATCTTCTCTTTTTGTTAAATTCCTTGAAAAAGTTTCGGAATTCGCAAAAAGCCGATACGCCGCAAAGCTCATTGCGTAATAATAAAGTCGCGCAACATATTCGAATTCGTTCACACAAGGAGGAAAACGATATGTCAACCACCACGGAGCTCCTGGGAAATCACGCGGACGGCCTTCTGAGCCATAAGGCGATTATTGACAAAAAAACCCTCACGTTGCCGGGGCCGGATTTTTTGGAGCGCGTCTGGATACAGAGCGACCGCGGCAACCGCGTCCTCGGTTCGCTTGCGGCGCTCTTTGGAACCGGAACGCTCTCGGGCACGGGTTACATCTCGATCTTGCCCGTCGATCAAGGCATCGAACACTCGGCGGGCGCGAGCTTCGCGCCCAACCCGATGTACTTTGACCCGGAGAACATCGTCAAACTGGCGATCGAGTCCGGCTGCAGCGCGGTGACCAGCACACTGGGCGTACTCGGCCTCACTGCGCGCAAATACGCGCACAAAATCCCATTCGTCCTCAAGCTCAACCACAACGAGCTCTTGACCTACCCCAACAAGAGCGATCAAATCTATTTTGCGTCCGTCGAGCAAGCATGGAGCATGGGAGCTCTCGCCGTCGGCGCGACGATCTATTTCGGCAGCGAAGAGTCCGGGCGACAGCTTCAGGAGACTGCGCACGCGTTCGAGCGCGCGCACGAGTTGGGCATGGCGACGATACTTTGGTGCTATTTGCGCAACGACGCTTTCAAAACAAAAGAAACCGACTACCATCTGGCCGCGGACCTCACAGGTCAAGCCAACCACCTGGGCGTTACCATACAGGCCGACATCATCAAGCAGAAGCTTCCGGAGAACAACGGAGGCTTCACGGCGGTCAAATTCGGCAAGTCAGCGCCGGCCATGTATGACAAGCTTTGCACGAACCACCCGATCGACCTGACGCGCTACCAGCTCCTCAACTGCTACTCGGGCCGCGCGCCTTTGATCAACTCCGGCGGAGCCGCGGGAAGCAACGACCTGGCCGAGGCCGTCTACACCGCGGTAGTCAACAAACGCGCGGGCGGCAGCGGGCTGATCCTCGGCAGGAAAGCCTTCCAGAAACCGTTCGCGGACGGCGTAGCGCTTATCAAAGCAGTACAAGCCGTCTACAAAGACGATACAATCACAATAGCCTGACCAAACCGGACGCCGCCGCGAAAGCCCGCACCCGGGCAAACCCTCCCGGCGGCGCTCACTTTCTAACATGTTTTCTGATATATTCTAACAACCACTTGACTCTATGTTAGAATTTGTTAGAATGTTAAAAATAATTCTCCGAGGTGAGTGAAATGCCCCTAAGAGAGAGTGAAACTGTTGAGCTTAAGTCGATTCTTATCGATGATATCAAGAAAGAAATCATCGCGTTCGCTAACAGTGGCGGTGGAACGATATATATCGGCGTGGAGGACAATGGCAATGCAGCGGGTGTGGCGGACGCGGAAGGCGACTTGACGAGCCTTCATAATATGGTTCGTGACGGCATCAGACCTGACGTCACCTTGTTCGTACAAAGCAAAGTAGAACGAATGGAAGACAAAAGCATAATTATATTAAAAGTTCAGCGCGGAACAGAGCGTCCATATTATCTTGCGGGAAAAGGCATACGCCCTGAGGGTGTATATGTCAGACATGGCACATCATGTGTTCCCGCGACAGACACAGCTATCCGCAAGATGATTCGCGAAACCGACGGTGAGAGTTATGAGAAATTGAGATCGACCGAACAGGCGTTGACGTTTGTGTCCGCGAACAACGAATTCGCGAAGAGACAAATAGCCTTCGGTGCGTCGCAAATGGCGACGCTGGGCATGATGACCGCGGAAAAAATATATACCAATCTCGCGTTGCTGTTGTCCGACCAGTGCATTCACACAATTAAAGCGGCGGTGTTCCAGGATACCACGCAGCAGGTTTTCCAAGACCGCCGCGAATTTGGCGGCTCGCTGTTCGCGCAGATTAATGAGGCTTACGACTATCTCGACCTGAACAACAAAACAGGAGCGACCTTCGAAAAGCTGCTGCGTATCGACAAGCGCGATTATCCCGAAACCGCAGTGCGCGAAGCCTTGCTGAATGCGGTTGTCCACCGCGAGTACGCGGCAAGCGGAAGTATCCTCATCAAAATTTTCTCCGACCGCATGGAGTTCATCTCACCGGGCGGTTTGGTCAGCGGTATTGAGATCGACGATATTATGAGCGGTTACTCCGCTTGCCGCAACCCATCGCTCGCGGCGATTTTTTACCGTTTACAGCTCATCGAGGCTTACGGCACCGGTATTTTGAGGATATTTGAAGCATATCATACTTCGCTTGCACAGCCAAAAATTGGAATCACGCCGAATGTTTTCAAAATGATTCTCCCAAACCTGAACGCGAATGCCGAATCAAAGCCCTTGGATACCGGCGCAACTCCCCGCGAGAGCATCATGCGCCTTGTCTCCGAGCTCGGTTCCTTCAATCGCAAACAAGCGGAGCAAATTCTCGGAATGTCGCAGACGAAAACAGGCGTCATACTCCGCGAAATGGTCGAAAACGGAGAATTGACGAAAGCCGGAGGCTCTCGCAATGTTCGATATTTTGCGGGAAATCCGTGATAGGCGATACTCATCCAAATTAGCATTTTAATTTGCCCCGATATCATATTTCCTGAAAAACATGAGAAAATAGACGCGCGCGCCCGGCCTCTCGTACACGACGGAGGATTTCAAAGCCTGCGCGATCGGAGGTATGACATGCAGTATATCAGCACACGCGACACAAACGCCGCGGCTATAAGCGCGTCGGAGGCCATACGGCGAGGCATTGCCCCGGACGGCGGTTTGTATGTGCCGGAGAACTTCCCCGCCTATCTGCCGGAGCGTTGGGACGGATTGGACTATCGTACTCTCGCGCGGGAGATCTTCGCGCTTTACTTAACCGACTTCAGCGCGCGCGAGATAGACCGCTGCGTCACGGACGCGTATGGCGGCAATTTCCCCCCGGAGGTCGTCCCCTGCGTCTCCGTCGGGAACGCTGAGGTTCTCGAGCTTTTCCACGGGCCGACCGCGGCGTTCAAGGATGTGGCGCTGCAAGCTCTGCCGCGCCTTTTGACGCTCTCGATGGAGAAGAGCGGGGACGGCAAACGAGCGGTAGTTTTGACCGCAACCTCCGGCGATACGGGCAAGGCCGCGCTAGAGGGCTTTCGCGGCGTGACCGGGGTCGAAATCATCGTGTTTTATCCCAAGGACGGCGTCAGCCTCGTGCAAGAGCGCCAGATGGTCTCAACCACAGGGTCGAATGTCCGCGTGGTTGGCGTGGACGGCAATTTTGACGACTGTCAGAACGGCGTCAAAAAATTGTTCGCCGACGCGGAGCTGAGGCGGGAAATGTCCGCCGCGGGACTGGCTTTCTCCTCCGCAAACAGTATCAACTTCGGACGCCTGCTGCCGCAGATCGTCTACTACTACCACGGCTACGGCAAGATGGCCCAAAAGGGCCGTATCAGGGATAGAGAGGAAATTCAGATCGTCGTCCCGTCGGGCAACTTCGGCAACCTGCTGGCGGCGTACTACGCCAAACGCATGGGGCTGCCCGTCGCGCGCCTGCTCTGCGCCTCTAACATCAACGACGTTCTGACGGAGACGATCAATACCGGACGATACAACCGCCGACGCGGCTTCCACAAGACGACAAGCCCCTCTATGGACATCCTCGTGTCGAGCAACTTCGAGAGGTTCCTCTTCGAGATGTACGGACGCGACGCCGCACGCTGCACCACGGACTTGAAGGCCCTGAGCGAAGACGGCGAATTCACCGTCCCGGCCTCCGCGCGCGAGGCGTGGGGCGAGTTTCTCTCGGCGGGCTCCGCGGACGAAGACGAAGTCCGGGAGACAATCAAGCGCGTATTTGAGACCGACGGCTACCTGCTCGACCCGCACACGGCTGTCGGCTGGCGTGTCTTCGAGAAACGCGGTGCTGTCATGCCCACGCTGATCGCGGCAACGGCCAGCCCTTATAAGTTCACGGAGAGCGTCCTTGAAGCGCTGGCTTACCCAGCGGAAAACATGAGCGAGGGCGAACGCCAGGCGGCTCTCTCGAAGCTCAGCGGCACGCCGACGCCGCAGTCGCTCGCGGGCATCGAAAACCGCCCCGTGCTTCACAACCTAAGCGTTACGCAAGAGGGCATGAAAGCAATCGTAAAGCAAATACCGGCAGGCTAGACACGAACGGCGAATATCATCCACAAGATTCATTCACCGAAGAGATCCGAGTGCGTGCCGGTAGCGGAAGCAATACATCACAACGCAATCGTCAAGCACTTACTCCCCCATCGGTTCAAACATGTAGCCTCCGGGGGCGTCGGGGTTGGGGGTGATTTTGCCGGAGGCCGGGTTAGGGATGTGCATACCCGCTACCGGGATCTTGTTGGCGGACACGTGTTTCAATACCAGCTCGCGGGCCATCGCCGCGACGACAGGGTCGTAGTCATAGGTCACGGACACGCGCGGCAGGGGTATCTGGATCGCCATTGCATGCGTAAGGTCCGCCCAGATCAGCAGCTTCTCGCCGTCCGACTCGATCATGAACAGCGTATGCCCCGGCGTGTGCCCGTATGCCGCAACCGGGCGTATTCCAGTGAGCAGCTGCGCGCCCTCGGACAGGCTTCCGGGCGTAAACAGCTCTGTGCGCGCGTAGGGGGCGAGCTTCTCGCGCGCGGCGGGCGACCACTCGTATTCCGGAGCCGCGATATATGCCGTCGCGTTCGGGAACGCGGGCGCGCCGTCTTTGAGCAAGCCTCCGATGTGGTCGCCGTGAGAGTGTGTGATCAGCACCGCGTCAATGTCCTCCGGTTTCAAGCCGAGCGAGGCGAGGTTGGCCGCGACGTTGCGGCCGTAACCGGTGTCGATCAGCACCGTTCGGTCCGGCGTGCGAACCAAAAAGACGTTTACCGCCATCGGATACGAGCCTGTTGGTATGTATCTCGCAATATCATCAGACGACGCGCCGATCAAAATCGCGGGGCTGCCCTCCCTCTGCTGCTCGGAGAGCGCGTCCACCCTTATGCCGCCCACCATAATCGGCGACGCGAACGCCGCGGCGGACAGCAGTGCCAGGAAACATAAGATCAGTATGGCGCGTGACGCAAACGCGGATACTCTCATCTATGACGCCTCCTCAGGAATCAGGAATACTTCGCGCAGATGCCCGTGTCGCACTCCCACCCGCGCACACGCTCCTCAAGCCACGCTGACGCGGGGTGACGCCCCGTCGCGAGATATGAAGCGAGCTGGAGGTGAAGGCACTTGACGTACGGCTCGCCGCCGGAGTAGGCGATCCCGCCGACGCCGCCGCGGCAGAGCGCGCGGTAGAGCCCGGGCCGCCGTTCGCGCAGGTATTTTTTTTTCGCGTAAGACAGCAGCGACAGCCGCAGCAAGGCGTGAGAAGCGTGGTAGCCGAGCCATTGCTCCCTTCCGTTCGGGACAAGCCGCAGCGTGCTCTCCATCAGCGCTACGCCGTTTTCGGACTCCATACGCCCAGCCTCGCGAAGCAGGTGAGGGCAGACGAGCCAAAAAGAGGTGGGGAAAGGCTCCGCACCGCGCATCGCGCCGCAGAGAAGCACCTGCGGGCAGCCGTACCCGCAGCGGCGAGGCACGCCCTTCACGATGCCGGGTGAAAAACGCCGCCCTCCCTTAGTCATGTGCGCCGCCGTTCGTAAAATTATTGTATCAGATTGCGACAGCCGGGTAAAAAATATCGAAGGAAGCGCGGCGCGCCCCTTCGACCATTTATGCCGATAAATTTGTCTTCTCACCGTTTTGTCGTGCGACGACGCGTTCCTCTGGCGTCTTTGATCTTGCTGTTGAGATCCGCGATTTTCTCGTCGCTCTGCTTCATGAATGAGGTTAATTTTTTCTCGAAATCTTCCTCGCGGCGCACAGGACGAGATTCCCTGATCTGCATTGCCTTGATGGAAAGATCAATCCTGCCTTTGTCGTCGATCTTGATAACCTTGGCGGTGATTTGCTGTGCCGGCGTCAGGACATCCTCAACTTTTTTGACAAAGTTGTGAGAGAGTTCGGATATATGTATCATTGCTTTCTGCCCGTTATCAAGTCTGATAAAGGCTCCGTATGGAGCGATATGCTCCACGGCCCCCGTAAGCACCTCTCCGACGCTTATCTCAGTGACCGCCGTCTTTTCATCTCCCATTGGCGATTCATACCTCCATTTTTATTTATGGGACAACCCCAGTACCTAAAGATAACGGGCAATACTCATGACAGAATCAGTATAATTTCTTATTTACCGGCAGCCAGACCCATTTTAGAGGTTCGTCCTCGCCGAATACCCGAAGCAGGAGAAGGTAGCTTCGCTCTCCGGCTTTTACACGATCATAATCATACCAGAAAAGCAAATTTCCGCTAGTCTTATCCAATGCGCTTTTGAGCACTTTTTCTTGATATATCGGTGAATATAGCGCCAGAAGACTTGCTTTTTCAAACCTTGGGGGTTTTTTCAGGAAATTCAGCCGATTCCTGCGAGTCATGGGCATTTTTTTCATTCTGCCCAGCGAGGCACGGGCAACCGCCCGCGCCTTTATGTTCAGCTTGCAGCGATTCACCCTGACTGCGGCGGCACCGAAGGGATAGACCGAATAAACTCGAAAATCTTTCAGCGGCTCTTCTCCCATCAGCGAACCGGCGCTGACCGCGGCAGAGCCGCGCCACTTCACGAAGAGCGCTGCGCCGACACGGGGCGTCGTCCGCAGGAGACGCACGCTTATATCGCGAAAATGCGTGCGAACCTCGGGTGCCTCGGTCCTGTGCAGCTCGCTCCACTCGCGTACAACGATGCGCCCGAAGAACATGCGCGAGAGTTTTTGCTTTATTTCGGAGAGGAAACGGACATTTTTCACGGTCAGGATGAGGCGGATTCGGCTTCGGCGATCGCCTCAATGGCTCTGGCGATGCGTGTGAATGGCTCGCTGAGCTCCATCTCTTCCGCCGCCGCCGCAAGAGAGCCCGTCAGCTGCGCGATTTTTGGCGCGTTCTCCGGAGATACTGTGACGCGCAGGGGCGCGCTGATGCCGTCCGCCTGAAAAATGAAGACGCCCTGCTCGACCGTGGGTTCGACCTGGCCCGCGTGATCGAGCGGCGTTCGCTGCGTCGCCTCCATAGCCAGCGCGGGGAGCTTTGAGAGCTTTTGTACCGGCGCAATCAAGATCTCGCTGTCCACAATCCAGAGCGTCGGCTTGGTCTCAATCGCTTTGATCAGGTTCTCGAGAATGACCTCCTCGCGGAGATATATGTCCAGAGCGCCTCCGTATAAAATTCGTTCGAGGCGGGTTGGGCGAACCGGCTCGGTATAACGAAAATCCGTTGGAATGCCCCGCGAGTCCGTCACCAACGCCGCTCCGCGGAAATAGTTCTCTCGCGCGTCCACAATCAGATAACCCAGAAGCTGTTTGTCCTTACTCAAGCATATCAACCTTCTTTATCCGCGGATCAGGCGAGAAAATCCAACCCGCCGCCCGATTCGGACACGTTTCCGTCCGTCTGTTTTTCATCCGTCTCATCCTCGCCCAAGCTGCCGCGCCCGCCGCGCTTCTTTTGCCTCCTGTGTCGGTCTTCCGGGTCCTCGCGACGTTCGCGGACTTTGACCTCTCCCTCGGCTTTTTCAATCGTCTGCACCGTCTGAGTCTGACGCGCCGCGTTTTTGACGAGCTCTTCGTTCTGCATCGCCTGAAACTGGTGCGCGTTCGGGTCTTTGATTTGACTCGACTTCTGTTCGACATTGTAGATCGACAGGTTCGATTCAATCGGACGAAGCACCTTGGGTCACCTCCACAAATTGCTGATTTCAGTCAAATGATCTCAAACGTATTTCCCCATCCTCATAGACAAACCGAGTGAAGCGAAGCGTCTCCCGAACCAGGTAGCGCACGCCGCGAATGGTGATGCTTACGCCCGAGTGGCAGTAGCTGCGCACTCGCACGCACCCATCGGACTTGTTTTTTTCCATCTCCGCCTCGAGCTCGGCGAGGCGCTTCCCTCCTGCGTCGAGCTGAGCTTTAATCTGAAACTTGGCCTTGGTGATCTTCGCGAGCAGGGCCTGTTTTTCGGCGCTCAGCCCTCCCTTTCCCTGGAGCCCCTTGAGAAAGCCGATATTGGCGTCGATGGACTCCATGCGGTCGCTCAGCTCCCGGACGATCTCCACGCAGCGGCGGCGCTCCTCCGCATGTTCGGGGAGAACGCCGACCATAACGTCGGTGCGCGTGCCCATCTCGCTGCCCAGCACTTCGCACGCCACCTCAAACCCCGCCTGCACCTTGCCGCCCACGATCTGGCCCTTCTTGCTGCTGAGCGCGCGGACCTCGCCGCGCGCGCCGATGTCACTGTGCAAAATCGCCTCGTTGACGTCGATGTTGCCGTCGCATCGCACGTAAGCTTGGTCGATGTATCCGACGAGCATGTCGCCGCCAACGGAGAGCTTCGCCTTTCCTCCGCCGCGGATGCCAACCTTGATCGTCATGCTGCCTTTGCTGGTGAGCGCCGCCCCTTCGACGACGCCTCCGATGACGATATCGCTGCCCGAGCTGACCTCAAAGCCCTCCCTCACGCTGCCCTTTATGTTGACGGGGCCGACGAAATCGATGTTGCCCACTCCGTAGTCCACGTCGCCCTTGACATCAAATGTGGGGAGAACCGACAGCTTGCCGTCGGATATCTTGAGGTTGCCGTCGAAATCCGCGGTCAGGCGCATCTTATCCTCGGAGAGGGTCGTTCCTCTCCCCGCGGGGAGATTTTTGTCCTTGCCGATGTAAGCGGGAATCCTTTTGCCCAGTACGCTGGTACCCTCGTGCCCCGCGAAGGCCGGAATCTTTTCGGCGATCTCCTGCCCCTGCAGCACGTTTATCACCGTACCCAGCTCTTTCATATCGACGTTGTCGCCCACCGCCCGGGGTTTTAGTATGTTGAGGTCGACTTTGTAGTCTATCTTCGCGTCTTTGCCGTTCTCGGGCGCGACGCCCTTCGCCGCGACGACCCACTCTCTTGTGATCGGCCTTCGGATCATTTCGGCAATCGCCGCGTCGTCAAACCCGAAGACGACGCCGTGCGCGCTCATAAAGCCTCTGATCTGTTCGGGCGCAGGCCATGCGCCGCTGCCCGAGGGGGGAATCAGCCAGACCTCGCAGGTAAGGGAGTCCTCGGAGATTCTAATCCTGAAATCCGCGTCCTTGGAGTCGACAACAACCGGATCGGCGACGCGAAGGGGTTCATCAAGCTTGTCCTCCAGCGTTTTTTTAACTATTTCTCCGTTATAGTCGGACACGCCTTGTTCCTTCAAGGCGGCGACCACGCCGGAGATCGAGCCGTCAAAAGCGGGTGATACGCGCAGGTAAACGCCGTCCTCCTTCAGCGATATTTCAAACCCCGAGTCCATGGTTTATTCCCCTCCTTACGCGCAGGATACCGCCTTCAGCTCAGCGCGCAGAAGGCAGAGAGCCCTTCCGTGCAGCTGTGAAACGCGGGATTCGGTCACGCCCAGCACCTTGCCGATTTCTTTCAGTGTCAATCCCTCGTAATAATAAAGCGACAGCAGAAGGCGCTCCCGCTCGGGCAGTCGCGTCAACGCCGCAACGACCTGCTCGACCTCTTCGTTTTGTTCCATCAGGTCGAGCGCGCTCGGGCTGCCGTCCTCGAGCATGTCCTCCCGTTGGAGATCTCCGTCCTCAAGCGCGAGGATATCGTCAAGAGACACGACATAGGATCTGCTCGCTATCTCAAGCAGATCCTTATAAGATTTTTCGTCAAGCTCCATCGCGCTCATCAACGAAGCGTCGTCCATGCCGCCCTTGGTCTTCGCGATCTGCTCAAGCGTCCGTTCGAACTTCTGCAGCTTCTCGCGCCCGCTGCGCGATATCCAGTCAAAGCGCCTGAGCTCGTCCAAAATCGCGCCGCGTATGCGCGGTACGGCGAATGTCTGAAAACAAAAGCCCCTGTCCGGTTCAAACCGCTCCACAGCGTCCAAGAGACCCAGCGCGCCGAAGCTCAGCATGTCCTCGAAATCCAAGCCGGGAGGCGGTTTCAGCGACATGCGCCCCGCCACGTAACGCACCAGGGGCAAATACCGCTTCACGATTTCGTCCCTCAGGCGTCCGTCTCCGGATTGCCTGTAAGTTTCCCAAAGTTTGTCGTTATCCAGCGCAGCTCACCTGCCTCCCGTTATTTTGTTATCGACCGGTTAAAGTTCTTTTGTGCCCGAACCGAGTGTCTTTACGATAAATTTGAGCGTCTCTGTGTGGAACTCGACGCTGCGCCCCTTGCTGCCTCCGGTATCCGCCGCGATCAGCCTGATGCCGCTTGAGGCCAGCAGTTTAGTGGTGGCTTCTATGTTGCGTGCGCCCACCGCGAACAGGGCGCTGTCCTTGCCGGGCATCGTGAACATCTGCGCGCCGCCTGCCATTTTAGCCCGCAGCTGCGACCTTTGGATGCCAAGCTTATCCAGTTGCTCCAGCAAGAGCGGGACGGCTGTATCGGTAAACTTCCCCGGTTTGGGGATGTTTTTCACATCCCTGCTGTCCGGGAGCATGATATGAACCATGCCCGCGGTACGGGATACCTGGTCGTAAATGACCAGCCCCACGCAAGACCCCAGGCCCAGCGTGACCAGAGTCGCGGGGTGCTTGGCTACGACCAGATCGGCCATCCCGACATGAATCGGGGCGGCCATTTTCTACAGCACCCCCAGTCTTGCCAACAGAGCCTCGAGAGAACCGGGGTCAGGGATCATGATGACAGTTCCGTCCAAATCGTCCGCGAGATCCATCACTTTTAACCTTGTCCTGACCAGCATGGCCGATTCGCCGATGACGCCGAACAGCGAAGAGACAAGGTCCATGATGGAAGCCAGCATATCATGCGCCACCGCCGGCGTGGTCGTCGGAAGAACCCAGCCCGTGATCTGCGACAGAGCGTTGAGGAACGCCCCAAGGATGATGTTGCCCTGCTCGGAAAGAGCGCTGTCTCTGATCTGGGCACGGGTTTCCTCGTCCATGCCCGAGAGGTCCATCGGAATCATCAGATCAGCCAGCATATTCGCCTTTTCTTCGCCGATCATGAAAATCAAGCTGCAGCTGAATTCTTCTTCGGTCCGCACCAATACGGCGCACACCGGCATCTCGGGAGAACCGTAATGCTCGGCGACCTCATAGATCGGCACAAGCTCGGCGACCGGCACGTCCATATCGACAGGGCGACCGATCAGACGCGAGAGGGCTGTGGCGGCGTTTCCCGTGCCGATGTTCCCAACCTCTCTAATCGCGTCCAGCTGAATATGCGTAAATTCCGTGTCATGCTCCATTGCAAATAACAGCCCTTCCCGGTTTTACAGCGACGAGGCGTCGAGAATCAACGCTACGTTGCCGTCACCCAATATTGTAGCTCCGGCTATGCCTTTTACTTTTAAAAGGAGTTTACCCAGAGGCTTTATGACGATCTCCTGCTGTCCGATGAAAGAATCAACTAAGAATCCCAGCCGCGCCCGTTCACGCCCTACTCTCACGACCACCACCGCGTTCTCTTCTTTTTCGCGGGGCTCGCACGCGGCGCCGATAATAGACGACAGATCCGACAGGGGCAATATCTCGCCGCGCACGGTTGTTACCGGCGTGCCGTGGACATATTTGATGTCTTTCGTTTGAACCAGCAGGGTCTCCTCGACGTTCTCCAAGGATATTGCGTAGGTTTCGTCGCTCACGCGGATTAAAAGCGCCAAGACGATGGCAAGCGTCAGGGGCAGGCGGATGATAACCCGCGTGCCCTTGCCGAACGCGGAATAGATCATGAACTGTCCGCCCAGCGATTCGACCTTGCTCTTGACCGCGTCCGTACCCACGCCCCTGCCCGAGAGATCCGTGACCTCGTCCGCCGTGCTGAAACCGGGCAGCATCACGAGCTGTATCGCCTCGTTATCCGGCATGACGGAGGCTTGTTCCGCCGTGATGATGCCTCGGCTGATCGCCTTTTTCTTGACTTTCTCGGGGTTGATGCCCGCGCCGTCGTCGCGGACCTCGATGATAACTCCGTTGCCTTCCTGATAGGCGGCAACGGTAATGGTGCCGAGGCGCGGCTTGCCCGCGGCCTCGCGCGTCTCGGGACTTTCGATACCGTGGTCGAGGGAGTTGCGAAGGAGGTGAACCATTGGATCGCCGATCTCGTCGATTACTGTACGGTCGAGCTCGGTCTCGGCGCCCTCAACCTTGAGCTGTATCTCCTTGCCCATCTGCCGCGAGAGGTCGCGCACAAGGCGCGGCAAGCGGTCAAATACCATCGATAGAGGAACCATGCGCAGCTTCGTCACCAGCTCCTGAATGTCTCCGGAGATGCGTCCCAGTTGGGAGAGCGGATCTTCGAAGGCTTTAAGGCGCGACTCCTGCACGAGGCGTTCGATGCGCGCCCGCCCGATGACAAGCTCTCCGACCAAATTCATCAGTTTATCAAGACGCCCGATGTCCACGCGCACAGTGCGGCTGCCCGCCTTGCTCGCGCGCCGCTTTTCGCCGCCGGGGCGCGGCTCCCCCGGGGACGCGGCGTCACGCGCCGCCTGCCCGGACTCGCGCGCGTTCTCGGACGCGCCTTTATCCTCCGCCGTCTCCGCGTGATCTTCGTCCGCTGAGACCTCGCCCACGGCCGAAAGCTCTTTGCACTTGAGGGAAGCAATCTCGCCGACCTTTGAGAGCAACTCGATCACCGTCTCACGCGTGTCTTCGGCCGCAACGTACAGCGTGAATACGCGGTCGAACGCTTCTCTTTCCAACTCTTCCACGGATGGAGACGACTTGATCAGATCCCATCTGTCGCTCACCTGCGAAACCACCATGTAGGCGCGCGCGGCCTTTAGAATGCAGGCTCCGTCGAGCTCAACCGTCAGTTCATAAACCTTAACGCCGTCGTTTTGAGCCGCCCTGACCCATTCGAGCTCCTGCTCGCTCAGGCCCGCCAGGCTCGCCGCCCCACCCGCGGGGGACGGTGCCGCCGCCGAAGACATAGCCCCGGCGCTGTCTCGTCTCGCGCAGAGTATGCCGATCAAGTCGTCGGACTCCACGTTTTGATCGCTCTTACCGGCTCTGATGGAATCGACCATCGCCGTCAGCGTGTCCAGGCAGCGGAAGAGGATGTCCACGTCATCCGAGCTCAGTATCAGCGTCCCCGAGCGGACGAGCCCCAGAAGGTCTTCCATCGAATGAGTCAGCGCCGCCATCTGTGCGAAGCCCATAGTGGCGGACATGCCCTTGAATGTGTGAGCAACCCGGAATATCTCGTTGATGATGTTCATATCGCTCTGGTTGCGTTCCGCGGACAACAACAGTTCGTTCAAATGCCCGAGATTGTCTCCCGCTTCATCTAAGAAAGCGCCGAGATATTGATTCATATCCATGCCAGACATAATCCCAACCTCCAAGCCCCGATTTTTATCTATCTATAAGCCAAGGATATTCTCCACTTCGGATCCTATCTCATAGAGCGGCAGAACCGCGTTCGCCAGGCCAGCCGCTTCCACCGAGCCGGGCATTCCGTTGACCACGCAGGTCTCTTTGGATTCGACGATCACGTAGGCTCCTTTGGTGTGAAGCGCCCTTATCCCGTCCAACCCGTCTTTTCCCATTCCGGTGAGGACGACCGCGAGGACGTTTCCCCCCAGAACCTCCGCCGCGCTGGTAAACAGCACATCCGCCGACGGCTTCACAGAGCGCACCGGAGGCGTGTCCAACAGCTTGCAAACCAATTCGGCGCCCCGCCTCTCGACGGCAAGATGCAACCCGCCGGGCGCTACCACGGCATTGCCCCTTCGGATGGGCATGCCGTCGACAGCCTCCGCCACCTCGATACGCGAGCGTTCGTTCAACCGCGCGGCAAAAGACGCGGTAAAACCGGGCGGCATGTGCTGCACAATCAAAATCGGCACAGGGAACGCCTTCTTAAACACCGGCAGCAGATCCTGCAAAGCCATAGGCCCCCCGGTAGAAGCGGCGACGACTATCATATCGACCTTCTTCCGCGCCCCCGTGCGCCCCGTCTGCACCCGCGGAGGGGCTGCCGGGCGGCTTCGAACCCTCAGGTGTCCCGCCGGGATCCTTCCCGCCTCAAGCACCTTCTGCCGAAGCTCCGCGCCGATTTTTCCCATATCGAGCGAGATCGTGCCCGACGGTTTGGTGACAAAGTCAACCGCGCCCGCGTCGAGCGCCTGCATTGTCTCGTTCGCGCCCTCCTGGGTAAGGCTGCTCACCATGACCACAGGCGTGGGGCAAATTCTCATAATCTCGCGCAGCGCCTCGAGCCCGTTTTTCACCGGCATCTCTATATCAAGCGTCACGACATCGGGCTGCAGCTCGCTGACCATCCGCACCGCTTCAAGCCCGTTCCGCGCGCGCCCCGCGATCTCAAGCCCGGGGTCCTCCGCGAGTAGATCCGATATAATCCGCCTCATGAAGGCGGAGTCATCCACGACTAAAACGCGCAGCTTCGATCCCCGCATTTATTCACGACCTGACAATTCCTGCTGCCGAATAAACTCGAACAGCTTCTTCTCCGCGCTGAGCGCGAGGGAATCCAATTCAACCCCAACCTCCAAATTGTTATTCTGCGAGATAATGCGCGACGCGCTGCCAATGAGAAAATATTCCTTGCCTCCGAGCGTAAAGCGCACCAGAATCTTATCTCCGCTCTCGCATTGAATGTCCTGCGTCGTCTTGAAGCGGTATCCGCCGAGGCTGATATCGATGATGACGGCGTCGAACCACTGACCGGACATCGGCGTTCTCTGCTCGTTGCCCAGGTGAAAAACAGAAACGTTCCACAGACAGGATACGCGCAGAAAGTTGCGCCGCTGCACCCGCTTGGGATAATCCAAGAGAATCGCCCATAAAATCGGCAAGCCCGTCTTCGAGTCCACGCGGCGCACCGCCATCGGAAACTCGAACAACACACCGGAATCCTCAAGGATAAAGACAAAATTCATGTCGCGGTACGCGGGCATCAACGCCCCTTTCAGCAGGGGGTGAGCGAAACCGACCGTGTCTCCGCGCACATCCTCAACCCTGGAGGGATAGCGGCCCTTGTAGATCCCCGCTCCGATGACGATCTCTCCCTTTATGCCGGGTTGAATCTTAGAAGTATAGTCAAGGGCGGGCGTCTCTCTTCTATTTATCGGCACTTTAGCGCGTCCCCTTTTTTGTCATTTGCTTTGCCAAACGAACAAGAAATTGCTTAAAACCGTCGGATTCGCTCTCCTCCAGCGGCGGAAGCGTGGGTTCGAATATTTTCCGCGTCAGCTTGCGAAAATGGACGGAGGCGGACGAATCACCCGGCTCCAACAGGAGAGGACGCCGCTTCATCACGGCTTCTCTTACGGCCTGATCCCAAAGTATACATCCCAGATACGGGATGTCGAAATCCAAAAATTGCCGCGACGCGTCGCAAATCCTGTTTGCGGCGATCTGCGCGTCGCGCTCGTCCGACGCCATGTTCACGACAAGGCCGACGTCCACCTCGCCCCGCGAAGCGTAAAACAATGATTTCAAGACGCTGTAGGCGTCTTTGATCGCGGTAGGTTCGGTGGTGGTGACCAGAATGGTCTTGTCTGAAGCCATTGAGAAGGCTAGTACGCTCTTGTGCATGCCCGCGCCTGTGTCGAGAATAAGCACGTCGGCGTCATCCCCGAGGCTCGACATGCGATCGATGATCCAGGACTGATTCGCTTCGTCGAGATCAGCGAGCTCGCGCAGCCCCGCGCCGCCGGGGATGATCGATATCCGCTCTCCGACTTTGAAAAGAATGTCCGGAAGCTCTTTCTCTCCGCGCATGACGTGCGAGAGGTTGAACTTCGGGATCACACCGAAGAGGACGTCTATGTTCGCCAGCCCAAGGTCCGCGTCAAGCAGAACGACGCGGTGATCCTGTTCGGCCAGGGCCAGCGCGAGGTTGACGGCAAGGTTGCTCTTCCCGACTCCGCCTTTGCCGCTTAATATCGCGACCGAGAGCATCCCTTTGATCCTGCCGGACTGCGGGGCTTTCTTCTCGGAAACCATGCCTCTCAGGGCAGCTGCCTGGTCTTCCGCGGGCGGAGGCATAATTATGGGATTCATCCTTTATCCCTCCTGTTGCCGTCCTCGAGTAAGAAACCCGCTAATCTGTCTCCTCTGGCCACCTCGATGTCGTTCGGCACGTTTTGCCCCATCGTAAAGAAGGACAGAGGCAGATTAAAGTCTCTCAGTACATTCAGAATTGTACCATAGGTGGCCGTTTCATCAAGTTTAGTAAACAGAAGGGCGGAGAGCGGAACAACTCCCATGCGGTCGATCACGGCGAGTACGTCGCGGTACTTGATGTTAGCGGCGATCACAAGATGCACGGAGTCCGGCAGAAAAGCGTCGTACAGCGCCTTGAGCTCCTCCATCCTGTTACCGTCGTAGTGGCTCCGCCCCGCGGTGTCAAGCAGAAACACGTCCGCGTCCTTGTGTTTCTTCAGGATAAAGTTGCTGATGTCCCCCGGCTCGGACGCGATCTCCAGCGGAATGCCCAGGATTTTGGCGTAGGTCCGGAGCTGTTCCACCGCGGCGATGCGATAGGTGTCCGCCGTGATCAGGACGACTTTTTTGTTCTCCCACAGAGACTGGGCCGCGGCGATCTTCGCGATCGTGGTCGTCTTGCCCACGCCCGTCGGTCCGACGAACAGGACGCGCTTGCCGCCGAGCGCGAGGGAGGGATCGACCCCCATGGTCGGTATCTTCCCGGCGAGCCACTCCGACATCGGCACGCCGGGAGCGTCCTCGCGGTATTCATTGGAGAGCGCCGCCGCGATGTCGCGATCCACGTCCGACTCGACGAGGCGGAGGACATTTGCGTCGTCGGGCTTCTCCCCGGACTCGGGCTTATCGACGCCAAGCCGGTTTAAAACGCTCGTGAGGATACTGCGAATCTCGTCGACCTCTTTTGTGAGCGGAGAGAGCTCGCGAAGCTGCTCGCTTTTGGCGGCTGCCTCGCAGGCCTGCGCCGCGTCCGCCGCCTGTTGAAGGAGGTTCGAAGGCGGCGCGAACGCGGAGGCGCTCCGCGCCGCTTCGCGCGAAGACTCCGGCATCTGCGTATCAAGCGGCCCCGTCACCGCGCGCCTCACGTCCAGAAGGTGCTGGAACGCTACCATCCTCTCGCGCGACTCTTTCTCGGCATCCTCGCGGTCAGGAACAAGAATGCCGGCCGTGATGACGAGCGCCTCTCGCCGAAACATCCCCATCACGCCGCCAACCTTCACTCGTCTGCTCGCCAAAATTACAGCCTCGCGTCCGAGACGCTCTCTCGCGATCGAGATCGCCTCAGCGTCGTTTGCGGCTTCGTATTCTATCTGCCTCTCCACTCTCACTTATTCCACCGTCCCAAGCGATTTAAGTTGCGCGCCCTGCGCAATCTCGTTGTAGGATATCACGAAAAGCTGCGGAAGGCTCCCCTCGAGGATCTTCCTCACCACAAAACGCACATCGGGATGCACCAGCAATATCGGCGTGATGCCCGCCATGGCCATCTGTTCGGACGCGTTCGCAGCCGACTTGATCAGCGCCTGCACGTCGGCGGGAGCAAGCCCCAGCTGCCAGCCCGCGTTAAGGTCGCCTTTTAGTGATTCTTTGATTTTTTGCTCAAGACGCGGCGACATGGCGTAGACTGACAGAACGCCGTCGCGGTCCTGCAGGCGGAGCGTAATCACGCGGGATAGAGACTCGCGCGTGCGCTCGGTGAGATAATCAACGCCCTTGGCGAAACGCCCGAAATCCGCCAGCGTCTCGAAAATAGTGACGAGGTCCCGAATCGGAACTTGCTCGCGAATGAGGTTCTGCAGCACCTTTTGGATGTCGCCCAGCCCCAGCACTCCGAGCAGCTCTCCGGCCACCGCGGGGTTGGTTTCTTTGACCAGGTCGACCAGCTTCTGCGCCTCTTGGCGCGTCAGCAGATCGGCTCCATAACGCTTGATGGTCTCCGAGAGATGCGTCGCAAGCACGGAGGGACAATCGACGACCGTGTAGCCCATAGCCTCGGCCTGATCGCGCACCTCGGGCGATATCCAGACGGCGGGCAGGCCGAACGACGGCTCCGTCGTCGGGATGCCGACCAGCGTATCTTCGTTTTGATCGACGCTCATGCTCAGATAGTGGTCGGGCAGCAGCTCGCCGCGCCCCACCTCCGCGCCCTTCACGCGTATGACGTACTCCGTCGGTTTGAGCTGGATGTTGTCTCGGATGCGAATCGGAGGCACGACCAGACCGAGATCCATCGCCATCTGCCTGCGAATGGTTCCGATGCGGTCGAGCATGTCGCCGCCCTGGCCGGGATCGACCATCGAGATCAGCGCGTAGCCTATCTCGACCTCCATCGGATCGACGGTCAAAAGAGGCAGCACGTTCTCCGGGCTGCCGGAGGGCGCGGCCGCTTGAGCTCCGCCTCCGCCCGCGCCGCCGGCCTGACGCGCGCCTCGCGCCTCCTGAGAGGACGAGCTCTGGATTTCGCCCTCCCTCGCCACGCTGCGCCCGAGGATCAGCATGACGCCGCCCAATATAGCGAAGGGGATCGTCGGCAGCCCCGGAATCAGCGCGAGCGCCATCAGAAGCCCCGACGCCACGTAAAGCGGCCTGTGATTGCCCGCGAGCGAGTTGATGATGTCCCGCCCCAGGTCGTTCTCCCCAGCCGAGCGCGTGACGATGATGCCCGTGGCGGTTGAGAAGAGCAGGGCCGGTATCTGCGATACGAGCCCGTCTCCCACCGTGAGAAGGCTGTAGGTTTGAAGCGCCTGCCCCACATCGTAGCCCTTTTGAAGGACTCCGATCAGCAGTCCGCCGATGATGTTGATGATCGTTATGATAAGCCCGGCGATGGCGTCGCCCTTGACGAATTTCGACGCGCCGTCCATCGCTCCGTAAAAATCAGCCTCGCGCTGGATGTTTTTTCGTCGTTTGCGCGCCTCCGCCTCGTCGATCATGCCGGCGTTAAGATCCGCGTCGATCGCCATCTGCTTGCCCGGCATTGCGTCGAGCGTAAAACGCGCCGCCACCTCGGCCACGCGCTCGGAGCCCTTGGTGATGACGAGGAACTGAATTACGACCAGGATCAGAAAGACGACGCCGCCCACGACGTAGTTGCCCCCGACGACGAAGAACCCGAATGCGTTTACAACCTCGCCCGCGTATGCGTTGAGCAAAATCTGTCTGGTTGTGGAAATATTAAGAGAGAGGCGGAAGAGCGTCGCGATAAGTATGATGGTTGGAAACGCGGCGATCTCAAGCGCGCTGCTGACGTAAAAAGTCGCGAGCAACACGACGACGCCGGAGGTGATGTTTGCGGCGAGCAATACATCCAACAGCGGCGTCGGAACCGGGATAATCATCATCACGATGATTACCACCAGAAGCACCGCCAAACCGATGTCAGCGTATTTTGATATCCTGCCTCCTACGGAAACGGCAGATTCTGCCATTGTTCACTCCTCGGGCCGGACACGCCGGCGTGATTTCCGTCCGAGAGCTATTCTATCACGCCGCATACGATCTTTGTAGCGACAACGCCCCCCGACCGCTGATTTTTATTCCTCAATACTACCCCTTGCTTTTTAATCTATAAACAAACGCCAGAACCTCGGCTACCGATCTGTACAGCTCTTGCGGCACCATTTCGCCGATTTCGACCTGCAGAAGCAGGGCTCTTGCCAGCGGTTTATTCTCAATAATCGGTATTTTATGCTCTTTTGCGATGTCGCGGATTTTTTGCGCTACAAAGCCCTCGCCCTTCGCGATAACGGTCGGCGCGGTCATACTTCGTTGGTCATATTGAATGGCCACTGCGATCTGCGTAGGGTTGGTGACGACCACGTCGGCCTTGGGGACGTCCGCCATCATGCGGCCGCGCGCGAGCTCTCTCTGTTTCTGACGGATGCGCCGCTTGATGAGCGGGTCGCCCTCCATCTGTTTGTACTCATCTTTGATCTCCTGCTTGCTCATGCGGATGGATTTTTCAAAATCCCACTTCTGATAGGCATAGTCGGCGAAGCCGAGCGCCAGCAGCACCAGCGCCATTTTGAGCGACAGGCTGAATATCTGTTTCATGACAATCGCGACTCCCTGATCTGTCTGGAAGAGCATGACCGAGAGCAGCGTGTCCTGCTCTTTGCGGATGACAAAGACCAGCATACCCATCAGGAGCATCGCCTTGAGCAGCCCCTTGGCAAGCTCTACCAGCGTCCGCATCGAGACAATTTTTTTCAGCCCCGAGACGGGGTTAAAGCGGTCGGGCTTGGGAGTAAGAGGCTTCGCGGAGACGAGGAAGCCCACCTGATAAATCATGATGACAGCGGCCATAAACGCGCATATAATCCCCACGGGCAGCCATCCCCAGAAGAATCCGCGGAAGCCCTCGAGCGCGGGCCGTATAAGCCAGCCCTCTTCCCTCATCAGCGCGGAGGAAATATGCGTGATGTTGTTATGGAACAGCTCGACAAGCTTGCCCCAGATCATCAAGCCGAGCGAATAGACCGCCACCAGCCCCGCAATGATCACCACGGCGGCGGAGAGGTCCTGGCTCTTGGCCATGCGCCCTTCTTCTCTCGATTTCTGTCGCTTGCGCGGCGTGGCCGGCTCGGTGCGCTCCTCCGCGAAGAACTGGAGGCGGAAGGATCGCGCCCGAAGCCGCCTCAGCGCCAGTGGTGGATTCCTTCGAGCGCCCATAGCACCGCCTTCTCGATCTGCGAGTGAAAGACGTCGACGCTCACAGGCAACAGCGTAAGCAGGATGAAAAAACCCATGCAGATCTTGATCGGTATCCCGAGAACGAAGACATTCATCTGAGGCACAGTGCGCGCGACGAAGCCCAGCCCGACCTCCGCGAGCAGTATCGCGCCGAAGACCGGCAAGCTCAGCTGCAGCGCGATCACAAAGGCCCGCTGCAGCCAGTCAAACCAGGGCGGCCCGTCCGCCCCCGGCCACATCGAAAGGCCCACGGGCACCAACCGCACACTCTCGCGCAACGCCTGCATCAGCAGGATATGCCCATCCCAGTGCAGGAAAAACCAGACGGCAATCAGATATTTGACCTGCGCCAAAACGGAGGTCTGAGAGGACGACATCGGGTCGAACATGTTCATCATATTGAACCCCATCAGAGCGCTGTCCATGTAACCGGATATCTGCATGGCGTATAGTGGGAGGCTTGAGATGAAACCGAGCGCCGCGCCTATGACAAACTCGCGCAGACCCATCACCGCTATGGAGACCCAGCTCGACAGCAGCACGGCGGGAACTTCCGCGCCCATCGTGGGCGTGACAACGACCGAGAGCATAAGCGCCAGCCAGAAGCGGACGGGGTTTGGAAAGGACGGCAGCAAAAAGGCGGCGGCTGTCAGCAGCAAGGCCAAAAAGCGTATGCTCACCAACAAATGCATTATCATCAGGTTGACCAGCGCGTCGCTGCCCATCGACCGGCTCAGTTCACGTAGAGATGCATCTCCGAGAAGAGCCTGACCGTGAGGTCGCCCACCAGACGGAACATCCATGGGCCGAAGAGGACCAACGCGAAGATCACCGCCAGAATTTTGGGTATGAACGCGAGTGTCTGCTCTTGAATTGACGTCGCGGTCTGCAGAATGCCGACGATCAACCCCACGCCCATCGCCACAAGCAGCACGGGCAGGGCCGCCAGCACCGTCACCATCATCGCGCTGTTCATGGCGTCGGAAATGTTCAAGGTCTCCATCGAATTCTCAGCCCCTTTGTAATAAATCTAGTTAAAACTCGTCACCAAGCTGGCCACGATGAGGTTCCAACCGTCCGCCATGACGAAGAGGAGTATCTTGAACGGAAGCGAGATCATGGACGGCGGGAGCATCATCATGCCCATGCTCATCAGGATGCTTGCCACAATCATATCGACTACAATGAAGGGAATATAGAGAACCACCCCCATCTGAAACGCCGTCTTGAGCTCGCTCAGCACATATGCGGGAATGAGCAGCATTGTTGAGACGCCGTCCCGGTTTTGCGGCTGTTCTTCGCCCGAGAGGCGTATCATCAGCGAAAGCTCCTTCTCGCGAGTTTGTTTGAACATGAAGGTGCGCAGCGGATCGATCGTCTCGTTCCACGCTGCCTCCGCGGGGATAGCGCCCTGTAGATACGGGTTCAAGGCTTGATTGTAGATCTGATTCCACACGGGCGACATGGTGAAGAATGTCAAAAAGAGCGCGAGCGAAGTGATCACCTGATTGGGCGGAGTCTGCTGCAGCCCCAGGGCGGTGCGTATGAAACCCAGCACGACCAGAATGCGCGTGAAGCTCGTCAGCATCAGCAGGATCGCCGGAGCGATGCTGAGCACGGTGATCAGCGCTACGATCTGGAGGCTCAGCGCAACGTCCTGCGGACCGTCCGCGGTACCTATTCCCAGGCTGAGGGCGGGCAGGGGCAAAATCGGGCGCGCCGGTGCCGGCGCCGCAAACGCCGCGCACGCGCCAAGCAGCAAAAGCAACGACAGCGCAAGCGGAACCACCGCCCTACGCGGTCTCGGCATACTAATCACCCTCCGTCCAAGTCGGGCAGCGCCGCTTCGTAATCATCCCATTCCTCCGCGCTCCAGCGTCCGACGACGGAAGAACCGGTCTTGCCCGAGACGAGCGCAATCACGTCCGGGCCGATACGCACGAGATAGACGACGTCCCGCCCGAGGTTGAGCGCGCCCAACAGCTTGAGCCTGCCCTTGCCTCCCGCGCGGTATTTCCCCGGCAAAAACCTCACGGCGGCAAAGCCCGCCGCGCCGAGGAAAAAGAGCGCGAGAAACATTTTCACGGCGTATCCCGTCAGAGTCGCGTCGAAGTCCCTCGCGTCAGCCAAGGCGAGCGACGGGGCGAGCAAACAGAGGACGAGCGCCGAGGTCGCCAATAAACAGCGCCCCAACGCCCGCCTGCGTAAAATTAACCTTGTTTTATCCCAACATGGAGATCTCATGCAACCCGGGCGGCGCGCACAAACACACCGCTACGAGAGCGCCTTGCCCAACGCCTCCAATACGCGGTCGGGTTGGAAGGGCTTTACGATGAAATCAGCCGCGCCCGAACGAATCGCTTCGATTACCATCGCCTGCTGCCCCATCGCGCTGACCATGACGACCTTCGCGCTCGGATCCGCGGCTTTGATCTCCTTGACGGCGGCAATGCCATCCATCTCGGGCATTGTGATATCCATAGTTACGACGTCCGGCTTGAGTTCGCTGTACATCTGTACGGCAACTTTCCCGTTATCCGCTTCGCCAACGACCTCAAACCCGTTTTTTGCCAAAATATCGCGGAGCATCATCCTCATAAATGCCGCGTCGTCTACGATCAAAACCTTCGTGCCCATCTTCGTATGCCCTCCTCGAAAATGCTTTGCGGAAAAGTCGATTTATCGCCAATAGCCGGAAGAGAAATGATCAAAACTGCCTAAGTTGATGACTAGGTTCAAAAACCACTTGGGCGACGTCCTCGACGCTTCCAAAAATCGATCCCCCACAGGAGTTTGAGTATATCGCAAAAAGAAAGAAAATTACACCCCCATGGAGCGTATCCTTTCCGCACGGCTTACAACTTCCGTAACCCGGATCCCAAAGCTCTCGTCAATGACGACAACCTCGCCCCGGGCGATCAGTTTTCCGTTGACCAGCACGTCCACCGGCTCACCGGCCATCTTGTTCAATTCTACCACTGAACCGGGCCCGAGCGCCAGCACTTCTCCGATCGTTTTACGGGTTCTTCCCAGTTCGACCGTAACGCGCACTGGGATATCGACGATCAGGTCGATGTTGCCCGGCGCGCCGGCGTACTCAGCCGCGCCGAGTTGGGCAAACTCGACGGGCTTCACGTCGACCGGAGGACCCTGCGGCCTCTGCGGCGAGCCTGCCGGGGCCGCGGCGTGCGGCTGAGCGCCGCCATTGGGACGGCCCGACGCCGCGGCCTGTGCCTGCGCGGCGGGCGCTTCCGCGGGATTCATTGCCTCTCTCACCCGCTCGGCCATGTTGCGGGCGTGAGAAGACGGCAGAGCTACGCTCAAAGAGAACGGCTCTACTTCTTCGACGTCGATATTGATCCTCACCGCCCACAACGGGGCGTCTCCCGCCTCCGCGGGGAACGGCGTCCATGCGGCAAGGTCGTCGAGTGACGACGCGGACGAGTCGGCAGAGAGCCTCGCGCCCCCCAAAAGACCGCTCAGGTTCGTCAGCGCCGCGCCGACGAGCTGGCTCAAGCCCTCCTGCGCCGCGGAAAGATACAGGTCGTTGGCTTCTTCCGGCAGTTCCTTCGCGTCGCCGCCCATCATCAGATCGGCTAAGGCAAGCGCGCCTTTTTCGCTCGTCGCGAGCAACGCCGGGGCGGAATCAAGTCCGCTCAGCACGAGAGAATACGAAAATACGCGGGCGATCTCGCCCATCTTGTCAGGCAGCGAGCCCTGCGGCATCTCCGCCTGTCCGGCCACCACTGCCGAGACCGCGCGCCCCGCAAGCATCCCTACGACGTTGCCCGCGGCGTTAGCGATAATGTTCGCCACCTCGCCCATGACGGACAGATCTTCGGGCGTCAGGACTCCGCCGAAGCTCGGCTCTCCGGAGAGAAGGGCGTCTATTTCGTCCTGATTCAGAAACTCGTCAACCATTGTAATCCTCCTCCGCCGTGAACGGCTCTTCTTCACCGATCGTCTCGATGATCTGAGCCGCGTAGTTTTTGTTGATCAAGCCGGGCGTACAGTTGAACTTTACGCGGTTGCCGACCCGAAGGCCGATCGGATCCTTCGCGCTGCCATCGAGCCGTATGACGTCGCCGTCCTGCATCTGCAGAACCTCTCCCAGCTTGACGACGCTGTGCCCCAACTCGAGCGCGAGAGGCACGGAGACCTCGTTCAGGCGGTGAGAGAGAATTTCGCGTACACCTTCGACGCTCTTGCGCCCCGTGGACGAGAACCACTGCTGCGAGCTGAGTTTATCTATCAGCGGTTCGATTACGAAATAAGGAATGCAGAAGTTCATAATCCCCTGGATGTCGCCTATTTGGAGCTTCATTGTGACCAGAAGCACCATGTCCGTTCCGGGACAGACCTGCACGAAGAACGGATTGCTCTCCATAGTCTCGAAGCGGAAGCGCACGTCGACGACGGTGCTCCAACTCTCTTCGAGGTGCTCGAGGATTTTCATCATCACGCGCTCGACCACCGTGCGCTCGATGTCGGTGAGATCCCGCGGCTTGCGGAGCGGTTCGCCCTTTCCGCCGAGAAGGCGGTCTATTATCGTGAAGGTGAGCTGGCTGTTGATCTCGAGAATTGCGTTGCCCGCGAGCGGATACATCTCAAGGATGCCGATCACGGTCGGCTGAACAAGAGAGTGTATGAACTCGTCATAAGCGAGCTGGTCGACCGCGACCACCTCCACCGAGACCATAGAACGAACCATCGTTGACAGCGACGTGGTGAGAGATCGGCAGAACGACTCGTGAATCATCTGAATCGCCCGCATCTGGTCTTTGCTGAATTTGTCCGGACGCCGGAAGTCGTACAGCTTAATAGCCTTCGTCTCGGAGACCTCCAGCGCGGCAATGTCGTCGTCGCCGCTGCTGATCGCGTGCAGCAGAGAATCTATCTCATTTTGGGACATCACTTCAGGCGGAACCATGCGAATCCCTCCCCTCGCGTCCGTTTATTGAACCAGAAATTCGTCGAACAGAACCCTGCCCAGCGCCGAGTTGCCTTCCACCTTGGGCAGCATCGCGTTCAGACGCGCGCGGAGATCTTGTTTGAGCGTCTCCATGCCCTCCGCGTAACGGATGTCGTCGTAGCGCTGATCTTTGAGCACCCGCAGTATCTCGTCCTTGATGCGGACGATCCAGCCGGGGTCGACAAGGCGCTCGGAGAACTTCGCGTTCGTCAGTTCGAGTGTAATCTTCACCCTGATGATATGCGTCTCCGGGTCCGCGAGGTTGGCGGTAAACTGCCCCATATCCACCATGGGGCCGGGGTCCGCTATCTCCGCGACGGTCGTCACCGGGTCGTCGGGGGACAAAAGCCTGAGCCCGAGGTAGATCCCGCCGCCGACGCCGACGATGAGCAAAACCGCGCTTACGATCACGAAAATAAGTGTCCTTTTTGCGAGTGCCATGCGGAACCGCCTCCCTGCGTCGTCCGTATATCAAATATCAGCGAACGCTGTATTCCGATAAAATAACCAGATCCACGCGCCTGTTCAGGCTTCTGTGCTCCGGCGAGTCGTTCGGCACCACGGGCTCGGCGGAACTCATCCCCACCGCCCGCAGACGTTTTTCGTCTATACCGATCGATTCGTTCAAATAGGACGCTACAGCCGCGGACCGCGCGGCGGAGAGCCCCCAGTTGTTGCGGTAACGTGTTCCCGACGGAATCATGTTGTCGGTGTGACCCTCGATCGCGATGTGGTTCGGGATCGTCTCAAGAAACGTTCCGATCTTGTAGATGATCCTCGCGCCGTCCGGAAACAGCTCCGCGGACGATTCGGCGAAGAGAATCTGTTCGGACATGGAGATCGCGACGCCCCGTTCATTCTCCACTATATGTATTTCGTCCTCCAGACGCTCGGTCTTTATAGTGTCGCGCACCAATGCGAGAACTCTTTGCACGGCCTGATCCCTGTGCCCATCGCTGGGGGACGTCGCCTCGCCTCGCCCCTCCATCATCGCGCCCTCCTGAATACTGACAGGGGACGAGCTCGCCGGGCCTCCGGGCTGAATGTGAAACGCCATCTGCATGGAAGCCGCAATCATTTCAAATTTTTTTGCGTCGAGCGTCGAGAACGAGTAGAGAAGTACGAAAAAACAAAGCAACAGCGTAACCATGTCGCCGTAGGTGGCCATGTAAAGCGGCGCTCCGGGACCGGCTTCCGGCTGCTTCTTTTTGCGTGCCATGGCGTGTACCCCCTAACTCGCTTCCTTGCTCTCGTCCAGCTGTTTGCGCATCAACGGAGGCAGGAAGACCTTCAGTTTTTCCTCGACGATGCGCGGGTTCTCTCCCGCTTGTATGGACAGGATACCCTCCACCATCAGCTCGCGTGAGAGCACTTCGCGCGAAGAGTTCTGCTGCAGCTTCTTGCCCATGGGGATGGCGATCATGTTCGCCAGTATCGAGCCGTAAAAAGTGGTGATCAAGGCGACCGCCATGCCCGGCCCAAGCGCGCCCGGGTCGGAGAGGTTGCCCAGCATCTGGATGAGCCCGATCAGCGTGCCGAGCATTCCGAAAGCAGGCCCCAGCTCGGAGATGGAGTCCATATAGCCCTTGTTGGCCGAGTGGCGTTCCTCCAGCAAACCGATCTCCGTGTCCAGGATCGACTTGACCAGCTCTGGGTCGGTTCCGTCGACTACGAGCTGAATTGATTTGCGCATAAACTCGTCGTCAAGCTGGTTCGCGTCCTCCTCAAGCGCCAACAGCCCCTCGCGCCGCGCTTTTTCGGCAAAACTCACCAGCGTTTGAATTAAGCCGATGAGATCGATCTGTTCGGTGACGAAGGCGGCTTTGATAATCTTATGAAAGTTCTTCGAGCGCTCAATGGGATTGGCCAAAATTGTCGCGCCGAACGTCCCTCCGAGAACGATCAGGATGGACGGTATATCGACAAACGCCATGATATCGCCGCCGGCCGCCATTCCCCAGATGACCATGATGAACGCTAACGCAAAGCCAATTATAGATGCCAAATCCACGGATCATTCACCTCGTTTGTACTGACAGTTTCTCCGGAAGGATTCAATCAGCGATATTACCTCGGCAACGGATTCCTTCACGACATATTTGTGGCCGTTCAGCATGGCGATCACCGTATCGGGCGTCTGCTCGACGGTTTCGATCTGATCGGAGTTGAGCGCGAAGCTGCCGCCGCGTATTCGATTGAGCGTAATCATGGGCGGACCTCCTCCGTACAAAAATATTATAAAGCAAAAGTTCTTAAAAGTCAGCGAGGGATGGGGCCTGCGCCGCCATCCCTCGGTTGTTTAATTCAATTAGCGTTTCAGATTGATTAACTCTTCGAGAACCTGATCGGAGGTCGTGATCACGCGCGTGTTAGCCTGGAAGCCTCTCTGCGCGCGGATTAAGTTGACGAATTCCTCCGAGAGATCGACGTTAGACATCTCTATCGTGCTGCCGACAATTGTACCCGCGCCTCCCGAGCCGGGCGTCCCTATCGACGCGATGCCCGAGTTCGACGACACCATGAAGCACGTATCCCCCACCTTCGTAAGCCCCTGTGGGTTGGCGAACGTCGCGAGCGCGAGCTGCGAGATCGCCAGCAGCTGTCCGTTGCTGTACACGCCCGTGATGATGCCGTCGCTGCCGACCGTAAAGTCGGTCAGCTCACCCATCGGGTAGCCGTCCTGGTAGTAAATTTTGTTGGTGGACGACGAGCCGTACTGCGTCGTGCCGTCTATCGCGCCCTTCTCCACGCCCAGAACCTTGCTTATCGCGTCGCCGAGGAAGTCGAGCGTGATCATGTTCGACTCGTAGGAGAGGCCAGAGCCCGTCCCCGTCACCGACCCCGCCGCGCCCGCCGTGTTGAAGTCCGCCACGATCTTGCCCGTCACGAGGCCGTCGTGAATCGACGCGTTGTAGTTCGGGTCGTTGGTGTCGATGATCTTCTCAACAACCGACCAGTTGTACACGGGCTGCGTGGTCGACGTGCCGGGAGTGGTCGGCGAAGCGGGCGTCGCCTCATAGTAGTAGGTCCTCTTGAGCAGACCGTCGTCGCCGAACACCAACGTACCTGCGCCCTCGCCGTACTGCTCGAGCACTTTCCCGTCGGCGTCCACATAGTAGGCGTACCAATCCCACTCACTCTCCGCGCCCGTGGGCGGCGTCGCGGTCGGATCCGCCGGGCGGTCAAGAACCTTGCGGAAGGCAACCTCTACCGTGTATTCGTTGCCGAGCGAGTCGTAGACGCTTGCCTTATCCGACCAACTGCGGCTCAGGATCATGCTCGCGCCGAACGCGTCGATCGTATCCTGGTCGGTTATGGAAGCCGCGGATGGTGACAAACCGTTTACGTTGTTGATATTCGTCCAGCTTGCGCCGTTCCACGAGACGAGATTCTTCGCGCCAATGGACGTGTCCATGATGTAACCGTTCGCTATTTCCAGTATCCCGGTCGAATCCATGACGTAAACGCTGTTTGCGCCTCTCAACGCGTAAGCCGTGTCCGCGGCGGCAGCTGTCGTTGTCGGAAGCCAGGCCGTGCCGGTTGAATTGGCGGTGTAAAGAATTCCGTTTTGGATGTCCAGATAAGTCTGCCCCGCCTTGGTTGGCTGAATACCGCTGCTCGTTGGCGTGCCATTTTCGGCGAAGTCGACCGTCACTCGGCTTGATACGACCGCTCCGGAACCTTGAGTCGCGTTGTACCATGTATTCGCAAAAACATTGCTTCCCGTGGCCGAGTTTTCGCCGTAATAGATCGTATCTTCGCCGCCGTAGACCGGTGGGATATAATTAGCCCACCCGCCCGTGCCGGCGCTCGTATCCCAATACATAAGCGTGCCGTTTACCGTGTCGTACCATGTGTTGCCGCTCTGAGCGATCAACGGAGACGTATCGCCGACGTAGGTTGCGCTTGCCGCGCCGTAGGCCGTATATGTGTGCGGACGTTGAACCTTGGTGCTTCCGCCCGGGATGCTGTTTAAGTCGGAGATGGCCGACGTCGCCTTGCTGCAGAGGTTGCAGCGGAAGGCCGCGACCGTCGTTTCTTTGGCGGCGATCTTCTGCCCGATGGGGATGTTGATGCTGCTGAGCTTCGAGTCGCGCACCCAGGAGGTGACGCCTGTAGCGGGGTCGGTCTGCTGCGTGTAGGCGAAACCCTGCACCAGATAACCGCTGCCGGACATGACGAGGTTTCCGTTGGCGTCGAGAGAGAAGTTGCCCGCGCGCGTGAAGAGCTGCTGGCCTCCGTTCTGTACGACGAAGAAGCCCTGCCCGCTGATGGCCATGTCGGTGGAGACGCCCGTGCTCTGCAAGCTGCCCGTCGCGTGGTTGGTCTCTATCGAACCGACCTTGACCCCGAGGCCGACCTGCGCTGGGTTGGTGCCGCCGATCGGTATGCTGCTGTTCGGGGCGCTCGCGCCCTGCGACATCTGATACACCATGTCGCGGAATTGAATGACGTCCCTCTTGAATCCGACGGTATTGACGTTTGCGATATTGTTGCCCGTCACGTCGAGATATGCTTGGTGAGCTTTTACGCCGCTGACGGCTGAATATAGCGAACGCAGCATGTCAGTATCCTCCTCAGCAAGAAAAAATAAATAATTGCAATCCGTTGCCGTCATAGAAACCCGTTTTCCACGGCTCTTTGTTCGGAAGGGGAACCCCAATCCGCAGTTCGCTCGTTGGGGTTCCCTCTAATATGGGCATTCCGTTGCCCGAAACTCCCTCGTCCCTGAGGGGCGTTTCACGCAAATTTACGACTCGTCCCCTTCTTGGTTCTCATTCTCATTGCCCGCGTCTCCGCTTGTGTCGGCGACGCGCGGGATGCCGATCTGCTCCACACTCGAGAAGGGTATGTAGCTGCCGTCGGCCAGATAGAGGAATATATCGCCGTCGATGATGTCGATGAACTCCACGAGCTGCGCCTTGGGCGTGCCTTTATCGTCTGTGTAACCAACGAGCTTGCCGATGGTGGAGACAGCAGCGGAGACATTGGCGTTCTTGGTGACCCCGATCAGCGTCTCCAAATTTTTGTTGATGTTGATCTGCTGCTCGAGACCGGAGTAGGTCGCGAGCTGCGAGACGAACTCGGTATCGCTCATCGGATTCGTCGGGTCCTGCTGCGTAAGCTGGGCGACGAGCAGCTTGAGAAAGTCCTCCTTGCCCAGCGAGTCGCCTTTCGACGTCTTGCTCGTAGTATCTTGATAATATGTGATGTATCCGCTGGTTGCCGTTACATCGGCCATTTTCGTCTCCTCCAGTCCGGAATCGCGCTAAGCGACCCAGTGCAGCATGCCCCGCTCAAGATCGAGGCGGACAAGGACAGCGCCGCCGTCCTCATCGCCGTCCTCGCCCGCCGCTCCGAGGCGGCGAAGTTTGCGGCCCGTTCCCGGCACATCCCGGTGCCTCCCGTCATCTCTGTTCTTAATATCGACCGTCAAACCCGAAACATGAATACCCTGCGCTTCGAGAGATACTTTCAGCGAATCGAGCTGTTGCTGCAAAACCTGGCGAAGATGCTCGTTGTCAACCTTGAAAACAGCCTCCACGCCCGACGCGGTCGCCTGCAAGCTCACGTCGATACGCCCCAGCGAGGGGGGCTCGACGACAATGCGGGCTTCCGCTATGCCCTCGTCGCGGAGGAAGCGCAGCATGGTCGTGACGCCGTCGCCGAACGCGTCGTTCCGATCAAGCGGATACGAAGCACCCGGCTCTCCCGGCGTTCGCGGCGCGGCCGGCGTTTCGGAGGCGTCCTCGCCGGCACCCGCGCGGAGCATCGAGCCCGGGTCGCCAACGGCGTCTGCCCTTGACGAGACGCGCTCAGTCTCGGTGTGCTTCGCCTCGGGCGCGTGCGCGGTTTTTTGCGCCGCCTTTCCGACCGCGGGTGAGGCTTTCGCAGAGCCGGGCGTTTTATCCGCCATGTCCTCGTTAGCCTTGCCGTCTTCACGCGAGCGCGCGGAGAACGCCTGCGCGTCCGCGATGGCGATTTCCTCCGGCGAGGCTTCGCGCGTCGCGTGATCGTCCGCCGAGCTTTCGACAACCCGCCCCTCCGGCGCGAACGCCGCCGCGGCGGTCTTTGCGCCCTCGTTATTATTTTTTTGCGCCGATCTTGCCCCTGCGTCCGCCCCCGTCAATTCGTCTGTCTCGCCTTCGCTCGTCTCGGACGCTTGCGCAGACAGGGGCGCGCCCTCGGCGGGGGATTCCCGCTCGCCTGTAAGCGAGGCTTCAATCGGCGCGTTGTTTTGTTTTATATCTATCGATTCCTCCGCGGACGTACCGTTCAGGATAATGTCGGGGTCAAAACGGCTTGCCGCGCACACGTCGCGGCAAGCGCCCGTCACGCCCTTACGCTCGGTTTCCTTCGCCTCCGTCCGCTCGGAGGCGAGCTGACGCCTGAATGCCTCCGCGCCTTGAATCAGCTGCGTCACCGACGCGGCAAGTTCGTCGAACGGCTCTTTTTCGGTTGTTTTGGCTGTTGCCCGCGCTGCGGGTTCCTCCGCGCCGCCCGGCGCGTTCTCCCGCGCGTCGTCGTTCGTCTTCGCAAACGCGCGCATAAACGAACGGAAGTCGCGCGCGTTATCCTCGGAGGCGCTGTCCGCCGGAGGCGCGTTCTGCTGTCGGTTCGCCGCGCAGGCTTGCGCGGGCGGCGCGTTGCTTAGGGTTACGGGCATTTTGATCACTCCCGGGTACGGTTTATTCGTCTATTGATTTTTGCGCTGATACTCTGAAAGCTTTTCCATCAGCTCGGCGGCGTACTCGGCGTCCATGCGCCCGAGCGTCTTTGCCCTAAAATCCTCCGCCACCTGATCAAGGACGGCAACCGCAAGGTTTTCATTTAACTTCTCGAGGATTGCCGCCGCGTTTTTGGGCGACATCTCCTCGAATGTCTTGACAATTCTCTCGAGCTCGTCGCGCTGCGATGCGGACAATCTATCGCCCGAAGCGCCGCCGATGTCGCCGCTCAGCGCTTCCAACCGTTTGCGCAGATCCTCGCGGTCGGCCTCAAGCTCCTTCTCGCGGAGCGTCAGATCCCTCGAGGTTTTCTCGGCGGCCTGTACTCGCAGGTCGAGCGAACGGCTCTTGTCCGCTATTTCTTCTTCCCATTCCGTGAGCTCGATTCGCCGACGCTGGTCGGTTGTGAGCGAATAGATCTCGGGTATGCCCATCAGCTCGCGGAGCGAATTTCCGACCCACGGAATGCGCGGGACGATCTCGTAGACGTAAGGGCGCAGGTCCGCGCCGCCGCTCATCTGCACGCCCGCCGCTATTCCCGACGTTAGCAGCATCAGGAGAAACAAAAATCCGCATCCCCTCTTTTTCTTTTTCTTCTTCCCGGCGGCTGCCTTTTTTTCCGGCTTGCCATCGGATTGAGCGGTTGCGGATCCTTCGCGGTTCAGTTCGTCTTCATGTATATCGGCCATTATCAATCGCCCCTGGAATATTGCCGGTAGAGAGCCAGCACATTTTTGACATACCTCTGCGTCTCGGGGAACGGCGGCACGCCGTCGTACGCGTCCACCCTGCCCGAACCGGCGTTATACGCCGCGAGCGCCTTCACATAGTCCCCGTCATACTTATCGGCCAGTTGCGCCAGATATTTGATACCACCCTCGAGATTCCTCTCGGGATCGCGCGGATTGACGCCCAAGCCTTTTGCCGTGCCGGGCATCAGCTGCATGAGCCCGACCGCGCCCGCGCTCGAGACGGCGTTCGGGTTGCCTCCCGACTCGCATCGCATGACCGCGCGGGCAAGGTGCGGATCGACGTTATACCGCTCGCAGAGCTCGCGCAGCTTTGGCTCCCACATATCAAGCCTTTCCGCCACGCTGCCCGGCACGGAAATTTCAGCGTCGTAAGAGCCGTACGGGTCGTCAAGGACTTCTTCAAGCGCCTCGGCGAACCGCTCGTCCTCCGCCTCAGGGGGCGTCACGTGCGCGTAGACAAGGCCTTCGATCTCGCGGATACGCCCTAAAATTCTGCCGATGGAAGCCGCTGGGTTGTTCACGCGCCCGCCTCCTTTCCGAGTCCTCGCAGATAGCGCATCGACGTGATATCGTCCAAGTTGCTTTGTTCGGCGTCGATGCTCTTTTTAAAATCTCTTGCCTGCAATTTATCGACATGCTTGCCCATCAATTGGACGCTGCGGTGTTTTTCGAGCAGGTCGTTTTTTTGTTCCTCGATCTCTACTCGGGTTTTGCTCAGCTCGTTCTTTTGTGTGTCGAGCCGAGCCTCCATCAGGTCGAGGTTCTGCCGCTCGAACCAAAGCTCTTGCGGCGAGACGACGCGTTTGCGCTCCGCGCAGAAATCGGCGAGAGCGTTTTCTTTCTCCGCCTCCGCCTCGTTCAGCTTCCGCACGATTTGCTCTTCTTCCGCCTGCTTGGCGGCGAGCTCGGACTGCGAGATATCGCGTTCCACCTCGCGAACGCGCAGCACTCTCTTAAACCGCGCCACTTCCCGAGCCATTTTATATTCCCCCTAACGCGGCGCCAGCTGCAGCAGCTGCTGCACCGTGCTGTCAAACGAGACGTTCTCCGCCATGCCCTGCTTTAAAAAGCCGTCGACCGCCTCGATGTGTTTCAGCGCCCAGTCGACCTTGGGGTTGCTCCCCGATTTGTAGGCGCCGATGTTGATCAGATCCTGCGCGTCCTCGACTGTGGCCAGCAGCTCGCGCACACGCCCCGCGGCTTCGTATTGCTTCTCCGACACCACCACGGGCATGACGCGGCTGATACTCCGCTGTACGTCAACCGACGGGTAGTGATACTTGGACGCGAGCTGGCGGCTGAGGACAAAGTGTCCGTCCAGAATGCCGCGCACAGTATCGGCGATCGGCTCGTTCATGTCGTCGCCCTCCACGAGTACGGAGTAAATCGCCGTGATACTTCCCTTCTCGCCCGCGCCCGAGCGCTCGAGCAGGCGCGGCAGGAGAGCGAAGACCGACGGAGTGTAGCCGCGCGTGGCGGGCGGCTCTCCTATCGCGAGTCCGACGTCGCGCTGCGCCATCGCTACGCGGGTGATCGAGTCCATCATCAGCAGCACGTTCTTGCCGCGATCCCGAAAATACTCCGCTATCGCCGTCGCCGTCAGCGCGGCCTTGAGGCGCACCAACGGCGGCTGGTCAGACGTCGCCACCACCACGACGGAGCGCGACAGCCCCGCCCCGAGGTCACGCTCGAGGAACTCCTTGACCTCGCGCCCGCGCTCGCCTACCAGGGCGATAACATTGACGTCCGCCTCCGTATTGCGCGCCATCATGCCGAGCAGCACGCTCTTGCCCACGCCCGACCCGGCGAATATGCCCACACGCTGCCCCTGGCCAAGCGTAAGCAAACCGTCGATCACCTTGACTCCGACGGCGAGGGGCTTTTCGATCATCTGCCGCCGCAACGGGTGCGGCGGCGACGAGATCAGCGGGTAAAACTCGACCGCGGGCACAGGCCCGAGCGAGTCGAGCGGCTGCCCCAAACCGTCCAAGACACGCCCGAGAAGCGCGCCGGATACGTTTACGCCCAGTGGACGCCCCATCGACAGCACATCGCAGCCAGGCCCTATATCAGACAGCTCGCCGAGCGGCATCAAGAGCACGCGGTTGGTTTTAAATCCAACCACCTCCGCGCGCAACATCGTCTCGCGGTTGCGAAACCTTACCTCGCAGAGATCGCCGATCTGTACGTCCGGACCCTGTGACTCGATCACCAGCCCCACCACCTGCACGACGCGGCCGTTGATCCGTATCAGCTCCGTCTGCGTCAGTCTCCCCTCGAGCGCGACGAACAGCCCGGAGCGGTCCCCGCTATTCGGCGGCTCCATCGGACGACATGGCCTCCATCAAGAGATCACCGACATCCGCGGAGATCTGCTCAAGCTGCGTTCTCCATCTGGCGTCGTAAATGCCCAGCGACGTCTCGACAAGACAACTGCCCTTGTCGACGTGCTCGTCGGAGAGCAGTTCGAATATCTTTACGCCTCGGATTGTATCCTTCAAGCGTTCCTTGACGTCAACTATCGCCTCGATATCCCCGGGGTTGAGATAGATGACGATTCGCTCGCGGTCGCTGACGCGGCTGAGGATATACGACACCGCTCGCTCCGTGACGGCGGGATCCAGCTCGACGGATACCCGCAGCATTTTCCGCAGCATCATCTCCCAAAGGCGTATCAGCTGCGGCGCGTGCGCCGCGGCAAGAGCCGCGCGAGATTTCGAGAGCGACTCGCCCATTTCGGCCAAAAGCCGCAACGCGTCCGCGAAGCGTTTGTGATACTCTTCGCTCAACTTCGCCTCGGCTCGCGTCAAGCCGTCTTCGTAGCCTTTTGCGCTGCCCTCGGCGAAGCCCGTCTTCGCGGCTTCTTCACGCTGTTTAGCCGCCTCTGCCAGCGCCTTGTCGAAAAAAGCCGATTTCTCGCGCTCAAGACCGGCGCGCATCGCGTCTGACTGCGAGCGTAAATTTTGCGCGGAGACACGGGACTCCGCCAGCTCAGACTCGCGGGTGCGCAACTCGGATTTTAGTTTTCGTATCTCCGCCGCCGCGACCACAAGGGCGGACTCTTCCCTCGGCGCTTTCGCAGTCGAAGCGCTCGCTTCCTCCCCGATGGCCCCGCCTATGTCCTCCATCACGCCGCGGCTGATTCTCACAGCTCCCGGCAATAGGCGCACGGCGCGGATCAGGCGTCCTCGCGAAGGATCAGACAACGAGCTCTTCCTCCCCGCCGCGCGCGATCACAACCTCGCCCGCTTCCTCGAGGGCGCGCACGACGTTGACAATCTTCTGCTGCGCTTCCTCGACCATGCGCACCCGAACGGGGCCCATGAACTCCATGTCCTCGCGGAGCATGTCCGCCGCGCGCTTTGACATATTCTTGAAGAATTTGGTGCGCAGGTCTTCGGACGCGCCCTTGAGCGCAAGCCCGAGATCCTTGAGGTCGACCTCGCGCAGTACGCGCTGCAGCGAGCGGTCGTCCATGCCGCCGATGTCGTCGAACATAAAGAGGCGTTTTTTGATCTCCTCCGCCAGCTCGGGATCCTGCTCCTCAAGGGCTTCGATGATATTCCGCTCGGTGCCGCGGTCAACGCGGTTGATCAGGTTCACAACGGCGTCCAGGCCGCCCGCGATCGTGAAATCCTGTCCCATGACGGTGGATAACTTTCTCTCCAGCACCCGCTCGACCTCGCGCAGCACCTCGGGCGTGATGCGGTCCATCTTGGCGACGCGCCTCGTCACGTCCCACTGCATCGCGGGGGGCAGGCCGCCAAGCACCGGAGCTGCTTGTTCGGGGGACAGATACGAAAGGATTAGCGCAATCGTCTGAGGATGTTCGTTTTGGATGAAGCTGAGCAGCTGCTGCGGATCGGTATGGCGGACGAAGTCGAATGGCCGTACCTGCAGGCTGGCCGTGATGCGCCGCAAGATGTCCTGCGCCTTGTCCGCCCCCAGCGCCTGCTCGAGCAGCTTACGCGCGTAATCAACGCCGCCCTGCGTCAGGAATTCGCGCGCCATGATGATCTCTTGCGCTTCCTTAAGCACGTCGAGCTTGACGTCCGAGCTGATCTTCCGCAGGTTGGCGATCTCAAGCGTGAGCAGCTCGATGGTGGTGTCGTCGATGTGCCTATACGCCTTCGACACCGCGTCAGGGCCAAGCGACACCAGCAGTATCGCCGCTTTCTCCCGGCCGCTCATATCCTTCACCCTGCTCATAGGTCGTCTACCACCCAGTTCTTAATCAGATTCGCCAACTCCTCCGGATTGTTAAGTGCATAGTTGCGCAGCTGTTCCTCCAGCACAGACAGCTCGCCCTGCGCTGTCATCAGATCGGGGTGTTCGAGCAGTTCGCGCAGCGACGGTGCCTGCTCCGCCGTCTTCGACGGACGCCCCTCCCGCATCGCCTGCCGCCGCCTGCGGAACCAGAAGACCAGAGCCGCCGCGACCGTTATCAGCAACAAAATAAACCCGGAGACGCCGATGACCATCCGGCGTCGTCTCTCTTCCGCCAGCTTGGCCGCGTAAGTGTCCGCCAGCGACGTGTCAAAGGGCATCGCCATGATCGAAAGCCTGTCGCCCCGCGCGTCGTCAGCCCCCACAGCGGTCGCGACCGCTTCGCGCCAGCTGTCGAGCTGACGCTGGTTGAGCTGTCCGTCGATCAGGACGGTCGCGGTCAGGCGCTTCACCTTGCCCTGCGACTCGACCTCTTTCGACTCGAGCGTTGTATTGTCGTAGTTTGTGACGTTGTCGGTACGTTCGTAAGACGCGTTGCCCGCGCCCGCCCCCGCGTTTGCCGCGTATCCTGGGATGTTCGTCGTCGTGCCGGGCACGCCGCCCACGACGCCCGCCGGGCCCGTGTAAGACTCTTCCGTGTTCTGCACGCTCTGCATTACGCCGTAAGGCTTGTCCGGCAGAGGCGTGACGATCCTGTTCGTCTTCTGCCTCTTGTCAAAGTCGAGCTCGACCCGAACGGCGGCCTTCACCTTGCCGGGGCCGAATACCTTCTCAAGCGTGTCGCGGATTTTTTTCTCCAGCTCTTGCTCGTAATCCCTCTCGAACTCGCGGTGCTTTAAGACGACCTTGTTGCCGTTCTGCACGGTGAGCGTGTCGTTTAAGATATCGTCGAACGGTATCACACCATCCGCGTCCACAAGCGTGACGTTGTCGGGCGAGAGCCCTTCGACGCTGCTCGCGACCAAATGCACAATCGCGCGCGCCTGATCGTGCCCGAACGACGCGCCGCTGCGCAGCTTGAGCAGCACCGCCGCCGTTGAGGGCTGCTGCTGCTCGATGAAGAGTTTTTGTTCCGGCACGACTATGCTCACGCGCGCGGACACGACGTTGCTTATCTCTTTGATGGTCCGCGTAAGCTCGCCCTCTAGCGCGCGATAGTAGTTGACCTTCTCCTGGAAGCTGGTCTGCCCCATTTTGCTCTGGCTGAACCGCTCAAACCCGATCACGCCGCTGCTCGGGATGCCCTTGCCGGCGAGCGCGATCCGCGCCTCGTACACGTGACCGGCGGGCACTAATATCGCGTTTGCGCCCGAATCCGTCCGGTAAGGTATTTTTTCTTCTTTGAGGAAGTTGATAACGGCGTCCTGATCCCGCGCCTCAAGCCCGGAGAAAATCGGCTCGTACGCGGTACGCCCGGCGATCAACGCGACAGCGAGTACGCCCCCCAACACGAGGACGCCCACTCCGACCAATGACGCCTGCTGCCAACGCTTGAGCGAGGACCAGAAACTCTTGAATCGAGCGCCGGCCTCCGCCATCCTTTCTTTCATTGTCCGAAGCCGTCAGCTACACGGACATACGGGCAATCTGTTGATACGCGTCAACAAGCTTGTCCCGTATCTGAACCATCATGCGAAGGGCTAGCTCGGCCTTCTCCACCGCGATGGAAACCTCCGAGACGTCGTCCACCTCGCCAAGCGCAAGGCGTTTTGCCATCTCGTCCGCCTCGGCCTGAATATCATTGACCTTCATCATGCTCGTCTTAAGAATATCTAAAAAAGGCGCGGCGTCGTTTACAACCGCCTTACCCAGCGGAAAATCCCAGTCTTTGGATAGCTTGAAGGGATCCGGGCTAATTCGATCAATCATCCAAATCCTCCTGTCCGGCGCAAAGCTCCTAAAGTATGACGTCCTGTCGTTTTATCGGCAATCCAATACCGATAGGAACACCGCAATAACCAAAAAACAGCTTCCCAAAAATGCGCTATACGTGTTTATTCACAGGATAAGTACGATACGAAAAAGTATATGAATCAAGTGCGACCGACAGTATTCTCCCTTACTTTTCTGATATGGTCAATACTCAGTGGACGCAAGTCACCCCTCTTGTGACACTACATGCTTTTGCTAAAATATACAGATACTGGTAATTAAAATCACCATATTGCCCCTTCAATTGTTTGCATAAATGGGTTGTTTTTTGCATTTAGGATAGAGCCAACACACCTCTGGCATTAATTTTTGTATATAATCTTCCAAGCAATATCCGCATTTTCCACTAGCGGCGCATTAGAATCTGACGCGCTCGACAGCGTAAAAACTACCTAGTGGAATTTCTCCCGTCTTCTATAACTAATATCAATACAAATCATGCAATAAAACATAATTACCGAAAACAGCCTTCCTCTCCGCGCCATTACGCGCTATGCTTTCCACGGACGCCAACTCCGCTGCGGGTGGTGATGAGTAATGAGCGTGAAACTGGTTGTGCTGCTGATCGTTATTTCATCGCTGATATCCTATTCGCGAAGCTGGGATGATCTTTTCACGGAACCGGTCTCGGTGGCTGACGAAATGCTCGCGATACTTAGCGAGAACACCGACCCTGATGAAATATCCAAGTTAGTTTACCGGTTGAAAGTGAAATACCGAACGAGGGGCTTCTCTTTTGACAGTAAATATATGTCGATCTCCCATTTCAATTCAATATTGATAAAACGCGGTATTTCCCATAAATTTATCGAAAAAAGGCTCTTTGATGCCCTTAACGAGCTCTTCGGGACTGAACCAACGATTGAACCTATTTATGTACGCTATCGGCCCTACTACCCACTCACGTTATTTGCGGAGTACTATGTTTGGCATGTAAAGAGAGGAATCGGGATACCTTGCAGAGTATCAATGAGATACACCTATAATATAAACATGCCTCGCTATTATTTAAATAAAATCCCAAACCTATGGTTAAAACCGGAACGAATAGGAATCAGTCTCCGCATAAAGCACAACAACTAGGACAAATAACAAACTATGGAGTCACGGCCTTTAATCATGCCCCGCGACTCCATTCCTGATCCCTCCAAACGATGATATATTTGATGCATTAGCGTTACAGCATAATCGCGCAATTAATAAAAGCATATTTTTGATATACTTGTTTAAATATATTGATTTTCGCCAAACTGTAATAGCCTATATACATATACGTCGTGGGTAAAACAGGCGGTGATGAGTAATGAGCGTGAAACTGGTTGTGCTGCTGATCGTTATTTCATCGCTGATATTTTATTCGAGAAGTTGGGATGATCTTTTCACTGAACCAGTCTCGGCTGCCAACGACATGCTGACGATACTTAGCGAGAACACCGACCAAGGGAAAATTCAGGCGTTATATAAGCGGTTAACACAGAAATACTATCCTATGCACTTTTCATATCATGACACGGGAAACATCGGGATTGCGTGTTACAAAACCCTAAAAATTAAGCGTGGCCTTACTTACGAGTTAGTGGAAAAAAGACTCCTTGATGACCTCAGTGAGCTTTTCGGGAGCACGCCAAAGATTGAAGCGAGCTACGTTCGCCTTCGCCCGCACTACCCGCTTACACATTTTGCCGACTATAATGTTTGGTACGTCAAAAGAGGCGGCGGACGGCTTTGCAGAGTATCGCTGAAAATCATTCACTCTAAATCCACGCGCGGTTACTATATTAATAAAATCCCTAATCTATGGCTGAAAAAGGAGGACGCGGGAATCATTCTCTCTGTACATGCACAATAGCTGATTTCCGCAATTAATATCAGACTTGCTTTGTTATACTCGCGAGAAGAGCTCGCGTTTAAATAGAACAGATTGGCATCAATACGCAACACAAGCGCCTTATGGAAAGCGAGGTGGCGATATGCGTTTCATCAAAGGCCGCAGGCTGCTGTTCTTCATTGCGTTGGCGCTTGCCGCGTCTGCGGGCGGCAGGATAGCTTTCGGCGCGCAGGTTACGGCGGAGGAATTTTTTAAGCTGATCTATGGGGAGGCGACGGGAGAGGTTCAGCGGGCAATCAGGAACGGCGCGGACGTCAACATGGTGCATGAAGTGGATTCCGTCCCGACAACGCCGCTGCTCCACGCGATAAAATTTTCGCGTCATGAGGTCGCGAGAATCCTGATCGCGGGAGGCGCTGACGTCGAACAAAAGGGAAACATGGATGTCACGCCGTTGGTGTACGCGGTAATGCAGGCATCCTTCGACCGCCTCAAAGCGACCGGCAGGGTAACCAACCCGGTGTTTGACGAGCTTTACAACAAATTTGCAATGGATATCATCGATTTGCTCATCCTAAACGGCGCGGATGTGAACCGCCTCAGCTCGTTCTCCGGGACAAAGACCTTGACGACGCCGCTCGAGGTCGCCGCGGGCGGCGTGGACGACGATCGGGTTCTGGTGATCGCCGCCAAGCTTCTGGACGCCGGCGCTGACCCGAGCCCGAAGATCGACGCGGAACATCCCTCGTCGCCGCTGTTCAGCGCGCTGGGAGCTGCCGCGACGATCAAGGGAGCTCGGCGCGGGGAGTTGGTCAGAATGCTGCTGAAGGCCGGCGCTGACCCGGACGCGGCGCTGCCGGACGGCACGACGCCGCTGCATGTCGCCGTGATGATCGATTCATCATATGTCAAGCTGCTGCTGGCCGCCGGCGCGGATAAAATGGCGAGGGACGGCAGAGGGCGAACGGCTTACGGCATCGCGTGGAGGCGGTTTAAAATCGGCTCTGTGTGGGCGCTGGCGTTTCACTGATGAGACCGGAGTGGGAAAAAGAAGAAGAATATCGTTGGATCGCGACGGAGGACGAACCGGCAGCCGCGGACGAACCGCCTCGGGCGAAAAACGCGCTTCTCGCGCGGCTCCGCGCCGTGTTCGACAGCAAGGCGTGGCAGTGGGGCGTGGTTGGCGGGCTCAACGTGTTCGCGCTCTTATACTGCTTTGAGGTAATACCCAGTATCTACCCGATTTATCCGATCAACGGCTTCGAGCTGGCCGCGCGGTGTTTGTACTCTGCGCTCATCGCGTTTTCACAGCGCAAAAACCGCAACTATCCCATCATCTGGTGGGAGGTCGCGTATCTCTTCCCAAACACGACGCTTGTCTATCTGCTGTTGATCCCTCACGACGAAGAGAGAAGCTTTATCGGACACTTGCGGCTGGATTTCGGGTTTGCCGTCGTCTGCCTGCTGGTTTGGCTTGTGCCGAAACTGACCTGATTTACGCGCGCATTATGTCGATCGCGCTGTTCCAGACCGACTTGCCCGTCTCAACCACCGTGAGGTTGGCTTCGTAGGCGCGGCTCGCCACCATCATGTCCGCCATCTCGCGCACGACGTTGACGTTTGGATAGGCTACATAGCCCTCTTCGTCCGCGTCCGGGTGGTCGGGCTGATAGGCGAGGCGCGGAGGCGTGTCGTCGAGAGCGATGTCCGCGACTCGTACGCCCGATGCGGTGTGCATGCCAAACCAGCCGAACTTGGACGCGCGTTCCCGGTTGTCGGCGGCTTCCATAAGGCGCTCCTGAAAGACGGGTACGCGCCGCATATAGGGGCCGCCGTCGGGGGTGCGCGTCGTGTTGACGTTCGCGAGGTTGCCGGAGATCGTGTCCATCCAGGCGCGGTTGGCGGTGAGGCCGCTTCCCGCCACGTCGATTGCTCGGAATACGCGCATTATGCGCCGCCTCCTATCGCCTTACGGTAGATCGCGATCTTGCGGCTGAGCACACGGGTCATCGCCTGATACGACATGCGTGTCTCCGTCAGGCGCGCGGTCTCAGTCTCGGGATCAACGTTGTTTATGTCGTAGCGGTAAACCTCGTAGCCGACGCTCCGTTCAGCGGGCGTGACCGCGTTCAGGTTGGGCACGACATTATATATGTGCCTCTCGGATGTTCGCTTGAGCGGCAGACGGCGGGGCGCGTCGATGACTTCCTTGAGCTGGTCCTCGAAGGAAACCTCGCGCCTCGTGTAGCGCGGCGTGTTCATGTTGGCGATGTTCTGCGACGTGGCTTCCAGGCGTTTTGCCAGCCCCTGCAAGTCTTTTTCGATCACATTCCAGGCCAAATCTCCGCGCAATTCGTCCGCCTCCCCTCTTTTATAGATAATATACCCTTCTGAATCATGATCGGCGCAAAGGGAGCGCCGCTTTAGGGGCTATCTGCCGTTTTTTTCGTACTTGTCTGTGACGATCCCAAGCTCTTCGAGGAAGAGATTGCTCATGACCTTGATGTACGTGCCCTTCATGCCAAGGCTGCGGCTTTCGATGATGCCCGCGCTGCCGAGCTTGCGCAGAGCGTTTACGATAACGCTGCGCGTGACGCCGACGCGGTCGGCCACCTTGCTGGCCACGACGACGCCGTCATAGCCGCCAAGATCCTCGATGATGTGCTTGACCGACTCGACCTCCGAGAACGACAGCGCCCGCATCGCCATCTGCACGACTAGCCTCTCGCGACCGCGCTGCTCGATGTTGCGACCCCGCTCGTTCAATATCTCAAGCCCTACCGCTGTCGCCAAATGCTCGGCCAAAACGAGGTCCTTTGTCGAAAACGGGTCGCCGAAGCGGGCTAAAATCAACGTCCCAAGCCGTTCGCCCATGCCGCTTATCGGCACGTAGACGACGTGTTTATTCGAGTAGGTGCAGGGTTGGTCGGAGTAGGCGCAAAGACCGTTGTCCGTTATGTTGACCACCGACTCGCGAGCCATGTTGAGCCTGTCGACATAAGGCTCCGGCATCTTGCCTTCGACCAGAAGGTCCTCCATAATGTGGCAGTCGTACTCGCTCGCCCATGAGTAACCCAGTATTTTACCCTCCCGATTGATCATGTATACGTTTGCCGTAGACAGGTCGGAAAGAAGCTTCGCAAGCCTGGCATAATCAGGCGTCCTGTTGCTGGGTCTGTTTTGCAGCACGCGGCCCACCATACGGGTTTTCTCGAGCAAGTCTTTCATATCAATTTCCACGGCTTCATGGCCCGCTTGGTTGTAGTTAATCACATTCGCCATACACTCCACGCCCTTTCGGATTGCGCATGATCTGCTAATATTGCTCACAACAGGTATTTACGGGCGTCGCTGTCCTCCACCAGATCACCCAGGCGGCCTTTTACAAATTCGCGGTCCACCGTGACCGAGTCGTCTTCGCGGTCGCTCGCGCAGAAGCTGACTTCCTCCAGCAGTTGTTCCATCATGGCGTGCAGCCTGCGCGCGCCGATGTTCTCCATCTGTTCGTTCATGCCCGCGGCGTACTCCGCGATCGCCTTCACCGCGTCGTCCGTGAACGTGAGCTCGACGCCCTCCGTCCCGATCAGGGCGACGTACTGTTTGATCAGGCTGTTCTCCGGCTCGGTTAAAATCCGGGTTAAATCGTCCTCCGACAGGGCCGAGAGCTCGACGCGGATCGGCAAGCGCCCCTGCAGCTCCGGAGCCAAGTCCGCAGGCTTGCTCTGGTGAAACGCGCCGGCCGC
>Ga0153940_1000110_pt1 | contig 50703 bp, 43 predicted proteins | sample TSNJ024MetaG_FD_104736 | JGI IMG/M metagenome (GOLD analysis project Ga0153940, IMG submission 104736) | Attine ant fungus gardens microbial communities from New Jersey, USA - TSNJ024 MetaG | ecosystem: Host-associated > Fungi > Mycelium > Unclassified | place: USA: New Jersey, Brendan T. Byrne... | reverse complement strand
TCGCGTGCTCGAGCGCAGCCCCGTTCTCCCTCAGCCTCGCAACGCCCGCGTAAAGCGCGGCAACCGCAAGCAGTGCAACCGCGGCAATTCCAATGATAAACGGCAAAAAAATAACCCTCCCATGAACACATATTTTTTCCGATTTGACACGATTCTATGTTACCATGAGGACAGACGTACCGCTATCGGTTTATAAACGTTCATGGGGTGAAAACTTGACCGGATTGACTATTATTGCGCCGCTGGTATTGGTGGTAGTCCTCGGAATGATTCTCAGGCAGACGGGCTTTCTCGTGGACTCCGACAAGGACCGCCTGACAAAATTGCTCTATTGGGTCGTGCTGCCGGCGCTGCTCTTTCGAACCACGTATCTGGCGGGGGGCGACCTGTCTCAACATAAAAACCTCTTCATGGCCACCTACGCTTCATACTTCATCGTGCCTATTATCGCGCTGGGGATTTCGAGCGTCCTTGACAGAGGAAACCGAAAAAAAATCGCGCTGTCGGCGATGTCGTCCGCGAGGGCGAACAACCTCTATCTCGGTATGCCCGCGGTGTTTCTGGCTCTGGGCGATCCGGGCATGGAGGCTGCCTCTGTCTACATGGCGATTGCGCTCCCCGGCTATAACCTCGTCTCCATCATGTGGGGAGAGGCGCTTATCTCCGGAGGGATCAGCTTTCGCTCGATACGCGCGATGGCCTCCCGCGTCGCGAACAACCCCTTGATCGCGGCGAGCGTCTTGGGCCTGGCTTTCGCGCAGATCCGCATCCCGGTGCCGGAGACCCTGCTGGTCACCATGCAGCTGGTCGGAAACATGGCGACCGGCATCGCGTTGATTGCGCTCGGCATAAGCCTCCGCCTGCGCGGCATCCCGGACGCCATTCGCCGCACCTGGCCCGACGTGCTGATAAAGCTCTTTTTGCATCCCGCGGTCGTATGGGGGCTCCTCATGGTCTGGCCGGTGCCCAGGGTGTTTTTTCAGGCGGCTATGATCATCTCCGCCATGCCGACGGCGATCAATACCTTTATTTTGGCAAGCGGCATGGGCATGGACGAACACTACGCCAGCGAACTGGTGGCAATCACGACTCTGCTCGCTCCGATATCCATACCGATTTGGATTGCGCTGATCGGTATCTGATTAACTCCGGCTTGAAGATCAGGAGAAAAAATAGACGAGCGCGCCCATCAGGCACAACAGCAACAGCACGGCAAGAAATCCGAGTATGAGGCCGATAGGCGGGCCCTTCTCGCCCTTTGCGCTCCGCGAACGCCGCGCCCCTTCCGTAAGGCGAATCCGCGCGTTGCCCGAGAGCTTAATCACGCCGGAAACACCGTCGGCCAAATCGAGGCCAATCACCGCCGTCCCGTACTCGCTGTACTTGATTCCGCTGACAACTCCCTCGACGGAGCCGTCGAAATCGGGGAAGCGGCTCTCGAAAAGCTTGTGATATATCGAATCCTCAGGCAAGCGGCAGACGACGCCGACTCCAACGGAGAGCTCGGTAACCGCCACGCCCGCCACCGGGTCGAGCACGGGATCGCATGAGACGACCAGCCCGCTCTCGAGCCCGTTTTCGACCGGCTTCCCGTCTTCTTCGGCCTCCTCCGCCTGCTCTTCTTCGGCGAAAGTTGACGCCGCCGCGGATTCGCCTTCTTCTGTTGTTTCTTGTTTCCCGAATAACCATGGAACTTCCGCCTCGGACACCCGCGATATCTCGACGAAGGTCACGCTGCGCAAGCCTAGGTCGCCCGCGCAAAAAAGGCTCACCGCGCTCTCAACCGGCTTGCTGTCATTGCTCTTCGCCGCGCTTATCAGCAGTTTGTTCGAAGCGAGAAATTCTTCAAGCTGCTCCTCCATTTTGGACAGCGACGCGTCACGGGCGGGTTCTCTCGGTCCGCGCAAAACTTGAATCAGCTGTTGCCACGTCATATCCCGTCCCACCGGTGAGAGAGAAAAGACCGAGCTGACAAATTTTACCCCATGCACGGAAGCGACGCCGACAAACGCGCCGTAAACCTGGGCTTGTTTTTTGTCGTGTCCGTCGATAAGACCTTTGGTTATGATGTATCCGCCGCCGGACATCATAAATTCGTCCCAAAGAGGTAAACGATCAGGCCAATCGCGCAGAGCAGAACGAAGATCGTCGCGGCCGCGAAGACTAATTCCGGCGGCAGTGTCTGGAGGTTAAGCCAGTGCCTTGACCCATCGCCCGCAGCCGTCTGTCGGTCGGCCATCTTGACCTTCACCTTGCCCGACATCTTCATCACGCCCGACACATCGTCCGCGAGCTGGAGGCTCACTATCGCGGTGCCCAGCTCGTTCACGAGGATACCGTTCACCTGCGCGGTAATCACGCCGTCAAAACCTTGGAAATTTTTAACGAACATTTTATAAAAAATAGAATCGTCGGGAAGCCGCGCGCATACGGTGTCGCCAACGTTGAGATCCGACATTGCGACGCCGCGCACGGGGTCGAGTACGGGCTCGCAGCGCACGATAAGGTCGCGCGGCGCTTTCTCCGCGCTCGGCTCCGCGGCTGCGGACTCTTCACTGTCCGCCGCCTCGGGCATCTCCGCCGACGAGGACTCGGGCGTTTCTTTTTTTTCGTGCGCGAAACGCGCGAGCTGAGACTTCATCGCGTCCTCGAAAAAAACAAACGTTACAGCTTTCAGATGAAGCGTGTCCGCGCAGAAACGGCTGATTGCCTGTTCGGCTTGCTTGAGATTCCGGCTTCGCGCGACGCCGTTGAGCGTCCTGCTCACGTCGAGAAATTTGTACAACTCCGATTCGTTGTGAGAAAAGGCGGCGTCGTCCGGCGCCTGCGCCCTGCTCGTGAGCGCGTCGTACAGCGCGTCGAAATCGGTTTCTTTCGGGATTTCCTCGCTTCCGAACATGACTCCGAGATAGAGAGTGTCGCGGCGCGAGACAACAGCCATAAATGTTCCGTAAAATGTACGCTGGCGCTCGTCCTTCGCGTCGATGTAACCTTTGACGAGAATATATTGTTCCGCGTAATTCACGCTCATGGGGACTCCCCCCTGCCGTCAGAAGTGCCGGTTTTCATCGCCGGCGCGTGAGCATATACTACAACATTTTTGTTATGCGTGTACACGCAAATTGAGAGGAGAATTAATATGCCGAAGAAAAAAGCGATTATCATCGGAGGAAACGCGGCGGGAATGTCGGCGGCGGCGCAGCTTCGCAGGCTGGACGGCGACACGGAGATCATCGTTTTCGAAAAGGGGCCGCACACCTCATACTCATCCTGCGGAATCCCCTACTACGTCGGGCGCACGGTGAACGACCCAAATCTCATGATCTCGCGCACACCGGAAGAATTTCGCAAAAGCGGCGTCCAAGTATGGACACTGCACGAGGCGACGCGCATCGACACCAAGGAGCATACGGTCGGCGTAACCGATCTTTTATCGGGAAGAAAATTCACCGAGCGCTGGGACAAACTGCTGATCGCGACAGGGGCCGCCCCCCTCAAGCCGCCTATCCCCGGCGCGGACGCGGAGGGCGTCTTCGGCGTCAGCACGCTCGACAGCGGCATTCGCATACGGCGCTGGATGGAAGAGAACAACCCCAAGAGGGCGGTCATCGTCGGAGGCGGATACATTGGGCTGGAGATGGCCGAGGCGATGAATTGCCGTCTCGGGCTGGATACGAGCATCGTCGAACGCGCGGCTCAATTGATGGGCACCGTTGACGGCGACATGGCGGAGTGCGTGGCGGACGACATGAGAGAACAGGGCTGCAAGGTCTACCTCGAGGAATCCGTCGAGGCCTTTTTGACCGAGAACGGGCGCGTTACCGGCGTGAAAACCGACAAGCGGACGCTCGGCGCGGACATCGTTATCATGGGGCTGGGCGTTCTGCCGAACACGAAGCTGGCGTCGGACGCGGGCCTGCCTCTGGGCGTGAAGGGCTCCGTCATAGTTGACAAGGGGATGCGCACGCCCGTCCCGGACGTCTGGGCGGCGGGAGACTGCGCGCAGTCGTTCAATATCCTGACCGGCGAACCGATGCACATCGCCCTCGGCACCGTCGCCAACAAACACGGGCGCGTCGCGGGCTTCACAATGGCCGGGCTGGACGAAGAGTTCCCTGGCGTGCTCGGCACCGCGGTCTGCAAAATATGTAAATATGAAATCGCGAGAACCGGGCGTCTCGAACGCGAGATGATTTCCGACAATATTTCGCACATATGTGGCATAATAGAAAGCGGCACGAGAGCGGACTACATTGAGGATGCGGGTTCAATGCGCGTGAAGCTCGTCGTCGAGCTTCCGTCGCGGAAAATCGCCGGCGCGCAGATTGTTGGCACTGAAGGCGCGGCAAAGCGCATCGACACGTGTGCCGCGATCATCACCGCGGGCATGACGGTGGACGACGTGGTGAACCTTGACCTTTCGTACGCTCCGCCGTTTTCACCGGTGTGGGATCCGATACAACAGGCAGCGCGTTTTATACAGGGGCTTATTCGCAGAAAACAAAGGGGACGACTTTCGCGATGACGGAGCAGGAGACACTGGACTTTTTCATGGAGACCGGCCGCCGCGCGTCGAGCGGCGTAGGAAACCCGTGAAGAAGCGCCTGCCGATCTGGGAAAAATTATTGCTTACGGCTGCCGCGGCGTTTTTCGTCGGCTTTTTGCCGTATCTGCTATTGCGGATCGAGGGGCCGCTCATCTCCTTTCATGACGGCGGCTTTATCATCTCCGAGCAGGCGCGGAGCGCCCTGACGTTGGCATGGGCGTTCCTGTCGCGTTACGGTTTGTATCTGGTGATGATTTATGTCATCGTTATCGCGGTTCTCATTTTTCTTGAGGGACAGAACCCCGACCGCACCATTCTCTGGCTTTTGACGCTGACGTTCCTCCCCGTCTTCGGGCTGGCGCTCTATATGCTTTTGGGCCCGGACATGAAGCAGATCAAGCACAGAAAGCTATTTCGCCCCGTCGCCTCATACCCCTACGTGTCGAATATGTTTATCCATAAATCCCCCTCCGAGGTGCGCAAGCTGTCGATCCTGGCCTACCGCAATTCAGCCGCCGAGGTCTTGGAGCGGGGAACAATCAGGCCGCTGATCAACGGCGTTGAGACATTCTCGTTCATCAAGTCGGCCTTGCGGAACGCGAAACGCTATATCAACATCGAATATTTTATTATTCAAAACGACGAGTTGGGGCAAGAGATAGCGGGGATCCTTTGCGAGCGGTCGCTGGCGGGAGTCAAGGTGCGCATGATGACGGACGGCGTCGGCAGCGGGAAGCTGGGGCGAAAATTCTTCAAGCGCCTGCGCGAAGCCGGCGTGGACGCGCATACGTTCATGCCCGTGTCATTTCCGCTTCTCCACAGCAACATTAACTTTCGCAACCACCGTAAAATCATCGTGGTTGACGGAGACGTCGCGTTTACGGGCGGGCTCAATATCGGCAACGAATATCTCGGCAAGGGGCGGCTCGGCTTCTGGCGCGACACGCACGCGATGTTCAAAGGGGACATGGTCCGCGAGATGAACAAAATCTTCGTCGCGGACTGGAATTTCTGCGCGGGCGATACGCTGACGCCCGACGTCGAGGAGTTCGCGCCCACTGACCCGCGCGCGCGCGACGAGCTCCCCATACTGCCCTCGCAGCTGGTGGCGAGCGGCACGAACACCACGTGGCACGCGATTCAACAGCTATTCTTCGGCATGATCACGGACGCGAGGTGGCGGGTTTGGATCACGACGCCTTATCTTGTTCCGGGACACTCCATCTTCAAAGCGCTTCAGGTCGCGGCGCTCTCCGGTGTGGACGTTCGCCTTTTGATACCCTCGAAATCCGATCACTTTCTCGTATATTGGGCGGGCCGTTCGTATGTCGAAGAATTGCTGCGCTCGGGCGTTCGCGTCTGGCGTTACACAAAGGGATTCGTCCACGCCAAAACGCTCCTGATGGACGACACGACAGCCTCGATCGGAACGGCAAACCTCGACGCGCGCAGCCTTGAGATCAATTTCGAGGTGCAGGCTTTTATCTATGACAAAAAGGTCAACGCGAAGTTCGCTTCTCAGTTCTTAAGGGATATCAAGGACGCCGAGGAGTGCGAGCTGTCGGCGTGGGAAAAACGCGGACTCGGCGTAAAGGCGCTCGAATCCCTCGGTAAATTATGGTCGTCACAAGTTTAAACAACCACAATTTTCACGACAGGCGCTTCTCGGATCATCCGCTCTTTTGGGGCTTCGTCATCGTCATACTCCTTCTGGCGCATTATTATTTGTTTACGCAGATCAGCCTCTTCTGGGCAGGGAGTTATATAACCGCAGTCTGGTTCGTTCTCGGGACGTCCGCGGTCGTCTCTTCTTTCACCGCCGCGCGCCTTGGCAGCCTTCGCCCCATCATGGGGAACACCACACTGCAAGCGGTGTTCAATCGCTTTGGCTCGACCTGGAATATTTTTATTTTTCAGACCTCGCTCCTCTTGCTCTTGATTCAGACGATCGGAAGGATATTCTCCCCTCTCGCGCCGGAGCACGCTTTTTCCGCCGCCGCGCTCGCGTCTTTCGCAATCTGCCTGTACGGGCTGATCGAGGCGCGCAGCATCGTCACGCTCAAGCTTGCGATGCACACGCGCGCGCTCCCTCCGGGGCGGGAGCGCTTGCGAATTGTCCAGCTGTCGGATCTGCACATCGGCCCCTTTATGCACGTCTCGCACATCGCGCGCGTCATCCGGGAGACATTTAACGCTATGCCGGACCTCGTCGTCATCACAGGCGACGTAGTCGACGGCAACGTCGGGGACGGACGCGCGACGCTCCCCTTCTATCGCCCGTTTTCCCGGGTTATCGCGCAGTTGAAGGCATTTTCGATCGAGTTCGGCGTCTGGGGTGTGCCGGGTAATCATGACTATTTCGAAGGCTTCGAAGGCTCGCGTTTGTTTTTTAAGGACGCGGGGATCAATCTGCTGCAGACGGAAAAAACAGACTTGGGCGACATAGTTCTCGTCGGGGCCGACGACCGGGACCACCTGACGCCCTCGGACGGCAATCCGCGGATAACCCGCTCGGAAGCCCTTCTGGCCTCGCTCAGCGAGGAAGAAGAGCGCAAGTTTGTCCTGCTCCTGCGCCATCGCCCCGCGGTGGAGGACTCGACTGTGGGCCGTTTCAACCTCCAGCTCTCCGGCCACACTCACGGCGGACAACTCTTCACGCTGCCGTCCTCTCGCCACAGACTGCCGGGAAAATCCCGCGGCTTTGTCTCGCTCGGGCACGGCAAAAGCGCCAAAGAGTCGTGGCTCTACGTCAGCAACGGCGCTGGCTTTGTCGGCCCGCCGATGCGCTTTTTCTCACCGGCCGAAATCGTTGTGATCGACATTCTGAGGCAGCACGATGAGTAAATTCGACCGTTTCTTAAACGACCTGCGCAACCCCGCGCCCTCTCCCGCGCCGACGCCTGAGCCCGCGCAGATCAAAAACCTGCCGGAGGGGCAATGGATAGCGCGCGGCGTCTATCGCGCCGAGTTCACGTTCCCCATGGGCGAGACGTTCGGAAACGAGACGCTCGAGCTGCGCGGCGGCACGGGCGTGATGAGGCGTTTCGGCGCGTCGGGAAGCGCCGTCTTTCTGGATCTTGAGACGACCGGCCTCGCCGGGGGAACAGGGACTTACGCCTTTTTATGCGGGATCGGGATCGCCGACGCGGAGAATTTTAAGGTGCTGCAGTTCTTCCTCGAAGGCCCCGCGCGGGAGAAGAACTGGCTGGAGGCTATCGACGCCGTCATGCCGGCGGACGCGTACCTCGTGACGTACAACGGCAAGACGTTCGACCTGCCGCTCTTGCGGACGAGGCACATACTCAGCCGCAGCACGCCCGTTTGGGACAGATCTCCGCACATCGACCTGCTCCACCACGCGCGGCGCATCTACCGCGGCAGGCTCGAGTCCTGCTCGCTCGGCAGCGTGGAGAACAACGTCCTGCACATTCGGCGCGAAGGCTGCGATATACCGGGCTGGCAAATTCCCGCTCTGTACGCGGAATATCTGCGGACGCGCGACGCCTCCAAATTGCGCGGGGTTTTTTACCACAACAGGCAGGATATTCTGTCGCTCGCCGTTCTCTACCGCCGCATTGCGCGGATACTCGAGGGCGACACTGAGGACGGGCTTGACCTAATGAAGGCCGGCGATTTTTGGGAGGCGCTGGGCGAGCGCGAACGCGCAAACGCCTTCTGGGAGCGAGCGTGCGCGTTCGGTTCCTCAAAGGCCGAAGCGCACACGCGAAGAGCCCTCTGCGCCAAACGCGCGCGCGATTACGCAACGGCGCACAAAGAATTCACGCTGGCCCTGGCCGAACCGAACAACCAACCGTACACCGTCCTCGAGGAGCTTGCCAAGCTTGAGGAACACCGCCTCGGGATGCCCGAAGCGGCGCTCGCGCACGCGGAGGAAGCCATGCGGCGGCTGATCTCGAACCGCTATCTGCTCGGGCGTTCATTTTCACCCATGCGCAACTCGACAATGCGCCGCATCGAACGCATTAGGCGCAAAATCGAAAAAAGGAGCCCCGATCGCTGATGTCTCTCTATGCAAAACAAATGATCAACATCTTTATCCCGTTGTTCGCGATTCACTGTATGGAGCAGGTTTATTTCATATACGGGACCGTTTTGCAGCAGTACAAGCTCGGGCCCGAGATCATCGGCTGGCTCCTGAGCAGTTATTTCATCGCGATCATGTGCATCCGCCCGCTCGGAGGTTGGCTGCTCGAGCGCTTCGGCATTCGGCGGACGCTCATCGGCGCGGGAGTATTGGGTTTCGCGGGCTGCTCGGTGCTGTTTTTTGCCCGAGGCGTCCCCCTTCTGCTGCTGGGCCGCCTTCTGTCCGGCGCAAGCTTTGGCATCTACGGCGTTGGGATTTTTTCTTATCAAGCCATCACGCTACCCACGAAGATACGGGGCGCGGCATTCTCGCTGCTGGCCAGCGGAGGCTTGCTGCCGCTAGCGACCATCACTCCGCTTGGAGAATGGCTGCTGTTAAAAGGGCACGCTCAGGCGTATCTCTCGCTGGGGCCGCTCTGCGCGCTGGCCTGCGTTTACTTCGGAAGCAAGGTCGGATCGTCCCCTGCCGTGACGAAGCCCAAGAGGGAAGACTGGGGTAACTACGGCGAGCTGCTCATATACCGCCCCTACTTGGTCGTTCTCGCGTCCGGCGCGCTCATGGCACTCATTGACGCCTCCGTCGTCTGCATGTCGCTCCTCGCGGCGGAGCGCGGGCTGGTGGCGTCCTTCTTCCTCACGGCGTCAGCCGTCACGGGAGCGCTCGTGCGCGTCGCGGGCTCTAAAGCGGTCGGGCATTTGCCGCGCATGATCACTTTATCGCCCGTTTCCGTCTGCATGGGCGTTGGACTTTTCGCCGTCGCGCTGTATCCGTCCAATCGCGTCTTCATGTGGGGAGGGGCGCTGTTCGGCGTCGGTATCGGCATCGGATGGCCGGTATACCTCTCGCTCATAGCGGACATTTTACCCTCAGCCCTGCGCCCGAAGGGGACCGCTGTGGGGCTGTTGGTATATGACACAGGCTGGATTATCACACCGCTCATCACAGGATATTTTATGTCCGTATTCGGCACGGCGTGGAGCTTCCGCATTCTCTCGCTGGCGGGCGTGTGCGCGGCGTTGGCCATTCACATCTTATATTGGGTTCCTTTGTACCGTAAAACGAAACGACAGGAGGCGGTGCTTTGAGTAACAATTCTGTGCCCAAACATATTTTTCGCGAGTATGACATCAGGGGGATAGCGGAGACGGAGCTTTGCGATGAGACCGTTCGTCTGATAGGCCGGGCTTTCGGCACATATCTTTCGGATCTTGGCGTGTTTGCCGTCTCACTCGGCGGCGACGCGCGTCTTTCAACGCCGCGTATCAAGCGCGGCATCGCGGAAGGCCTGACGGGCGCGGGCGTCTCGGTGATCGACATCGGCCTCGTGGCCACGCCGACGTTCTATTGGAGCCTTTACCACCTCGGCGTGGACGGCGGGATCATGGTAACGGGCAGCCACAACCCTTCGGAGTATAACGGCCTCAAGCTTGCCTATGACAAGAGCGCCATATGGGGAGACGAAATACAAGAGATATACAGGATTATAAGCGAGGATCGCCTCGCGGCGGCGGAAATACCGGGCACGGTGAGCGAGCGGGACATTACGCAAGCCTACACCGAGATGCTGATCTCGAAGATCACTCTCGGCCCTCGAAAGCTCAAGGTCGCGCTCGACTCCGGCAACGGCACGGGCGGCCTAGTAGCGCCGCGATTCGCGCGCGCCATCGGCTGCGAGGTGATCGAGCTATTCAGCGAGCCCGACGGCAGCTTCCCCAACCATCACCCCGACCCCACGAAGCGCGAATACCTGCCTCATCTGATCGACGCGGTTCTCGGGAACAACGCGGACTTGGGCATCGGCTTTGACGGAGACTCCGACCGCATCGGCGTAGTCGACGACAAGGGCAATATGATCTTCGGCGATCAGCTGATGCTGTTATTTTGGCAGGAGATCCTACCCAACCATCCGGGCGCGGACGTGATCGTCGAGGTAAAAAGCTCTATGGCGCTGCCTGAGGAGACCGCGAAGCTCGGCGGCAAGCCCCTCTGGTGGAAGTCCGGACACTCGCTGGTCAAGGCGAAGATGAGGGAGTTGGGCGCGCTGTTTTCAGGCGAAGTATCCGGGCACATGTTCTTCGCGGACGAGTTCTTCGGTTTTGACGACGCATTCTACGCCGCAGGCCGCCTGTTGCGTATCCTGTCTAACACCGACAAAAAACTCTCCGAGCTGATCGGAGCGATGCCTTCATACCCGTCGACGGCTGAGACACGCTTCGACTGCCCCGACGAGCTGAAATTCGAGGTGGTCGAACGCGTGAAGACGGCGGCGATGCGCGACCAAGAGACGATCACGGTCGACGGCGTTCGCGTCGTTCACGAAAACGGCTGGAGCCTCCTGCGAGCCTCGAACACCCAGCCCGTCCTCGTAGCCCGCTGCGAAGGCCGCACAAACCAAGACCTTGATGCAATCTGCGCGGATATGAAGCATCGAATCAAAGAAGCCGGCGGCCCGGATTTCGACTGGGAGTATTAAAACCGGTAAGAACACCGCTTGACGCGCCAATATGCCGACTATATCATATCTTTATAACTTTAAAAGAGGGCATTGGGTTAATTATTATGTATCGAGGAGGGTGCCACCATGCAGGCAACACAAAAAAATTATTCAATATTCAACGCGGGCTTCTTTGGGGACCTGGCAAAAAAAGAAACCGACGGCAGAACAGGCAGAATCATGCTGGGCAAAGCGCTCGGCCTGAGCGGCTGCGAGATATCCCTTAACAGCTGCCCCCCGGGAGTCTTTGCGCCGTTTGTCCACTCTCACAAGCAAAACGAAGAAGTTTATATCATACTGAACGGAAGCGGGATGTTTTACGTCGACGGAGAAGAATTCCCCGTCGGAGAAGGCGACGCGATCCGCGTAGCCCCCGATGGGAAACGCGCGATCAGCCCGGGCGACGGCGGCATAATATATATTTGCATCCAAACCCAAAACAACAGCCTGGTACAAGCGACCGAAGAAGACGGAACGCTCAACGAAGAAAAGGCTTCGTGGATGTAAAAGTTTCCCTCTGCCCGCCCGCAGAGACATGTCGGGCTCCGCGAAATCATCCCGTAGCTTGTGCAAACCTCCAAATCGGCGCAAAATAAGAGTGCCGATTTGGAGGTTTTTCGCGGAAACGCATGTCAACCGCCCGAGAATTTGTTGATCGCCGCGGGTGTTCGCCGCGTGTAATCGGGGCGGGTTTCTTCGTTCCGCCCGGACTCGTCCATTTCTTTTCACAACCGCGACCCCGACCGCTTTTGTGCTCTTTCCTCAACGCAAATATCCGCCTGCCGTGACAGCGCAACTTTCTTCCCGAATGCGCTCAGCGCGTCCTCCTGCTTGCGGCGCGTTGGCCTTGGTATGAGCTATCCCAATTCACCAATGTTGTGTTGCCGATAAGAGAATATCGAAAGAAACATAGACAACATTGTCTTTGCGCTGCAATCAACAATTATGACATTCCCAAACAATTATATCATAGGCAAAATAGCATTTTTTCTTATGTTTTGCTTGACTCAAACCTTACTGTCATGTAAAATTTATCACAGAGATTAAAAACTCCCCCACACAGCCCACGAGCGCGGACTGCAAGAACGGCTTAAATATCCCTTCTCTGTTCGGCAATAGCCAAAGGAGGTGATTAATTTGTTTGTGGATAAAGAAGACGAACTGTTGCGGGCTGCATTGTTTATAGCTGTCGTTAACATCGTGAATGCTTTCACGAAAGTGATATTTCGATATTACGGTTCTTTTTTCATAGAACATTTCAGCATGACACATTTTGATGTTGGAATGCTTCAGAATGGGCTTTTTCTCGTGCTATCACCTATTGCGTTTGTGTGCTTTCAGAAATTTCTTGCTATTGACACAGCATTGGATGCAAAAATGCAAATCTAAATGAGGAGTGATAATAATGCCAAGCTTCGCTGATGTAGTTGTCACACCGGAGAATTCCAGTGAACAGTATACCCTCGATAACTTAATGCGGAATGAAGAGTTTTCCTCTGAGTTTTCGAGAGGTTTTGCGCACTATATTAACGATAATCCGACAGAGGCTAGATACATGATGGCTTCAGCCGGAATCTCCGCACCAGCAACAATTTCCGTTATATTTGGCATTGCTGCGTCTTTATCATATGGAGATAGCCCTACAAAAGTAATGGTCTCGCAGCTTGCTGGACTGGCAGGTGCAATTTTAGGTGCTTCTGTTGGAACAGTGATTCCTGTTATTGGGACAACTTTGGGACTAAGTGCAGGATATGCTTTTGGAACATTTATCGGGAATCATCTTTCTATGATGTTCGACCCTAATAATCAAGGCACCGCTGGTGATGGCGATGACCATCCAGGTGGTCAAGGCAGCAACCCCAACAACCCTGATAATCAGAAGAAATCATACAAGCCTTGGGATCCGGAAAATCAGAACAATCAGTCCTATCCATACAAACCCGGAAGCCCGCTATACCCGTATGATCCGGGAAGTGGGAGATGGGGGCCGGCGAAAATTCGGTGGGATGATTCGTTAGGCGCTTATCCTATGAGTGACCCCTTGATACTGGATTTAAACAAAGACGGCGTGGTTGACGTCTCCGGCACAAAATACTTCGACCTGGACATCAACGGTTTTGCCGAAAAAACTTTCTGGGCGGGCAATGGCGACGGTTTATTAGTGATGGATCGTAACGGCGATGGCATAATCAATGACGGTGGGGAGCTATTCGGCGATCAGGTGACAAAAAAAGACGGCTCTATCGCTACCGGCGGCTTCGACGCCCTATCTGATTTAGACAGCAACTCTGATGGAATTATCGACGCAAACGACGAAGCGTTCGAACAACTTAAAGTGTGGGCGGATTATAACGGAGACGGCGAGTTTGCGTCTGATGAGCTCAAAACATTAAACGAGTTGGGAATCTCCGCCGTCAAATTAGATGGAGCCGATGACGGTTCTGTAGATGAGAACGGCAACATTTACAATCGAACCGGCACTTTTGCCTGGGAAAACGGTGAAAATAGCTCGATATCTGAAATGCTACTGGTAAGAGACACTATGGATTCTATCGCCAGTGAAATACTCGATGTACCGGAAGACATTGCCGCCTTGCCCGACATGTTGGGGCACGGCAATTTATATTCCCTGCAACAGTCCATGGTGCGTGATGAAAGCGGAGAACTCAGGGTGCTGGTGGAAAGGTTTATCAATGAAACGGATGGGGCAGTTCGAAGGAACCTTTTCACACAACTCCTCTATAAGTGGGGAGAAGTAAGCGGAGCGGACTACCGTTATCGTGGAGACCGAATCGATACCCGCAAGGTCGGTTTTATGGAATTGATTGTCGGGCATTCCTACTACGCTTGGGAAGGCAGTAATTATGTTGTGAACACTGCTTCTTTTTCACTTGAGGCCGCATTTACGGGTTTTTCCACAGTGCTTTACGCAGAGCTTATGATGAGGACGCACCACAAGGAATATTATGAAGCGATCACCGCCGTTGATAGCTATAACGGAACTCCCACACTGGATATCCGTGGTGCGCTAGAATTGATCTCTGCCAGATACGATGACGACCCCGAAAAAGCGAAGCTTGAATTGTCTGAGTTCGTAAAAGAATTCATTAACCTGGGCTATGGGAATAACATCGATGTGCAAGGAATGCGCGATTGCCGCGATTATCTTGCCCGAATTAGCGCCGATATGCTTGATACTTTCAACTCATCCTTTTCCCTTAACATAAGCCTGCGCGCGCTAAGCTTCGGTACCGAGTTAACCGGCACGTCGGGCAACGATACGCTCGAAGGCGGTTACGGCAACGACACATTAATCGGCGGACACGGTGACGACAAACTCGAAGGCGACACCGGCAACGACACGCTTATCGGTGGAACCGGCAACGATCATCTCTTGGGCGGTTCCGGCTCAGATACATACATATGGAACCTCGGCGATGGAAACGACGTGATAGAAGACCGCCGCAGCGACGGAGATACAAGCATATTGACGTTCGGTGATGGCGTTGACCCCAACACGATGTATATCTCTCGCAGTGGTTCCGACATAATCTTTGTCGCCGGGGAGACCGGCGAGAGAATAAGAGTAGTGAGATGGTACTATACTGCCTACCACGGCGACCAAAACCAACTTACCGAGGTTCGCTTCGCCAATGGAACGGTTTGGACACAGGCGGATATCAACGCAATGAAACCGATATATCTGGGGACTGACGGCAATGATACCTTGAACGGATCTAACTCTCATGAATTATTTTTTGGCGGAGACGGAGACGATACGATAAACGGCGAAAATGGAGACGACTTTCTCTTCGGAAACGCAGGGAACGATAACCTGAATGGCGGTTACGGCAACGACACGCTTATCGGCGGAGTTGGCGACGATCAGCTCTTGGGAGGCAACGGCTCAGACACTTACATTTGGAATCCGGGCGATGGCAACGACACAATAGAAGACCGCCGCAGTGACGGAGATATAAATATATTGAAGTTCGGCGATGGCGTTGATCCCGCGAAGATGTATATCACCCGCAGCGGTTCGGATATTATCTTTGTAGTCGGGGAGACCGGCGAGAAAATAAGAGTGACAAAATGGTACTATTACGCATACGACAACGGCGACAGGAACCAGCTTGCAGAGGTACATTTCGCTGACGGAACTGTCTGGACTCAGGCGGAGATCAACGCAATGCGACCGGTATACTATGGCTCGGAAGGCAATGATACGCTGACCGGCACTGATTTAAACGAGATATTTTTCGGCGGAGATGGAGACGACACGATCAAGGGTGGTTCCGGTAACGATGTCATCACAGGAGGAACGGGTGACGATCAGCTCTTGGGAGGCAACGGTTCAGACACTTACATTTGGAATCCGGGCGATGGCAACGACACAATAGAAGACCGCCGTAGCGACGGAGATATAAACATACTGAAGTTCGGCGATGGCGTTGATCCCGAGAAGATGTATATCACCCGCAGCGGTTCGGATATTATCTTCGTAGTTGGGGAGACCGGCGAGAGAATAAGAGTGACAAGATGGTACTATTACGCATACGACAACGGCGACAGGAACCAGCTTACAAAAGTGCATTTCGCCGACGGAACTGTCTGGACTCAGGCGGAGATCAACGCAATGCGACCGGTATACTACGGCTCGGAAGGCAACGACACAATAATCGGTTCTGATTTACACGAAATATTCATCGGCGGGGCGGGCGATGATTATTTGGAGGGCGGAACGGGGAATGATACGTATATCTGGAGCCCCGGAGATGGCTCTGACACAATTTACGATCGCAGCGGGACTAATGTACTTGAGATCGGGAAAGGGATTGAGGCATCGGAAGTAAAAATCTCCAGGGACGGGAACAATGTTATTCTTCTGATGGGCGGCGTTGAAACGATAACAATAAAGGATTGGTATAGCCGCCAAAATTATCAATTGTCGGAAGTGCGATTCTCCGACGGAACCATCTGGACTCCCACAGACATCAATGCAATGCGTCCACTTCTCGTCGGAACAGATGATGATGACACGATCAATGGTTACGGAACAAACGAGGATATATTCGGCGGGCTTGGCAACGACAAGCTTTACGGCGGTTACGGCGACGATAATTTGGTTGGCGGAGCGGGTGACGACTACCTGGAAGGAGGAATGGGCGACGACGTTTTCATTTGGAACCCCGGAGACGGCAACGACATGATTAACGACTGGAACGGGGCTAACATTCTTCGGATTGGTGAAGGTGTAAACTCCGCTGATGTACAGATCAAAAGGGACGCGAATAATCTTATCTTCCTCATGGGCAACGGTGAGACGATCACGGTGAAAAACTGGTATGAGAGAACGACTTACCAGCTTGCCGAAGTACGTTTTGCCGACGGGACTGTATGGACACAGGCGCAGATCAACAATATGCACTCTGTATTCCCCTATACAGATGGTGATGACATTATCAATGGTTACGACACAAACGACCTGCTCAAAGGAGGAGCCGGTAACGACAAACTGTACGGCGGGGATGGCAACGATATTTTAGTCGGCGAAGCGGGCGACGATTACCTCGAAGGCGGGAAGGGCAACGACACGTACGTCTGGAATCCCGGAGACGGCAATGACACGATAAATGATTACAAGAGCATGAACTATTACACCGGCGTATTGAAAATCGGCGAAGGAATTGATCCTGCCGATATACAGCTCACTCGCTCCGGAAACGACCTTATCTTCATCATGGGCAACGGGGAGACGATTACGGTGACGGATTGGTATAAATCCACAAGTTACCAACTAACGAGCGTCAGCTTCTCCGATGGCACGGTTTGGACACAGGAACAGATTAACGCAATGCGGCTAACTTTTACCGGAACCGACGGCGACGACACGATCACAGGATACAGCACGAACGACATCCTGATCGGCGGAGCTGGGAACGACAAGCTGTACGGCGGAGACGGCAACGACATTTTAGTCGGCGGTAAGGGCGATGATTACCTGGAAGGCGGACCGGGGTATGATACTTATATCTGGAACCCCGGAGATGGAAACGACACGATAAATGATTACAAGAGCATGAACTATTACACCGGCGTATTGAAAATCGGCGAAGGAATTGATCCCGCCGATATACAGCTCACGCGCTCCGGAAACGACCTTATCTTCATCATGGGCAACGGAGAAACGATTACAGTGAAGGATTGGCATAAATCCACAAGTTACCAACTAACAAGCGTCAATTTCACAGACGGTACAATCTGGAGCCGGAAGGACGTCAACGCGATAGCTTCCGGCACAACGCAGCCCTTCAGCACCGCGCCGCAGGCGTTCTCACTGTCGGTGGATTCAGGTGAAGACTTGCTTGCGTCGTTTCAATTTGAAGATACGGTGGGCAGCCTTGCTTCATTCCGCGCAGCCCCGACGAATTGGGCGTGTGACCCGTCTCTGGCGTCGATCATGAATGAGCCGGAGATAAACACCGCGGCGGATTTCGCCGCTCGCCGGCTGAACATTGATATCGCCGCGGCCCTGCTACAGTTCGACGGCGGGATGTCCGAGCAGGTCTGCGACCCCGTTGGCGCGGCGGTTTCCAGCGGTTATTCATACATGGTATCGGCCTCCCCGGAGAGCGCGGTCGCGAATTACTTCGCGGAAGACCGACAGAGGAGCGCGACACAATATTAACGGGTGACAAATTTTGCGGATTTTGCGGAAACGCATTGACAACATGCCTCTTTGTGTCATAGAATCCCCTCTATCGAGTTGTCATATTCGCGAAGGGAGAGGTTCGGTCATGTTTGTCGTTGATATATGCGGTTTTTCTATAAATAGCATGATGATGTGCATGGCGCGCGGATCCTCGTCTGGAGCGATCGGCTAGAAGCCGTTGCGCAAAATGCTCAGACGACGAGGATTCCGCGGATGGGATCCTCGTTTTTTTGTGTTCAGGCGTGAATCGGAGAAGAAAGAGGTGATCGGCAAGGGGAATCGTTCACGCATCGGCGGAGAGCAGCTCGGATTTATACACATATTTCAGGAGGGATAATCGATCATGAATAAAACAAAAACAGCTTTGGCGCTGGCGTTGGCTTTTGTAGTTCTGCAGTCGGCGGCCGCGTTCGCGGCGGACAAAGGCAAGATCGTCGTTGGCGCGTCGCCCTTCCCGCACGCCGAGATACTCAAGGTCGCGGCGAAGCAGCTGGAGAAAGAAGGATACAAGCTCGAGATCAAAGAGTTCAACGACTACGTCACGCCGAACATCGCGCTCGCGGACGGCAGCCTCGACGCCAACTTCTTCCAGCACATCCCGTATCTCGACAACATGGTCCGCGAGCAAAAGCTGCCGCTCGTCTGGATCGCAAAGGTCCATATTGAGCCGCTTGGCCTCTACTCCAAGAAGATCAAAAAGCTCGATGAAATTAAAAAAGGAGCCACGATCGCCGTCCCCAACGACCCCACCAACGGCGCGCGCGCTCTGCGCCTGCTTGAGAAGAACGGCCTGATCAAGGTGAAGGCGGGCGACCTCATCACCGCGCGCGATATCACGGAAAACAAACTCGGCCTCAAAATCGTAGAGCTCGAAGCCGCACAGCTCCCCCGCACGCTCAACGACACCGTCGCGTCCGTCATTAACACGAACTTCGCGGTCGAAGCGGGCTTGATCCCGGCCACCGACGCCATCGTAATCGAGGATAAGGACTCGCCCTACGCGAACGTTTTGGCAATCCGCAAGGACGAGGCGAATAAGCCGTCGATCAAAGCGCTGGCGAAAGCCATCAACTCACCCGAGGTAAAGCGGTTTATCCTGACCAACCTCGTCCCGAAGGGCATCGTACCGGCGTTCTAACGCCATCCGGCATCTCAGCCGCCGCGAGGGATGGGCTTCACGCCCTCCCTCGCTTTTTCGTATCCGCTCATTCAGGTTGTATAATGAAACGGTGATTCGCGCGTGGCGGGCTCTGCTCGCGCTTGATTGACATTTCAGGCGTTCACGCTATATTAGTAAACAAATATCTGGTACCCGGAGGCGATTGTTTTGGTGGAATATTCGAAAAAAAAGATGCTTTACGAGGGCAAGGCCAAGAAATTATACGAAACAGACGATCCGACGCGCACAATTATCGAATACAAGGACAGTTTCACCGCTTTTAACGGCGAGAAGCGCGCCGAGATGTCGGGCAAGGGGCGGCTGAATAATCTCATCAGCTCCGAGATATTCGCTTATCTCGCGGAAAACGGCGTACCTCTGCACTTTATCAGGCGTATCGACGAGCTGAACCAGCTCGCGCTTAAGGTAAGGATTCTGCCGATCGAAGTCGTCGTGCGAAACATCACCACGGGCTCCATCTGCAAACGTCTCGGAATCGAAGAGGGTATGAAGCTCCCGCGCCCATTGATCGAGTTCTATTACAAGGACGACGCGCTGGGCGACCCGATCATCACCGAAGACCACGCCCTGCTCTTCGATTGGGCTACGAAAGAAGACATTCACGAGATCAAAACCATCACTCTGCGCGTGAACGACCTGCTGAAGGAGCTTTTTGCGTCTATCGGCGTCGTGCTGGTAGATTTTAAGCTGGAGTTCGGAGCGGACGCCACCGGCAAGCTGCTGCTGGCGGACGAAATTTCTCCGGATACCTGCCGTTTTTGGGACTCATCGACAGGCGACAGGCTTGACAAAGACCGCTTCCGCAAGGATCTCGGCGACGTGCTGGGCGCTTACGAGGAGATCTGGAAGCGTCTGTCTGACAGGAACAAATGAGCGGTTTGGACTATAAAAAAGCTGGTGTTGATATCGAAGGCGGCGACGCGTGGGTTGACGTCGTCAAGGGGCTGATCGCAAAACGCGGCGACGCTCTGCCGGCGGCAAGCCGCAATATCGGCGGATTCAGCGGGCTTTACCCCATCGGGGGCGGACGCGCCATCGCCGCCTGCTGCGACGGGGTGGGTACGAAAGTCGAGCTCGCGGCTCTTACAGGCATCTATCGCGGCCTCGGACAGGATCTCGTCGCCATGAGCGTTAACGACCTCGTCACCTGCGGTGCCGAACCGCTCTTCTTCCTCGACTACATCGCGTGCGGCAAATTAGACGCGCGCGTCATGGAAGAGGTTATGGAGGGCATTCTCGACGCCTGCTGCGAGAGCCACTGCGCGCTTCTGGGCGGAGAAACCGCCGAAATGCCCGGCGTGTATCCCGAAAGCGGCTTCGACCTGGCGGGTTTTGCTGTAGGCATAGTCGATGAGGCGAAGGTCATCAGCGGCAGGGATATCCGCGAAGGAGACGTGATCGTCGGGCTGCCCAGCTCAGGAGTACACAGCAACGGTTTCAGCCTCGTGCGGAAAGCCCTGGCGGATGAGATCGCGTCGGACGCGGCGCTGCGCGAGGACCTGATGCTCCCTACGCGCGTCTACGTGCGGCAGGCTCTGGCGGCCATCGCCGCCGCGCCCGTGAAAGGCATGGCGCACATAACCGGCGGCGGCCTCGAGGCCAACATCGACCGTGTAATCCACGGCGGGTTGCGGGCGAAGCTCGAATACGGCACGTGGAAGCGCCTCGAGGTTTTTGACCGCATCGCGCGCGCGGGCGTCGCGGAGGACGAGATGCGCCGCGTATTCAACCTGGGCGTGGGCTATATCTTCATCACGGACGCGGATTCCGCGGGGACTCTCGCGTCCGCGCTCGCCCAAATCGGCGAAGAACCCTCCGTTGTCGGCAAGGTCACGCGAAGATCATGAATCAAGCCGAACCCGGAACAAAAATCGCGATTCTCTTGTCCGGCACCGGTTCAAACATGGACGCCATTCTCGCCGCCTGCAAAAGCGGCGAGCTCTCGGCCAAAGTAGTTCTTGTCGCGAGCGACAACCCGGACTCGCCGGGCCTTGCCCGCGCGGCGAAGGCCGGTTACCCCACGCTGGCCGCGCCACACCGGAAGGGCACCGCGCGGACGGAGAACGAACAGCCTCTGGCGCAAGCCATACAGGATAGCGGCGCAGAGTGGATAGTCCTCGCGGGATTTATGCGCGTGTTGACTGGCGATTTCGTCCGCGCGTTCTCCGGGAGAATCGTCAATATCCACCCCTCCCTGCTGCCCGCCTTCCCCGGCGCGCACGCGATACGGGACGCGCTGGAAGCCGGAGCGGAGATCACGGGCGTCACCATTCACATCGTCGACGAGCTCGTCGATCATGGCCCGATCATCGCGCAAGAGGAAGTCTGCGTCATGGATTGCGACACCGAAGAAACCCTCGCCCGCCGCGTTCACGAGGTTGAGCACAGGCTCTACCCCGCGACGCTTCAAGCGCTCTTTTGCGAGGATATTTGACAAATATTTTATAGCGAAGGAGAAAAAATGATGGCTATGAACAACGCGAATAAGCCCATGGCGTTGATTTCCGTGTGGGACAAGGCCGGTATCGCGGAACTGGCCGCGTGTCTTGCGGACGCCGGATATGAGATCGTCTCAAGCTCGGGGACCGCGAAACACCTGCGCGAGAACGGCGTTGAAGTCACGGAGGTTCTTGACCTCACGGGAGTTCCGGCAATTTTAGGGGGCCGGGTGAAGACTCTTCATCCGACGATCATGGGGGGCATTCTGGCGCGCCGCGATCTTGCGGATGACGAACGCGACCGCAAAGAGTACGGCATCCCATTGATCGATATCGTCGTCTGCACGCTCTATCCATTCGAAGAGACGGCGCGGAAAAACGCCGGCCGTGACGAATTGATCGAGAAGATCGATATAGGCGGCGTATCACTGATACGCGCGGCGGCAAAGAACCACGACCGCGTCACGGTGATATCGGATCCGGCGGACTACGCGCCCGTTATGGACGCGCTTCGCGGCGGCGACGTGGGCGCGGGGCTTCGGCGAGACCTTGCCATTAAAGCGTTCCGCGTGACGGCGTCTTACGACGCGACCATCTTCGAAGGGTTGACGGACGCGCTCGGCTCATCCTGCGGCAAAGAAGAGTACGAGGCCGAAAAAGTGATACCGCTGCGGCGCGCTCAAACGCTGCGCTACGGCGAGAACCCCTATCAGAAAGCCGCCCTCTACATGCCCACTCTCGCAAACCCGCTCTTCATCCAACACTGCGGCAAAGAGCTCTCTTACAACAACCTGCTCGACTTCGACACGCTGCTGAAGGGGCAGGCGATCTTTCAGGGAACCTGCGCGTGCGTGATCGTCAAGCACACGACGCCCTGCGGAACCGCGGAGGCGGACACGCCGCTTGAAGCCTACGAACGCGCGCTCGCGAGCGACCCCGTTTCGGCGTTCGGCGGAATCGTCGGATTCACCGGAAGGGTTGACCTGGCGCTGGCGAAAAAACTCTCCGAGCACTTCTTTGAAATAGTCGCCGCGCCGGATATTGACCCGGACGCAACCGAGTTCATAAAAGACAAAAAACCGAACCTGCGGCTGCTCTCGCTGACCGGGGCATATACGCCCCGCGAACAGATCACCTCCAACAGGGCCGGATTCCTCGTTCAACAGGAAACGCTGCCGCCGCTGCCCGTACAGGCTGAGGGGCGATGGGTCGGCAAACCCCGCCCCGACCTCTGGGACGAGCTGCTCTTCGCCTGGCGCACGGCTTGGCTGACCAAGAGCAACGCTATCGTGCTGTCGAAAAACCTCGCGTCCGTGGGAATCGGAGGCGGCTTCACCAACCGCGTTGACGCGGCGCGCTACGCGATCGAGCAAGCGGGCGAAAAAGCGCGCCGCGCGATCATGGCGTCGGACGCCTTTTTCCCCTTTCCGGACACGGTTGAGCTGGCCGCGTCCGCGGGAATCGAAGCAATTATCCAGCCGGGCGGCTCGATTAAGGACGAAACCGTCGCGCAAAAAGCCGAAGAACTGGGCGTCAGTATGTTCATGGGCGGACAGCGCACCTTCAGGCACTGACCATGAACGTTCTCATATTGGGGGGCGGCGGCCGCGAGCACGCGATCGTACATGCCCTCTCCAAATCAAAAATATTGGGCGAAGACGGTCGGCTTCACTGTGCGCCCGGCAACCCCGGCATCGCGAAGCTGGCGGAATTGCACGATTTTGACCCATGCTCCGGCGCGGCGGCGTCAGAGTTCTGCCGCGAACGAAACATCGGCCTCGTGGTCGTCGGCCCCGAGGCTCCGCTCGTAGCAGGCGTCGCGGACGACCTGCGCGCGGCGGGCGTGAGCGTTTTCGGACCCGGCGAAACCGGCGCGATCCTCGAGGGAAGCAAGGCATTCGCGAAGAATTTCATGCGCCGCCACGGCATACCGACGGCGAATTTCTCCGTCTGCAAGACGCTCAAGTCGTGTGAAGACGCCCTGGATCTGCGCAACCCCCCGTATGTCATTAAGGCGGACGGACTCGCGGCGGGCAAGGGAGTCTTTCTGCCCACCGATTTTACGGAAGCCATGCGCATCTGCGAAGATCTTCTTTCGGGCGAGAAGCTCGGCGCGGCGGGCGAAACCGTTGTGATCGAGGACTTCTTGCCGGGGAGAGAACTCACGGTGCTTGCCATGACGGATGGCGTCGCCCTGCGCGTTCTCTCCCCCGGCCGCGATCACAAACGCGCCTTCGACGGCGACCGCGGCCCGAACACAGGCGGCATGGGCGCTTACTGTCCCGTCTATCTTCCGGACGGTGTCATGGAACGCGTAGAAAAACAGGTTCTGATTCCGACTATAAACGGCCTGCGCAAAGACGACATCGAATACCGCGGCGTTATCTACGCGGGCTTGATGCTGAGCGAGGACTGCTCGAGCATCTCCGTAGTCGAATATAACGTGCGCTTTGGCGACCCCGAAACACAGATCGTGCTGCCTGTTTTGGACGACTCGTTCGGCGATTTCGGCGAGGTCGCGCTGGCTTGCGCGGAAGGGCGTCTTTCGGATTTGCCCACGCGCGAACGCGATAAGCCGCGGCACGCCGTGTGCGTCGTACTCGCCTCGGGAGGATACCCGGGCACGTTCAATAAGGGCTTCCCCATAACGGGCCTGGAAGACGACCTGCCCGACGCCCTCGTCTACCACTCGGGAACGCGTAATTCCGCGGATGGCGTCGTAACTTCAGGCGGAAGAGTGTTGACGGTCGTGGGAATTGGCGATACATTTGCAGCGGCCCGCGAACGCGCCTATGAACGGGCGGGCAAGATCAACTTTGAAGGAATGCACTATCGGCGCGACATCGGATGGAGTGAGGAAGGACAATGGGCAAACCAATGATCGGCATTATCGTGGGTTCGGCGTCGGATCTGCCGGTTGCGTCAAAAGCAGCCGCGCTGCTTGCCGAATTCGGCGTGAAATACGAAGTGGGCGTAGCGTCCGCGCACCGCACGCCTGAGGACGTTCGCAACTACGCGTCCGGCGCGGAACGGCGCGGAATAACGGCGATCATCGCCATGGCGGGGCTTTCCGCGGCGCTGCCGGGCGTGATCGCGGCGCATACGACGCTGCCCGTTATAGGCGTCCCGATCGCCTCGGGCCCCCTCGGCGGCTCGGACGCGCTGCTCGCGGTCACGCAGATGCCCCCCGGCATTCCCGTGGGCAGCATGGGCATCGACGGCGCTAAGAACGCCGCGCTCTTCGCGCTGCGGATCGCGGCGTTGTCGGACCCCGAGCTCTCGGACGCGCTTCGCGCGTGGGGCGAAAAGGCGAGCGAAGCCGTGCGCGCAAGCCGCGCCAAGGTTTCGGAAGCGTCGGACATGCCCGTCGTTCCGCCCGAGGCGTTTGAGCACTGCGCGAAGGACTGACATTTGAAAGACGAAGCACACGCGCGTACCATAAAGGCTACGCGCGTCACGGTCGTGGGGCTGGCCGTCAATATCGCGCTCGTCGCGGTCAAATATATCGCGGGCGTCATGGGCCGCAGCGGCGCGATGATCGCCGACGCCACACACTCGCTCTCCGACACCATCACAGACATTGCGGTGTTGCTGGGTTTCTTTTTCGTAAAAAAACCGCCGGACAAATCTCACCGCTACGGACACGGCAAAATCGAAACTCTCGCGGCGGCTTTCTGCGGCGTTGTACTGTTTGTTGCGGCGGCAGGAATATTCTTGCCGGCCGTCTCACAGATTTACGACGCGTTTCACGGGCAAGCCCACACGGAGTCTCCGACGTGGATCGCCTTCGCGGCGGCGGTTATCTCTGTCCTGGTCAAGGAATATCTCTATCGATTCACGGTCAAAACCGGCAAGAGAATCAACAGCCCGGCCCTCATCGCAAACGCGTGGCACCATCGCTCGGACGCGTTTTCGTCGATAGGGACAGGACTCGGCATCGGCGGAGCGATCATCGGAGGCAAACGCCTCGCCGTACTCGACCCGATCGCCGCCGCCGTCGTGAGCCTGTTTATTTTCAAAATGGCGTGGTCGATCATGATGGAGAGTCTTGACGAACTCATGGAGGCGTCTATCGGAGAAGAGGGTGAGGCTACGATCCTCGGCATTATATCTTCCCATGAGGGCGTGTTGGGGGTTCACGCGGTAAAATCACGCCGCATCGGCTACTATATCGCCATCGAGGCCCACATACTTGTCGACAGAAACCTCTCCATCGTGCAGGCGCACGACATCGCCTCACAGCTTGAGGCCATGCTGCGGCAGGAATTCGGGCAAGCGACGCAAATCAACATCCATATGGAACCGTATAAATCTAATTCATTATAAATATCAGCATTTCTGTGTTCTCTCGTTTTGGCAAAGGCATTATACTGATCCTGAGGCGGGTGGTTTGTATGCGCAGTATTTGCAGCATGGGTTCGAAGGACAAAATGCGATATATCGAATCGGAGCTCTCGGTCGAAGGCGGTTCCGGGCGCGCGATAGCTTTCTCCATCCTCTCTGATCTGGAGGAAGGAGAGGACGTCGTCTACGAAACGCGCAGGCACTGGGCCACAACCCTGCCTTTTTTGGTGATAGGGCTGCTGCTGGCTCGTTTCACGAACGCGTTGTCGCTCTTCATAATCCTGCCGTCGGTCTTCCGGATGAAGACCTACGAGTACGCTGTTACGGACAGGCGCGTGCTCGCTAAGTGGGGCCTGTTCAAGACGCGCGTCGAGTCGCTTCCGCTGAGCGGGGTCACGAGCGTCGACGCGGCCGACAGCGCGGCGGAGCGACTGCTTGGGATAGGCGACATTGTCGTGCGTTGCGGCGATAAATCGCACACGTTTAAGCATGTCGAGGACCCCAAAGCATTTGCGCATTACATCAGGCAGACTCGGAAAAACATCAAAACGACCAGCTGTCCTCCGTCAGATCAAGCTGTTTAATCTTCTCCTCGAAGCCGAACACCGTCGCGTCCATGCGCTCTACGGTCGCGTCAACCAGGCTCATGCCCGAAAAACGGTATCCCTCCGGCATTCTGTTGGCGTAACGCTTAATCTTGAGCAGCGCCTGAAGGTAGTTGCGCTCTTCACGTTTAAGCAGTTCTGCTGCCGTCATGGCGTCCGGTTCTTTCTCATGCACAAACAAATTGGCGATGGCAAAATTGGCGGGCAAGCTCATCTCCTCGAACCATAAGTCGCCCAGCGCGTCCCGCTGCTTCTTGCGCTCCTTTGGATCACGGATGAAGTTAAGCGTTCGCCTGATCACGAGCAACAGCTCCTCGACGTTGTGCAGAGCCTGCTCGAACGACGTGCGCGGAAGAGAACACTCGGAGATTATAAACGCCTCCTGCTCGGGCGTGGAAATTTTCTTGAGAAGTTTTCCGACCGCGGGCTGAATGATGATCCTGGCGGGCTCGCTCGGCGCGTGAAGAGCCATTCGATAGAGTTTTTCGGTGTCGTAGTCGTAGTGTTCTTCCTTGCTGCGCGGGATAAAGGAGACGTAACCCGTGTCGAAAAACCCCCTGCGCCCGGCGCGTCCCGCCATCTGCAAAAACTCGTTGCGGGTAAGCGGGCCGTCCACGTACTTGGCCATCTGCGCGAAGATAACGCTCTCCGCGGGCAAGTTGACGCCCAGCGACAACGCGTCGGTGCCGACGACCACGTCCAGTATCCTCTCGCGGAAGGCCATCTCCACCAGCAGCTTTTCCTTCGGATAAAGGCTGCCATAGTATACGCCGACGCCGTTCAGCATCACCTCGGGCGTGCGGCTGACCTCCAGAATCTCGGCCATCTCGCGAAGCCTGGCGCGGTCCGCGCGGCCGATCTTCTTGCGCGTTTTTGCGATCTGCAGCGCTATGTGGTCCGCGCCGCGCTTGGAGAACACGAAGACCAGCGCGTCGTGTATGCGCGAGTAGTGTATGCCTTTTTTTCTGAAAACCAGCTTCGTGACGCGTTCATCAGTCTCGAACAGCTCAAAGTCGCGCCGCGCCATCTCTTCGAGATAAGCGCGCACCACGCCCGGGTCTCCGAACGTCGCGCTCATAACCAGCATCTGCGAACTCGGGTTCGTCCCCCGTATTCCGTCGATGTACGCGCGCGTCCGCTCGGGAGAGCCGAAGATAAAGTGAAACTCGTCGATGATAACCTTCTGATTTGGGTTTTCGGCGTATTTGAGCGTGTAAATTTCCTGCGTGCAACAGAGAACATCCGCCTTCGGGTTTTTCTTGAAATCGCCCGTTTCAAGCCCCACGTCGAAGCCCATGCGCCGCAGGTCGAGATACCGCTCGTTGGACAACGCCTTGATCGGCGCGGTGAAAATCACGCGCCCACTCGGCATAGTCGGCAGCCCGTTTTCGTCCATCAAACCGGCCCATCGGTACGCGACCCATGTCTTTCCGCTGCCCGTCGGCGCCGACACTATCGCGTCGCGTCCGGCGACTGCCGAGACCGCCCTGCCCTGCCACTCGTAGAACATCAGAACTTCATGCGCAGGATGGGCAGGCAGCGCGTACCTTGCGGGGATTCGAGCGGTTTTTCACCGATGTGTTCGGCTCCCATTTCGAGATAAAAACCCTCGGCGTTAGGGTCAGACACGATGATAAGCGAGGACGCGCCCGACGTCTCGGCGACCTCGCAGGCGTGGAGAAAGAGCCGATATCCCATTCCGGTGCCGATATGCTCGGGGACGATCCAGAGATTTTTCAGCTCCCATTCGCTCTCCCTCGGGGCGAGCGAATAAAATCCGATGATCTCCTTTCGCTTCATGTCCTCCATTACATAGACCGGACAAGAGGCGATCTCTCCCCTCAGAATCGACAGCTCGCCCTCCTCGGACCAATAATCCATCAGCTCCCAAGAGTAACCCCAGTAGCTCTTCGAGCGGAATATCAAGTGTGAGAGAGTATCCGCCTCGTCTTCTCTCGCGCTTCTTATAACATGATCCTCAGACGACATGTTTCAGCACCGTAAATGACAGAGCCGGCAAGATGAGCGTGATCGAGCTGTCCCGTCCGTGCATGCGGACGCTCTCCGAGAGGGCGCCGCCCATATTGCCCCAGTTGCCTCCGCCGTAGCGCTCGGCGTCGCTGTTGAGAACCTCTTGCCAGAAGCCTCCTTCAGGCACGCCGATGCGATAATCTTGACGCGGCACCGGGGTGAAGTTGCCGACGCATAGGAACAGCCCGCCGTCTCCGTCGCGCCGCAGGAACGACAGCACGCTCGAATCGGCGTCCCCGCAATCGATCCATTCAAAGCCCGAGCCTTCGTAATCCTTCTTCCAGAACGCCGGATGGCCGCGATAAAAATGATTCAGGTCCTTTGACCAAAGCCGTATGCCTTCGTGCGCGGGGTCTTCAAGCAAGTGCCAGTCAAGGCTGTTGTCGTGCCCCCACTCGCCCTCCTGGCCAAACTCGCCGCCCATGAAGAGCAGCTTCTTGCCCGGATGCCCCATTTGCCACCCGAGCAGCAAACGCAGGTTTGCGCACTTCCGCCACTTGTCGCCGGGCATCTTCCCGTAGAGAGAACCCTTTCCGTGGACAACCTCGTCGTGCGACAGGGGCAGCACGAAGTTTTCCGCATAGGCGTACCACATCCCGAACGTCAGGTTGTTCTGGTGGTGCTTCCGATATACCGGATCGCGCTCGAAGTATGAGAGAGTGTCGTGCATCCAGCCCATGTTCCACTTGTATCCGAAGCCGAGGCCGCCGAGATACGCGGGGCGGGATACCATAGGCCACGAGGTGGATTCCTCCGCCGTGGTCTGTATGCCCTCGAAGTCTCCGTAGAGCGTCTCGTTCATCTTGCGGAGAAAATCGATTGCCTCGATGTTCTCATTGCCTCCGTATCGGTTGGGGAGCCACTCTCCCCTGCGGCGGGAGTAGTCGAGATACAGCATCGAGGCGACCGCGTCGACGCGCAAGCCGTCCGCGTGATAGCGATCGAACCAAAAATGCGCCGACGAGAGAAGAAAACTGCGGACTTCGTTGCGCCCGTAGTTGAAGATGCTGCTCTTCCAGTCCGGATGGAAGCCCTTTCGCGGATCCGCGTGCTCGTAAAGGCACGTGCCGTCGAAGTTGCTCAACCCGTAGGCGTCGGCGGGGAAGTGCGAGGGCACCCAATCAAGGATGACGCCGATCCCGGCATCATGCAGCGAGTCGACCAGCTCCATGAACTCGTGCGGCGTGCCGAAGCGCGACGTCGGCGCGAAATATCCCAGCGTCTGATAACCCCATGAACCGTAAAACGGATGCTCCATGATTGGGAGAAATTCTACGTGCGTATATCCCATCTCTTTGACATAATCGACCAGCCTTGTCGCGAGCTCGTGGTATGAGAGCGACCGGTCGCCTTCGTCCGGGTTATGCATCCAAGAACCCAGATGCACCTCGTAGACCAGCTGGGGGGCGTCAAGTGCGTTGCGCCGCGCCCGTTCGCTAATCCACGTCTTATCCGACCATCCGAAGCCGTCTAAATCCCATACGCAAGACGCGCTGCGCGGCGGCGTCTCCCACCAGAACGCGAAGGGATCTCCCTTTTCTAAATCTCCCTCACCGGCGTTAGGCACGATATTATACTTATAAAGCTCCCCATGCCCGACATGCGGGATAAAACCCTCCCATATGCCGGAGTCATCCCAGCGGGGACCCAGCATGGCGTCGGTTTTATTCCATCCGTTGAAGCCTCCCATAACCGAGACGCTCTTCGCGTTGGGTGCCCATACGGCGAACAGCGTGCCCCGCACGCCTTTGTGTTCTATCACGTGTGATCCTAGAAAGTCGTAAAGCCGCGTGTGATTACCCTCACGGAAGAGGTAGAGATCCATCTCTCCGATCAGGCTTACGCCGTGAACGACTTCTGCCATTGTTATCACTCCTTTGCGAAGCGCCTCATCGCTTCAACCGCGCGATTTGCCTGATCGTCCGCCAATTGGAAATATTGCTCCCGAGTGGGGCTCGGCGCGGAATGAAGAGTCTCAAACTCGGCTAACACCCGCCGGATTTCTCTTTGCTTATCACTTAATTTTGGCTTGAGCGCTTCGGAACGTTTGGCAAAACTTTCGTCGCAGTAGGCGACGAGAGCTCTTGAGGCGAGCCATGCCTCGCCCGCGGCCCGCGTGACATCTTCGCTTGCGGCGCTGAAGTGCCTGTCAAGGGGCGCGTCTTGTGTCGGCCCGCTAAAAGCTTCGGGAATCCGCTCCGCTCCCAGATGCCATGGAGTCATCAGCAGGCAGCAGGGGTTGCCGAAGCACGACCAGATCATCGATTTTGCCGGGTCGCCGTGCAGGTCGATCAAAAGACTCTCTCGCGTCGCGCCGTTGCAGATGCGCGTGTAATCGCCGCAGCGGTTCTCCGTCGCCATGATGCCGCCGCCCTCGTGGGGGCCGGTAGTCCGGAGTCCGTCCGCCTCGGAGGGCCGTTCGCAGTGGCTGCTGAGAGTCATGTAAATTCTCGGCAGGGAAACGGGCGTCACAGGCGGCATGGAGAAGGGCATCCGCTCGCCGTACTCCCGAACCGGCCCCTTCCGCGCGATGGTAAAGCCGAATGTGTGGCGCGCTACGTTCATCGGCGCGTGAAAACAATCGGGGTGTTGAAAAGCCGCGGCAAAGTCAAAATCACCGTAGTCCGCTTCATTCTCCGGGCGGTACCAACCGCGCGCGATCGCGTACTCGATTAAGCCGGGCGACGCCAAGTATTGCGAAGGGTCGCTCAAATCCATCCTGCCTATGGAGTAGTGATTGGGATTGACCATGATGTGATCGTCTGGGATACGGCGCGCCGCGAAGTGCTTTCCGTTGACAATCTGAAAGACCCACGCCTCTCGGTAATCCGCAAACACATACGAACGCCCCGACGCGCGGTAGCCGTATCGCAGAACCAGCTCCGTGGCGACGCGCACAGCCTCGCTCGCGGACGAGGCGCGCTCCGCGACCAAGCGCCGCAGGCCCCAACCTATTCCGCCGTCGGTGAGGTCGGGTTGATCCTCGCGTGATTGGCAGCATGTGTTGCTGACGACCGCGAGCCCATGCTCGTTGACGAACGAATCCGCAAAAGATTCGCCCGGCGCGGGGCGAAGCGTCTCTGTCCAGAAGAACCCGGCTGTTTTATCCACTTGAGGTATCATCGCCGCGCCCGGCTCAAACGACAGTAATCTGCCGCCACCGCCCTCCGTCGGAGGGATATAGTGATGCCTCATCACCAGTTCTCCGCGGTTGTCTTCGTTGTGGCCCAGCGCGACGCGCCCCGTTGCGCTCGCGTTGCGCCCGGCCGCGACGACGAAGCACCCGGCTTCCGCCATGCGTGGGAACATCAACAAAACAAACAAAACAAACAACAAAAGCACAACTCCTGCCATGGCGCTCACCTCCCCGGTTATGTCAACATCTACTAGCAGACTTTATCATAACAGATTCGTTTCGGCATCACGAGTGTAGCGCATTCACTCCTCTCTTGCCACCAGAATGACCGCGAAGAGCAAAATTGCAAAACCCGCGATCTTGAGCGAACCGGGCGCTTCACCAAACAGAAAAAAAGCCAGTATCGCGCTGCCGATCGGTTCGCACAGCAGCATGATCGCGACAAACCCCGCTGAAAAGTAGCGCAGAGCCCAATTATAACTGCTGTGTCCGAGCACCTGAGAGAAAAACGCCATTCCGAAGAACGCGCCCCAGGTCGTCCGCGAAAAACCCGCGATATCAAGCCCCATCGCGAGAACCACGCCCCAGAGCAACAGCGCCGCCGTGCCGTAACACATCGCGACGTAGGGCAACAGGGTCATTTTCGCGCGGACCTCCTTGCCGAAAAGAATGTATCCCGCAGCGAAGATCGCGCCCGCGACCGCCAGAAAGTCACCCCAAAGCGCGTCGCCGCTGAAAGAAAAATCACCGTAACCGACGATCGCCGCGCCAAGGAAGCTCAGCAGCACGCACTTCCACGTCTTGCCGCCCGGAAGCAGCTTGCCGCGAAAGAAGTTGATCAGCGCCACCCAGATCGGTATCGTGTTGACCAACACGACGCTCGACGCCACCGTGGTGTACGAAAGCGACGTAATCCACGCGGCGAAGTGACACGCGAGAAAAAAACCCGCCGCCATCGTCCGCGCGAAGTCCCCGCGCCCCAGCGTCCGATACTCCCGCCAATAAAAGGTCAACGCGAACGGCACAAGCGCGCAGGACGCCAAGCCCACGCGATAGGCGCAGATCACCAGCGGATGCGCGGAGGCCAGACGCGCAAAAATCGCGCCGGAGGATATACCCATCACGCCCAAAAAAAGCACGAATACAGGAAGCCAACTCTTTTTCACCTGAACGATATCCCCGCCCAAGGCATCCACCCCCGCCGCGTTTGACATTTGTATTCTAACACGCCCGGATATTTACGCTTGTATGCTCTGTTGTTTTGTTATAATATTGTCGCGCGAAGGATCGCATGTGACGATTCAAGGAGGGATCGGCATGAGCAAAATATCCGCGGCCACAATGTCGGGCGACGAGCTGTTTGAGTCTGTCGCGAGCATTTCAAGGCAAGAACGCGCGATGGTTTTTTATCAAAAAGCCGTTTGGAACTGCGACAGGCAAATCGAGAAAATGGTCGACAAGCACCTTGAGACCGTGGCGGAGTCCGCCAAAAAGCTGGCTGAATACCGCAAGATCAAGGCCCGTCAAGAACAAATCACAAAATCCATGCGCGAGAGGCAGGAGCTTAACGAGCGTGCTCTCATTGAGCGCATAAACTACCGCAATCTTATGCAGAGCCGACGGCTTGAGGCGCAAGAAGAACGCCGCCTGCTGGGCGAAATTTCTTGACATAGCGAAAAGGAACCTCCCTTGGGCGGTTCCCCTCGTAAAGCTCTTTCTCATTCTCCACGAGAAGCTTTTCGGTTAAGGGTGTTTCTTAAGGCCTGATCCGAGGGGCAAACTCGGGTCGGGCGCACCCTTAAGGCCGGAGCCTCTTCAATCAGAATTATACCAAACCTCGCAAATTTGACAAGCCGATTTTCCAAATCCACAGAGCTCGGGCAAAACAGCGCGAGACAGGACGCACAACATAAATCAAACATGAACGCCTGTTGGGGAAAAAGCCTGCGGGCGGGTTTGCCTTCGGCGAGGGTCGCGTGGTTTGGATGTGTCCGTCTCCGTCATTCCTGGGTCGCCACGCTTCGCTCGCGAAGACAAAGGGTACGGGAGTGATTATAGTGTTGCTCACGGTGACGAGGGCAAATGCTTGGCTTTAGTTCCTCACAACGCCGTGCCCCCTGTCTTCGCGAGCGAAGCGTGGCGACCCAGGCGTGACAACGATGAAAAAATATAAACCCCTCGGCACCAACGGAGAGAACACGCTGCATGTAGGGACAATCAGCGTTCGCCATCCTCTGTAAATCCCTTATATCCCTGTTCTAACGCTGTTTTACCTTCGCCGTGAACCGTAAACCCTGCTGCCGGTCTATGCCAGCTTAAGGCTCCTCATCGACAGCTCCGACAGGTCGCACCAGTGCAGCACGCCCCCAGTCGCCTGGCGGACGCCCGAGAGTATCCCAAGCGCGAGGGCCGTTTGCAGTGAAGCCGCGAAGGCGGGCGTAAAGGGCGGGTTGCCCAGCGTGAGCTCCAGTCCCTTGTCTGGTGGGTCGGTCATGCCGTCCCACGGCGACCGGTCTCCGGGGAAAAATACGCCGACCTGCGCCCAGAAACCGCCGATCGCCCCATGCACAAACGGAATGCCGCGCCCGCGACACTCGCGAAGTACGATCATCCGCGACCGATTGTTGTCGAGTCCGTCCATGACGAGCGACGCGCCCGCAAGGCACTCCCCCGCGTTTTCCTCGTCTATATAGCAACGCAAAACTTTCGTTTGCACCGCGCCGTTGACGGCGAGCGCCCTTTCGCGGGCGGTCTCAGCCTTGCCGCGGCCAATGTCGGCCTCCGCGCAGAGAATTTGGCGGTTCAAGTTGTTGTCGGAGAAGACGTCTCCGTCGATCAGAATCAGCTCGCCCACTCCCGCTCTCGCAAGCAGCTCGACGATCACGCCGCCGAGCCCGCCGCACCCGGCCACGGCGACCGAAGCCTCGAGCAGTTTTCTCTGCCCGTCCAAGCCCAGCGTGCCGATGCTGCGCTCATAGCGGGACGGACATAATCCGCGCCTCAGCGCGAAGATCTCCATCTCTCTCCGGGAGACGCCTGCCATATCCGCAACCTCGCGGCACCACGTGTAGGGCACGACGGCATAATCCCCCGCGTCCTTCGCCCTCTCTCTCAAGCGTTCCTCCAAACGTTCGTCAAGCATACGGCATGCCTCCCCTGTCATGCTATTATATGCCCAAAGGAGTGGGACACGTTTGTACGCGAATGACTCGATAAAAAATATAAACAACATAGAAGATAAAATAAAGGACGCTGTTATGGGGCTGCGCGCGCGCGGCGGCGGAAAAGCCTTCGCGCTCTTGAGCGGAGGCGTGGACTCGAGCGTGGCCGCGCTCCTTGCGATGCGCGCGGGGCTTGACGTCACGGGAGTCACCATGCGGCAGTCGGACGACGACAGCGCGGCTCGAGCGGCCGGTGAGTTTTGCCGCGCGTACGGGATCGAAAGCCGGGTGTTCGACCTCCGCAAAGAGTTCGCCGAACGCGTAATAGAACCGTTCAAAGCCGCTTATATGCGCGGCGACACCCCTAACCCCTGCGCGATGTGCAACCCGTCGGTCAAATTCGGCCTCCTATGGGAGCGCGTTGCGGAACGCTTCGGCGGCCAAGGCTTCCTCGTCGTCTCCGGACACTACGCGCGGACAGAGCGCGTCGGAGAGAAAATCGCGCTGCTTCGCGGCGCTTGCCGAAGCAAGGACCAGAGCTATTTCCTCTGCATGCTGCCGCAGTCTCGCGTAGATCGCCTGCTCTTGCCGTTGGGAGAGTTGACCAAGGCGGACACAAGGGAGATGGCGCGCGCGCTGGGCGCGCACGGAGAGTTGTTGTTTAAAATCGCGGAGAAGCCCGAGAGTATGGAAATCTGTTTTTCGACGGATCGCGATTACCGCAAAGAATTGGCGGGCGGAGGAAGCGAGGGGCCGATTCTGAACGTCGCCGGCGAAAGCGTCGGCACGCACGGCGGCATCGAAAACTACACGATCGGACAGCGAAAAGGGCTGGGTCTCACCTCGCGTGAACCGCTCTTCGTGATCGAGATAAGGCCCCGTGATAACGCGATCATCGTCGCGGACAGGTCGGAGGCGATGACGCGCGAGGTATGCGCCCGAAACGTCAACATTCTCGCGATGGACGCTTATCGCTCCGGCGCGGCGTTACGCGGGAAGATTCGTTCGCAGTCGGAACCCGCGCCGTGCGTGATCACGCGCGCGGACGGCGAATCCTTCTCCGTCGCCTTCGACGAAGCGCAGTTTGCGCCGGCGCCCGGGCAGTATCTCGTCCTTTACGACGGCGAAAGACTGGTCGCGGGGGGCTGCATAGAGCGTCGGCTGACGGCGTGACGCAGCCGTAAAGCGCGTCAGCCGGTGAGGTCGACTCGGTTCTTTGGGCCTTCCGCCGCGCGCGGCGCGGTTGCCTGCGTCGGCTTTGCCTCAAGCGGTACGCCTGCTTCCGACAAAAACGACAACCCCTGCACAATGCCCACGACCGTGTTGTGTATCGCGTCAAGATCATCGGGGGATAGGCGCTCGGCGTCCACGGACGGGCGAGCCTCCCCGCGGAGGGTATACCAGTCGTCGAGGATGCTCTCAACGCTGTCCATAAACTCGACGGACGCCTCGGTGAACTGGCGTTCGTAATACTCGACCAGCTCTTGATTTTGGTTCGCCATCGCCGTGTCAATGCGTCCGGTTAGAGTGTCCAGCCTGGTAATCAGCAGATCCGTATTCTTCGCGCTTAGCCGTATTCTGCTTTCGATTTCGGATTTCTCCATGTTCAGTCCCCCTCTCGTTCCGCCCAACTTGTAATTCTCTCCGCGATTTTAACCGATGCGCCGCGTTCGTGCGTCAATTCCCAGAAAGCCCGCGAGATTTCTTTCAGCCGTTCGGGCGATCCGAGCAATTCTACGACTTGCGCCGCCACATCCTCCGCTTTGAACAGCCCGCGCATCTCGGGCGCGATGACCTTGCCGGCCATGCGGTTGGGCAGGCACAAATAGGGCGTCTTTTCGTTGAGGCGCAGGATATAACGTTTTTTAAGCCATCGCACGCCCGGCACCCATAGCGGCAAAATACCCGGCAGCCCGTCGAGCGGGTATTCGTCGGCGCGATCAAGCGGAAGCACCATGAGAAAGGGAATATAAAGAGCCGCCGCCTGCAGGTTGTTCGTGCCGGGGACGGCCACGGCCAGTTTAGCGCAGTTCAGAACCTCAAGCGTGTGATCGCGCAACACCGCCGCCCTTCTCCCCTTGCCCAGATCAATCGCGCGCACACGCTCGGTCCCCTCCCAGGCGATTCCCGCCTCGCGCAGCGCCTGCCGCAGCAAGTCTTCACGCACGGTCGGAGCCAGCGGGAAAAAAACGCGATGATCCGGGAAGCGGTCGAGCGTCAAAGACGCGATCTTCGCGAAAAATGGGATGCCTTCGCAATACTCCAACGGACGACTGCCCGACAAAAAAACGAGAACAGGCTCGTCACGCGCGAGACCAAGCGACTCCCGCGTCTCTTCCTCGGTCTCGCGCAGCGTGACGCTGTCGAGCGCCAGGTGCCCCACGCGCTCATAGCGTTCCCTCGGAAAATTAAGCAGCGCGAAACACTGTTCGGACGCCGTATCGGGAACGAAGAACCGATCCACGAAACGCGCCCACCTCGGGCGCTTCGCGTAGCCCCAGAGCGTCGCGCGCAGCCGCCGTGAAAGATATACCGAGAAGAAATAGTCTCCCCCCAGGTGCAATACCAACCTCCTGCCTTCGCTTCGGATTTCGGACAGCTCCCCGATATGCCCGATGCGAATGCAGCGATCGACTCCTTCGATGCTCTCGCCCAACGAGACCTCCGCCCCGCTCGCATAAGGGCAAGGGACGATCACCAGCGTGATTCGGCAATTCGCGCTCCTCGCGCGGACGTCTCGCACAACCGGCTCAACCCATCCCGCGATCTCACCGGGTGAGTTGGCCGTGATATAAAGATCAAGAGGGCGCGTGGATTTTATCGGCATCAAAGAACCTTTCTCCGCCTAGCGCGGCCAGAAGGGGTTGAGAGCCCTCTCCTCGCCGATGGTCGTTTCGGGGCCGTGTCCGGGATAGACCCTCATGCTGTCCGGCATGTTCTCCAGTTTTTTAAGAGACTCAATCAAAACGCGCTCGTCGCCGCCGGGGAGATCCGAACGCCCGATACTGCGCGCGAACAGCGTGTCCCCCGACAGCAGCAGGGCCTCGCCGCCCTCTTCAATCAAAAAGCAGCAACCGCCGAGCGTGTGGCCCGGCGTATGAATGACCGTGATCTTCATATCGCCCGCCTCGATGACGTCTCCGTCCTTCAGAAAGCTGTCGGCGCTGTCAAACACCGCGGGCATGCCCATTTCCCCCGATAAATTCGCGCGGGGGCTGGTGAGGCATTCCGCGTCCTCACCGTGAATTGCCACGCCTTCCGCGGCCAATCCGCGGATTTCTCCAACGCCCATAATATGATCGCCGTGTCCGTGCGTCAGCAAAACCCGGCGCAGCTTTAAACCCTCGCTCTCCAGAAAAGCGCGCAGCTCGGTAGTGTCGCCCCCCGGATCGACGACAATCGCGTCGCGGGACTCGCTCCAAACCACGTAGCAATTTGTCCACAGAAAGCCCAGCGGAAAACGCCTGATATTCAAAACAGGTTCACCTCTCCCTTGCGTCATAATACGTCATATTGAATCAATAATGATCGTCACCGGTCCTTCGCCCGCGAGCTCGACTTTCATCTCCGCGCCGAATTTGCCGGTTTTTACCGTGATATTCATCCTTCTCAGTTCCTCCACAAAACGCAGATACAGCTCTTCCCCGATTTCGGGGGCCGCCGCGCCCGTGAAAGACGGCCTGCGCCCGCGCCTGCAATCCGCGTAGAGCGTGAACTGCGATATCGCAAGGACAGCTCCGTTCGTATCCAGCAGAGAACGATTCATCTTGCCGTCCTCATCGGAGAAAATGCGAAGATTAGCCGTCTTCTCGGCAAGCCATCTCGCGTCCCGCGCGGTATCGCCCGGTGCGACGCCGATCAGCAGGCAGAGCCCCGCGCCTATTTCGCCGATTATTTGATTATCGGCGCTGACGCGCGCGGAGGAAACCCTTTGCGCGACAATCCTCAAGCAACCCTACCCCCTTGTAATCTCTATCATACCCCGTATGCTGTTGATACGGGCGATGATTCGATAAAGATGCTCCAGATCCCAGACTTGGACTTCTATCACAAAACGCGAGCGTGTTCCGTTGACCACGTTGCCGCGGATATTGACGATCAAGCCGTCGGTCACGCTGATCGCCTGGCCGAGATCGGCGAACAAGCCGACGCGGTCGGACGCTTCCACCTTGAGGCGCGCCGTGTAACGGATTTCGCGCTTCTTGCCCCACTTGACCGGCACGCGTTTCTCCGGAGAGGATTTCTCGAGGTTAGTACACTCCTTGCGGTGAACGGTGATGCCGCGGCTCTGCGTCACACAGCCGACGATAGCGTCGCCCGGAACGGGGCAGCAGCACATGGCGAGCGACACGAGGACGCCGTCCGCCCCCTCCACCACTACGGCGGAGTCAACTTCCTTCACCGGTTTGGCAGGCGGCTTTTGCTGCCCCGCCGCCGCGCCCTCCGCATCCTTGGCCTTTTGGTGAAGGACGCGGGAAAGTACGCCCGACGCCGTCTGGTGCCCGTTGCCGACGGAGACAATCAGCTCCTCCAGCCCGCTGTAGCCGAGGTCGTTCGACGCCTGGTTGAGCTGAGCGGAAAACTGTTCAAGCGTGACAGCCTCGCCGGAATGACGCCGCGACAGCTCACGCTCCAGCAGATCACGCCCGCGGGAGAGCTTTTCTTCCCGTTCCGCGCGGTCGATTTGGCGGAAATAGGCGCGTATCTTGCTGCGAGTGCGGTTGCCCTTGGCAATTTTGAGCCAGTCGCGCGAGGGCTTGCCCTGCGGGGACGTGAGAACGCGCACGATGTCTCCGTTTTGCAGCGTATAGTCCATGGGCGCGATACGACCGTTGACCATCGCGCCTACGCATTTATGCCCGATCTCCGTGTGGACGGCGTACGCGAAGTCGATCGGCGTGGATCCTCCCGGCACGGAGATGACCTTCCCCTGCGGCGTAAAGACAAATACCTCGGTGGACAGGACGTCGGTCTTGATATGATCGAGAAATTCGGAGGGCTCGGACGTCTCGCCCTGCCCTTCAAGCGCCTGACGTACCCACGCCAGCTTGCGGTCCATGTCGCTCGGCTTCGTCTTTTGTTCTTTGTATTGCCAGTGAGCGGCGATGCCGTATTCCGCCAGCCGATGCATCTCCCAGGTCCGTATCTGCACCTCCAGCGGCTCGCCGCTGGGGCCTACCAGCGTTGTGTGCAGCGACTGGTACATGTTGCCCTTTGGGTTGGCTATGTAGTCGTCAAATTGTCCCGGTATCGGCTTCCAGATCGTGTGTACAAGGCCGAGAACCTGGTAACACTCCGCCAGCGACCCTACTATGACGCGAAGGGCCAGCAGGTCGTATACCTGATCGAGAGAGAGATTTTTGCGCTGCATTTTCTCATAAATACTGTAAAAGTGCTTTGGGCGTCCGCTGATCTGCGCTTCGACGCCTTCTTGTTTTAATCGTTCGGAGAGAATTTCCATCGCTTTTTTGATGATCGTCTCGCGTTCGGGCAATTTTTTGCGCACGCGCCTGCGTATATCGTAGAACATCTCCGGGTCAAGCACGCGGAACGACAGATCCTCCAGCTCGCGCTTGATGTGATAGATGCCCAGCCTGTGCGCGAGAGGCGCGTATATTTCGAGCGTCTCCTGCGCGATGGCGACCTGTTTTTCACGCTTGTGGGCCTGGATGGTGCTCATGTTGTGCAGACGGTCGGCGAGCTTGATCAACACCACGCGAATGTCCTTCGCCATGACGAGGAACATCTTGCGCAAATTCTCGGCCTGATAGTCTACGACGTTCTTGAACGGGAGCTTGCCCAGCTTGGTAACTCCGTCCACGAGCGTCGCCACCTCGGGGCCGAAGCGTTTTTCGAGGTCCTCCGCCGTGATGTCCGTGTCCTCGATCGTGTCGTGCAAGAGCGCCGCGATAAGCGTCTGTGTGTCGAGCTGCATGTCGGACAGAACCGCGGCCGCGCCCAGGGTGTGCATGATATACGGGTCGCCGCTGTATCTGCGTTGATCGGCGTGTGCCTCCGCCGCGTAGACAAAAGCGTCGCCGACTTGCTTGAGGTCGTCCTCCTGCAAATAACGCGACGACCGCGACCAGAGCTCCTGCCAGGCGATCCGCACGCTCGTGACGCGCTGATCATCCGGAATGCGCCCGATGTAGCTCTCCATCAGTGCGCGCATGGCTCGATCGCTCTTAAATTTCAGCGCGGGCGACAGGGCCGGCGCGCGCCGCGCCGAGGTTCCCCCCGCGTCATTACCGGCAGCGCCGGCGTCTGTGTTTTTCTCCTCTTCGCGCATCTAAACCGCTCCTATACAGCAGGTACTACAACCTTCTCCAGCACAAGCTGCAGGTTTTCGCTGCAACGCCAGAAATCAATTCTGGGGCGGTACACCCAACCCGACGGCGGGCATGATTCGCTCAACAAGTGTTCTCCGCTGAAACCAAGCAGCGCACAGCCCTCGACAAAAATTCGGACGTGATTGCCCTTCCGTCCGAGCGGCTCCGCGCAAATTTGGCCTTCTTGCGAGCAATACAGCAACGGATGAGAATTGCCGACGCCGAAGGGGCCAAGGCGTTCGGCATCCTTCCATGAAGAGATATCAAGCCCCGCCGGCGACCAGCGCAGGATATCCTGTTTTTCCGGAGGCAGGCTGACGGAGGAGAGTATTTTCTCCAGGCGGCCGCGGACTCCGGGCCATTTTTCGTTTTCCACGCTGAAACCGGCTGCCATACGGTGCCCGCCCCAATTGACAAGGTCGTCCGAGACTTCCTCCAGCATCGCCTCCGCGTCTCCCCCCGGAGGTACGCGCAGCGTTCCCCTAACGATCGAGCGATGCGCGGGCGCGGCCAACACCACAGGGATGCCCTTTTGGGCGCAGATGCGGCTGGCAACGCTGCTCAAGACGCCCGCCGGCCAGTCTTCGCCGTAGAGCACGTGATGATATTCTCCGTCGCCCCGAAGAGCGCTTTCTACGTCGTTCACGATCTTCGCGGATATGTCGCGCCGTTTTTGGTTGAGGTTGATCAGGGTCGTGACGTGTTCTTCGATATCGCCGCTGGGGAAAAATATTTTCATGGCCAAATCCGCGAGCTCCAGCCGCCCCGCCGCGTTCAGGCAGGGAATCAGGCGCATGGCCAGAGAATCGGTGTCAAGCGCGGACATATCGATGGTCATGCCGCGCATGAGCGAGGCCAGGCCCCGGCGCGGAGAGACGCGCATCATGCGGATTCCCTCTCGCACAATCGCGCGGTTGACGGGCGAGGACATCGGAACACAATCGGCTACCGTGGCCAGAGCGGTGATATCCAGCCGCTGGCGAAGCCATTCGCGGGGGGCGAGTTCGTTTTTCCACGCCCAGCTCCACACCACGCCGGCCGCGCACAGATCCCGCGCCAGCTCGTTTCCGTCCACATGAGGATTGATCAGCGCGCCGCACGAAGCAAGCTCGCCGCGCGCGAGGTGATGGTCGAAAACCACGACCGGAATGCCGCGCGAGCGAGCTATATCAGCCGCCTCTCTGCTCTGGGTTCCGCAATCTACGACGACCATCAGGTCTGTTCTGCGTTTGCCGCGCGCGATGGTCTCCACAACGTCCGGGTGAAAACCATAACCCTGCTTGAACCTGTGCGGGATGTAGTAGCGAACGTTCGCGCCCTTGAGCAGCGCGAGCTCCATAACGAAGGTCGTCGCCGCGATTCCGTCTACGTCATAGTCGCCGTACACCACGACATTACTTCCCTCCGCCAGCGAAGCCCACAGATCGCACGCCTCGGAAACAGAGGAACCCAGCTCGATTCTGTCGAGCCAGCCGTCAAGATCAGGGGAAAGCCAGATCTTACGCCCCTTGTCGGCGGAATCAGGCGTAACGCCCTTCATCCATAAAAGGGACGCTAAAAAAGGAGAACAATTCAGCGCCCTGGCTAAATACTCGGTGGGATTACCCGGCTCCCAGACTCGTAGGCTATCCTCCGTGCAGGACGGAATCAACCTGACATCCGCTCCGTTTCTCCCGAGTCCGCGCATTCATCCGAGGGCGGCTCCGCTTCGTCGGCCAGCCCAACGTATGGCTTGCCAGCGATATTGTGCTCCCCCTGCGCTCCAACCCTGCCGATCGCGGAGAGGAGTGACGCTTTTTCATCTTCAAGCCTCTTGATTGTTTTATCGCGCTCTTTGATCTGAGAGCGATACTTCACGCGCAGCTCAAGCGAGGCAAAAATCGAAAAAAACCACATTAGCACGGCTCCGGCCGAAAACAGAAGCGCTTCCCACACACCCTGCGGGAATACGTGCTGAAAAATAAAAAACCGTACGGTCACGTCGTCCACGTTTTGAAAAACATATATCGCGGACAATAACATCGATGCGGTAATGGCAAGAGCATAACTTCTCATAATTCAATCCCCTCCGGCAGCGCAGGTTTATTTGGACGCTTCCGCGTTATGTCCTATGTTACTCTCAGAGCCGCGTCAAAACAATAGCAACTATCCCTGCGACAGAATAATTTCATCCAGATTATACCATGCGTTTTTCCACTATTTCTCTCCCCTGTTTCTATCCTCGACGAGTTTAAGTCTTCATGCTAGATTTGGGAGAGCTTTGACTAGGCAAAGGAGGAAGAGAGATGAGGCAGCGTATGGCAAGCACGTCAAAAGAAGGTTCGGGAACGCGGCAGAGGCTTGGTTTACTATTCATCTCGCTGTTGTTTGTATTCTTTTGCGCCGGAGGAGCGTGGGCGGCAATGGGAGAGATTTCTTCATTCTCCCTTCTTGATGACGTAAACACAGACATAGCAGGCAAGGGAAGTGCGCTCGGTGCCGACGGGCTTAAAGACGCCGGTTTTTCGGTCAGCCTCCGTGGGAACGGCGCGATCACGCGCATAACGCTGGCCGACAAAATCAGCGGCAGACGATGGGATACTTCCGTAAGCTCGGGAGGCTCGCTCTTGGCGGTCCGCAGCGAAAAAGGAGAAATACTCAACAGCGGCGGCAAGATGGCGCTGCTCGCCTTCGTGTTCGGCACGCGTTTTTCTATCTGGGTAAACGACCGCGAGAACACGCCGGAGAAGGGCGGAACCTACGAGCTGACAGTCCATTTCATCGACAGAAGCACCGCGAGCTCCACGCTCCGGGTTAGGGGGATAGCACCCGCGGCTGTGCCCCTCTCGGGCAAACCGCTGCTTGAACCCCGCATTCTCTCCGCCGTCCTTCTCGGACAAAAGGACGATGATTACGCTGGACCCGACCACCGAAACAAAAAAATCGGCAAGAGCGGCGTAAACGATTGGGTGACCGCGGTCAGGCTGAACGCGACCGGAACCATAACCGGCTTCAGGCTTCACAACGTGGGCGGTATCGCCGGCGCATGGGATACATTCCCGAACAGCGACTATCCGCTCGTGGCAGTCATGTCCGACGGCTCTGTGACACTGCCGAAGATCTTCAACAGAGACGACGGCAGCGTGTCTATCCCCATCAAAGGCGAGATGACATTCTATCTGCTGGTCGAAAACAACGACAGCTTGCAGGATCATCGCACCTCGACCGTGCTGTCGGTCTACATTGACGATAAAGTGGCCGAGCGGATCGTCTCGAAAGAACAGTACGAGGCAGGAGGCAGCTTTGACGTACTCTCGTTCTCATTCAATGGGCGCAATAAACCAACCGCGGCCCCGGCCAAAAACGGCCCCGAACGCAGCATACGAATGACCGCGAAGCCCGCGCCTCCGGAGGCGGGAGTCGTCGGCAAGACGGAAGCGCCCGCCTCGGGCTCGAAGAACAACATGTCTCTGCTCGTGCGCGTTCGCGGCTCGGGCTCGATCGTGCGCATGTCGCTGATGAACCGCTCGGGCGCGGGGAAGTGGGATACCACGCCCAAAAACCGGATTCCTCTGCTGGGTGTGCGTCACAAATCCAAGCTTCTCAACGCGAAGGACGGAACGATTAATATCCCGGTGAAGGACCGCATTGACCTCGAGCTCGTCGTTGAAGACAACGGCAGCGTCAAGAAGGGCAACGCGAGGTTTCTGCTCTCGATTGCGTGGAGCGACGGAGAACTGACCCGGGAGATGCTCGCCTGGTGAGAAAAAATCGGAGGCCGCGGTTTTGACATCGCGGCCTCGTCTATATTTATATATTTTCTTGCGCGCGGTCACGCTACGCGTAAGTTTTGGTTTCTTCCACGCCGCGCATCACTCGCATCACGCCTTCGGCGAGAGCCAGCGTCTCATCCTCTCCCGGATAGACCGCCACCGGCGCGGCCCATTCCACCTCCGAACGGATTTGTCCGCACAGCGACTCGTCGCGCGCCATCAGCCCGGTCAAAATGATCGCGTCAACCTGCCCTCGCAGAACTGCCGTGCTTGCCCCAATGCTCTTTGTCAATTGATGCATAAAGGCTTCGACCACCATCCGGGCCTTGCGGTCTCCGGATTTGACCCGCTTGACGATTTCGTTCCAATCATTTGTCCCAAGATACGCAACGAAGCCCCCAACCCCCAGGACACGGGTCTTCAGCTCTTCTTTTGAATATTTACCCGAAAAACAAAGATCAATCAGCGCGATGGACGGGAGCGTGCCGCACCGCTCCAGTGACATTGGCCCGAGCCCTCCATACACGTCGTTGACCTCGATCACGCGTCCGCATTTGTGCGCGCCGATTGAGATCGTCTCGCTCATGTCGCAGACGACGAAATTGCACTCGCTCACCGGCTTACCGAGCTTAGCCGCCTCACGGTGCGCGACCGCCTTCTGGTTGAGAGCGTGAAAAATCGACTTGCTGCGAATCTCCGGCAAACCCGTCATGTGAGCGATCTCGCTCATCTCGTCCACGATCAGAGGATCGACGACATACACGTATTTGCAGCCCGCCGCGTTCGCCAGCCTGGCTGCCAGGGGCGCTCCGAGGTTGGTGACTATCTCTCCGTATTTACATGAGATCAGGTCCTGCAACATTTTAACGTTCACCGAATAGGTTCCCCCGTCAATCGGGTGCAGCAAACCGCCTGCCGCCACGAAAGCCCCAATGCTCCGGATATCTGAGCCCTTGTCCTTCAGCAGTTGTTTGATCTGACTAAAGCGAAAGTCTTCTTGTGCGATAATAGAGGTAAACTTGTCCAAACCGGAGAGGTCGTGGCGCAGTATCTCCTCCCACACGCGCGTTTCGTTGTCGAACAACGCCACTTCCGTACTGCTGAAATGGGGATTGATAGCCAATATTTTCACCATCGGAAACACCTCCTCAAACGGGTTTGGTATTCGGTGCGATGGAAATAAGCGAGCAATACTCCATTTCTTTCTATGAGAATACACTAATACGCGTATTATGGCTATATGATATACGCTAACCTTAGGAGGTCGGAGCCCATGCCGCCACCATTTTTGAGTTTTATTATTTTAGCGTTTTCAGGGGCGATAGGATGCAAGATATTTCGGCGGCTGCGCCTGCCTCTTCCCGCGCTGCTTGGGTCATTGACCATAACATCGATCATAGCTGTTTGCGGCTATTTTCCCGCGAACGCTCCGGTCGACCGGATGACGCTGTTCTGCAAAATCGCCATCGGCATCATGGTTGGCCGCCGCATCAACCGCGAGTCGCTGATCATGATCCGCAAGCTGGCGTATCCGGCAATACTGGTCTCGGTCTGGATGATATTGTTGTCGCTTGCGAGCGGGTACTTTCTCGCGTTTATCGCGGATATTCCTCTTTCGACCGCGTTAATCGGCTGCACAACGGGGGGCGTCAGCGAGATGGCGATATTTGCCCTCTCGAAAAACTACGACGTGGCGACCATCACCCTAATTCAGACATTTCGCCTCGTCGGCGCGCTGGCGTTAACGCCATGGCTCGCGCGGAAGTGGTCCGCGAAGCTCGGCGGCGATTCCGGCGATATGCCGATCGGTGGAGCGAAGAATGACAGGGCTCTCCGCGTCGCCCGTTTTTCGCGGGCGGAGATGGCCGTCCTTGTCGCCTTGTCCGGCGCGGCCAGCCTTTTCGTGAGCAATTTGGGCGTGCCCGCCGGCGCGATGCTGGGAGCGCTTGCGGCGTCCGGAGCTATGTGTGTGATTATGAATAAAACATACTCCTTCCCGCCCCGCATAACCATGGCGGCGCAGATCGGCATCGGGATCGCCGTTGGGAAGCAGTTTGGCCCTTCACAGATCTCAACCCTCACCGATGCGCGGTTTCTGTTCGCGGTAGGGGTATCAACGGCGTTTATCATGGCCGGCATGTTGCTTCTGAGTTGGATTCTGCACAAAATGACGCGCTGGCCGCCGCTCACCTGCCTCCTGTCGGCGTCAGCCGGCGGGATGACGCAGATGGTCGTCGTCGCCGAAGAGATGAAGGCGGATTCGCTCACCATCAGCATTCTGCATCTGGCGCGTTATCTCACCGTCATCTCCTACATGCCGTTTTTGGTCTCGTTTCTGCTGGGGTGAGAACCTCAGCGAGGCGTCATGAGCGCGTCCGTTATTAAGCCGATGATGCAGGCCTCGAGCTCTTTTCCCTCACCATCGGCGATCGCGGCGATTTTTCTGTGGAGCGGCGCGGGCAGTGAGATCAAAATATCGCACCCGAAGCCGTCGTCGCACGGCTCGGGGATATCCTTCCCCTCTTCCAACAGCCGCGCGATGACGGCTCCTTTATTCTTTTCAAGCGCCGACACAGCTTTTGCGGGCGTCTCTCCCCAGCCCGAAGCGCTTGCGGAGGCCAGCAGCGGTATCGAAGCCACGTAGCCTCCGCCGTACTGCCGCGGAAGCTCGTTCACCTCCACCGCGTAGTCAAGCTTCATATATTCCTCAAGCGTTTTCATCGAGGCTCTCCCGCTCCTTGCGCAAACCCCGAAAAATCATACGGCGGCCTATAGACCCCGTCCTCCGTGATGATCGCGCGGATTAAACCCGCCGGCGTCACATCGAAAGCGGGGTTCAGGACGGAGATATTGTCGGGAATGCGCTTGCCGCCCGGAAGGCTGCGCACCTCTTCGCCGCCGCGCTCTTCGATGGGGATCCCGCTTCCGTCGGGCAGCGCTGGGTCGAACGTGCTGCGCGGGGCTGCGATGTAAAACGGCACGTTATGGTACCCCGCGAGGATTGCCAGAGCGTATGTGCCGATCTTGTTCGCGGCGTCGCCGTTCGCCGCGATGCGGTCAGCCCCCACGATCACCGCGTCGATCTTCTTCGCGCGCATCAACGCGCCCGCCATCGAGTCGCATATTACCGTGACGCTGAACCCGTCCTCCGCCAGCTCCCACGCCGTAAGCCTCGCGCCCTGCAACAGCGGGCGCGTTTCGTCCGCGTACACCCTTGAGATCTTTTTTCCGGCCTCGCGGGCGGAACGCAAAATGCCCAGCGCCGTGCCGTGCCCTCCGGTGGCAAGCGCCCCCGCGTTACAGTGCGTCAGCACCACCGACCGCTCAGGCAAAAGCGACGCGCCGAAAGCGCCTATCCTTCGGTTATTCTCCACGTCTTCGCGGTGAATCGCCGCCGCTTCCTCCAGAAGGCGAGACCGAAACACGCCGTCCCGCGCGGCGCTCTCCCGCGACGCGGCTCCGCGCATACGTTCGAGCGCCCAGAAGAGATTCACGGCTGTCGGACGCGAGGCGGCGAGCCCGTCGAATACCTCGTCCAGCCTCTCGCGCTCCGCGCCCAGCACTACCCCGTATGCCGCCGCAATCCCGATCGCGGGCGCGCCTCTCACCGCCAGAGTCCGTATAGCCTCCGCCACATCCTCCGGCGTGACGCAGTCGATAAACACCACTCGCTCGGGCAGCTCGCGCTGGTCAAGCAAACGCAGCGAATTCCCCATCCAGGCGACAGCTTCCGGGAGCATTAAAATTCCTCCCTTGTGATGACGGCCATCATTTTTCGTACATCCTCCGCCGCCATTTCAACCTTGGATTTTTCGATCAATATATTGCCGCCCGTCATAATATACGACGGCAATACGCGTATCACCCTTGAATCAAACCTATAAAACAGCTCGGTGTTTCGCAATTTATACGTGGAAACGGCCGGAACGACATTCTTGCCTGTCTTTTGCCTGGCGATCATGTTGAACGCCTTTTTTGCCACATCGCCCATCAGCATGACGACCTCCAGTTGCGGGAAAAGCTCTATCTCCTCCGCCAAAGCGGGTACGGATTTTTCTATCATGCTTTTTTCGACCGTATAAGACCACTTGGGAGTCTTCACCGCGTTGGTTAGATAAATCCCCTTCGCCGTAATGTCGGCGACCGTATCCGCGGGGACGCCAGCTTTTCGGAACAGGGCCAGCGCCGCCTCCGCGTACTCCGCAGGGTTGTTCGAGCCGTAAAAGTCGTCTTCCGGATCAGGCGGGACGATCTCGTTGATCATCACCGCGCGGACTCGCGTCGTCATGGCGTTTCACTCGTTAAAGCGAGCGAGCGCCGCCGCGAAGAGGTGCGTCATCTTGCGGAGCGACTCCAGCGGGATAAACTCGTCAACCCGGTGGGCGGTCTCTTCTTCGTCGGGGAAGAGCGCGCCGAAGGAGACGGCGTTCGGCATTGTTCTGCTGTACGTGCCTCCGCCCATGCATCGAGGTTTCGCGGGTTCGCCTGTGACCGCCTCATAGGTTTCGAGCAGCTTGCGCACGAGCGGAGTATCCGGTGGGACGAACAACGGCTCGTCGTGCCGCATGACTTCAAGCTCCCATCCGATCTCTTCCGCCGAAGCGCGCAGAGCGCCGATGATCGCCTGCCCGTCCGCCTTTACGGGATATCGGATGTCGCTCTCCGCGCGGAGGGTGTCGCCGCGCAGCTCGATCTTCGCGAGGTTGCAGCTGAGAGACCCGGAGATATCGTCCTCCATCGCAATCCCCAGGCTCTCTCCTTTGACGTCATACTTGAACAGCGACCGGAGCTTGATCAATTCCATATGCATCTCCGCCGGGCCGAAGTCCATATCGGCCATCGCGCCGAGCATCTTTTGAATCGCGTTCTCACCCTTCCAGGGTTCCATCGCGTGCGCTGACGCGCCTTTGACTCGCACGGCGGCGATCTTCGAGCTGATTGCCTTCACCTCGCCGCCCGCGCCGCTGAACACACGCTCGAGATTAGCCGCCGAAACATTGTTAAAGCAAACCGTAACCTCGTCGGGCACCACGTTGATCCTCGTCCCGCCGTGCAGGTGCGTCAGCTCGGGCAGATTCATCACGGCCATGTTGTTGATTTTTTTGGAAAGCGAAAAATGCAGGATTCCCTTCTCTCCGTTGACGACGGGGAAGATCGCATCGGGAGAAAAGCTCGCCTCCGGCAGTTCCTCAGTCTCGCGATATCGCTTCATGCAGCGGAAACCGCTCTCTTCGTCCAGTCCGGCAATCACGCGAAAACGGCGGTTCAGCTTCACGCCGGAGTCACGCAGCGCTTTCATCGCGTACAACGCGGAGACGGCGGGCCCTTTGTCGTCGGTCGTCCCCCTGCCGTAGAGCTTGCCGTCCTCGATCTCCGCCGCGTAAGGATGATGCCGCCACGCCTCCGCCCTGCCCTCCGGCACGACGTCGAGATGCGCGAGAACCCCGAACAGCGGCCCCTCGCCGATCTCCGCGTATCCAACCATGTTGTCGATGTTCTTCACAGCGAAACCCAATCTCTCGGCAAGAGACAGAAAGCGACCCAGCGCCTCGGTCACACGCGGCCCGAAGGGGTGTTTGTCCGTCTGTTCCAGCTCCTCGAGCACGCTGCGAACCATTAATATCTGCCGAAGCTCTTCGGTCATGACGCCGAAATTTTCGTCAACCAGCCTATGCATCGCCTCGTACATTCGCAAGACCTCCGTTTTCATAATCTCGCGGACATTATACGGCAACGCCAAAGCCCGGACAAACCCGCCCGCCCAAACAAGAGCAAAAGTTGAACTCATATAAATAAAGTGCCATGACGATTTGCAATTATTTATATCGCATATTTTTACCCTCGCGAACAGGACTCATGCAGAATGTGAC
>Ga0153940_1000108_pt1 | contig 51814 bp, 40 predicted proteins | sample TSNJ024MetaG_FD_104736 | JGI IMG/M metagenome (GOLD analysis project Ga0153940, IMG submission 104736) | Attine ant fungus gardens microbial communities from New Jersey, USA - TSNJ024 MetaG | ecosystem: Host-associated > Fungi > Mycelium > Unclassified | place: USA: New Jersey, Brendan T. Byrne... | reverse complement strand
TTGAATCTTTACCATAAAATTGATAAATATTCCTATTGACATTAAGGTAGAATTCTTGTATGATCATATCAACGAAATAAGTAGACGGAATTTTACAGTTATTTTTGTTCGTCATTTTCAATACTTGACGAAAGAAGGATGAGATACATTTTAGTCATAACATACCCATTTTCACATAGTTTATTCTGAAAAAGTTATGGAATGGTCACATCAAAACTAATTGTTAAAAAAATAGAACTAAAAAAGATCCCAGCTTTTTTACCGAAGCGGGATCTCTTTTTTAAACTAACTGTTATGTAATACGAGCACTTTTTTCCTAGTCATCCTCATAACTTATCTGCATTTTAACTTTACCACTCTTGGAGCGTAATAAAGAAAATAGAACAGCGGCTATTAATATTACGATATTAGCAATAAACAAGCCGGTGTTTAAAGATGAGAGGTTAAAGTATACCTGCAGCAGCAGAACCGCTGAAGCCAAAATACTAAAGAAGATCAATACCCCTGTTTTCACCTTAAATGGCGATTTATCCCATTGTTCCGGAAATAATTTTGGCAGCCGTATGGTTGCAAGAGACGTAATAATCATGCATGCGTACATCAGCACCAGAACGGTATTTACAATTGTCCCCATCGGAATATCAAAGATAATCGGAACAATGGTCAATATATAATAAAAACCTAATAAGACTACCGGTGTCTTGTATTTTGGATGCAGATAACCTAATGCTTTCGGGAACCAGCCGTCATCACAAGCCTGCAGTACCGGCTTGGTAACCCAGGCAATCGTTGCATTCAGCGAAGTTGCGATAGCTCCTAAGGCTCCGCCGATAATAAAGATCATATATACGGAACGAGGCAGAATCTCCTGCGCAACAACTGCCAGGTTTTCATTCGCCACTTGATCAAGCGGCAATATACCTGCAGCGACCATCGCGATTACCCCGTAGAGGATCGCAACAGCAAGTGTGGCTGTAATCAGCACGAAGGGAATATCTTTTTTCGGATTTTTACATTCACCGCTAAGCTGGAAGATGGAGTTGGCGCCAAAAGTGGCGAAGGTTAAAAAGGCTGATGCCGACAAGAAATCCAGTGCTCCTCCGGTGAAGAATCCGGGCTGGCTCCAGTAGCCGGGCTGAATCTTTGGAATACCAAACGCAATAAATGCAACAAGAGCAAATGCCAAAATGAATACCATAATATTCTGGAACAGTGCAGAGCTTTTGGTCGGGAAGATGTTAAGGGCAAAGAAGAATGTTGCGACCAGAATGGCTACCAATTTAACATTTGTGTTAGGTACGATTTTTGCAAAATACTCCGCAAATGCCAGTGCGTAGACAGCCATCTGTAAGTTTCTGATCAAGTAAACGAATATATATATACCGGCAAATTTCTCTCCTGCCAGAACTGCTGCCTGGGTATATTCACCTCCTCTCAAACGGACACAGCTGCTAATAAATATCCAGGGAATGCTCATCAAGATGACCCAGAGAGCACTCAGAACAAATGCCAGATTAACCGAACGACCGGTCATCGCAATACCGATACCGATCAGTACCATGATGCCCGATCCAACGACCTGCCCAATAGCGATACCAAATAAATCTAATTTCCCGAGATTTCTTTCTAATTGAGTTGTTGATGACATAAATCACTTTCTCCCTTCTGATCTAAAGTTTCAGTTCCCTATTACTATCTTTTAATGAGCGCAGGCGTCTGCAGGCTTCATCGACAACTGATGGTGCATGAGCATAGCAGACTCTGAACCAGCCAGGTTTGTCAGCTGCAAAGATCTGACCAGGCGAAATATTCACTCTCAATCCCTTATATATTTCTTCCCACAGGGTCATTTCAGCTTCAAAGGTTTGTTCCTCCATATATGGGCTGAAATCGGCAAATACAAAAATACCGCCCTGAGCAGGATAAACCTCCACCCCTATGTCTTTTAATGCTTCCCGGATCTTTAAATAGCCCTTATGCAATTCTGCCCGGTTAAGATCCAGTAAGGCCGGTAGTTCCGGAGCCTTTAACAGTTCGGTCAGCAATGCCTGGGTATGAGTAGAAACACCCGAATAGTAAGCTAAGTTATGCATACCGGTTAACAGATCCTTGTTGAAAGAGATCGCAAAACCGGTTCTAAATCCGGATAGTGCAAAATCCTTTGCAAAGCTGCTGGTTATGTGGGTATGTTCTAAATATTCATCGGGTACAAGTGCTAATGTGCTGACATGCTTTGCCGCAGGATCATGGATGGTTTCTGCATATATTTCATCAGAGATGATCTCCAGCTGATGCTCCATACAGAAGGAAATGATATTTTGCACATCCTCCGGTTTATAAACCGTACCGATTGGATTATTCGGAGACGAGAAGAGCACACCGATAATCTTGCCATCTTTGCCCTGATTCTCCTGATAAACCTTTTCAAATACTTCTTTATTTAGATCCGTGCCACAGTGCACCGGTATCAGTTTCACCCCGGCTCGATCGGTAAAATCATCAATAAAGCCGGAATAATACGGAGCCGGTACCAGCACTGCATCGCCATAATCCCCCAGCATTATAGCGAGCATTTCAAGAGCCAGTGAACAGCCGGAGCCGATAGAGATATTATCAGCCATAATCTGCCTTTTTGTGTCTTCCCCGAAAATCGTATGCTGCCAATGATTAGCAATTGCGGTTCTGAACTCGACACTGCCATAAAAGTAATCATAGTGCAGATGCTGGGGCCTGATTTCCATCCGGCCGGATATCTTATTTAAAAGATCAATAATCTCCTGATTGATCAGATGGGTCTCAGCCGTTCCCATATTGATATATCCGTCAGGACGGACTTTTTCATCATATTGAATATCCTGGATACTGTAATGAGCCTGCATTAACGGAGACATATCCCGTACCAGCGCTCTTCCTCTTACAGATAAAGAGTCTCTCATATCTTTTCCTCCTTTAGTGGCTGCCGTCTTCGGTCATGATGCCAGGACGTACGCCAAGGCCCATTGATGCATCCAGATTTGCACCGTGGAAGACGGTAGATTCAGCATGCAGCAGCTGTTCGATCCAATAAGCGATTTCTTCTGGCTGGATCAATCGTTGCTTTGCCTGGGCAGCATCAAATTCCTTACGCTCTTTTGGACTTAATTTGGATAATGTACTGGCTGTAAACATTGGTGTTTCGGTTGCTCCCGGGCAGATCGAGAAAACATCGATCTTAGTGTGCGTGTTTTCAGCCGCCAACTGTTTTGCAAGAAAGCTAACCGCACATTTACTCATACCATCGCTCAGTGTAAAGTACGGAAAAGCAGAAACACCGCCGCCCACTGAAGACATAAATACCAGTTTTACAGTTTTGTCACTTTTCAGCAGATTCTCCCGGATCATTTTATAGATGAACAATGGCCCCATAGCATTTACCCTGATCATTGCATCGTCCTTGGCAAAACCGAATTCATCGGAATCTGATGCATAATTTAAAACAGTTCCTGAACCTAATGCAGCATTAAATACAACACCATCCCACGCATGCTCATTTAAGAACGCAGCGTTTTTAATTGCCTCGGCATCTCCCTGATCCAGCTTATAGGCGAATACCTTGCCGGGATACTTTGCACATAAGTCATCTGCTTTTTGGGAAGAGCTGCGGTATGTGATATGTACTTCGTAGCCATTCTTTGCAAGCCGGTTTACGGTTGCCTCACCAATCCCCTGCGTACCTCCTGTTACTAAAATTTTCTTGTCCGACCCTTTCATGTTTCTTCCTCCTTCATTTTGGGAATTTTTTGTTGCTTTTCCGGTAGAATTGATTTAAAGTAAAGATAATTCTTAAAACCAGAAGCAATGAAATTTATTGTTACTTTTGTATAATTTTATTCTATCATTTTGCGAATAATTGTAAATAGTGTATAAATCAAAACAAGCGAAAATGAAACCAAGTATGCAATTTAACAATTTAAATAAGGTGAAAAGGCCAGTTTAGTTTCTGAAAATTAGGTGGGAATTTAATACTGATCATATTTTTGGAGAGAGGTGTAAAATGTTAGATAATACTGATAAAAAAGTTTTAAAGATCTTACAGAAAAATGCAAAGATATCTATGAAAGATTTAAGTAATTTAATAAATATGTCTCAGCCTGCGACCAGTGAAAGGGTTCGCAAGCTAGAGAAGAATGGCTATATTGACGGTTATACGATCAGGCTGAATAAAAAGAAGTTTAATAAGAACTTTGTCTGCTTTTGTCTGATCATATTAAAGGTCAATGATGGTGCGGGTGATGAGCAGTTTCGCCGTTATACAAATAGCTGCGAAGAGATTCAGGGCTGCTACTGTATCGCCGGACCTTATGAATACATTATCAAAGTAGTGACCGAATCACCGGCGGCCTTAGAAACATTTTTGGTCAGACTCAGAAAGAAGTTTGAAAGCAAGAGTTATACCTATCCGGTTTTGTCAACTATAAAAGAGGACGGGCATTTAAATATTTAAAAAGCTGCGGATTGATTCCGCAGCTTTTAATTTAGTTGATTAATAGGTTAATCCGTCATCTCCAATACAACCATCATCACTGCTGTTGCCTCCTCCCGAACTTCCTGAATTCCCAGAAGAGGAATTGCTATTAGAAGTTGACGAACTTGACGCCTTTGCGGCTGCTTTCTTCGCTGCCGCTTTCTCTGCTGCCGCTTGCTCTGCCGCCGCTTGCTCCTCTGCTGCCTTCTGAGCTTCTTCTGCCGCCACCCTTTCTTGCTCTTTAATCGCCAGCTCGGCTTCTTTCGTTTCAACCGTTTCGTTGGTACTTACGCTGGTATATTTAATAAAGCCAACCTCTTCTTCTAAATGCAGCTCTCCCTCTTCAATATCTTCAAAAGGAAATGAATGCAGCACTGCTACCGTATCATCTGAAAAGGTAAGCCGGATATCATATCCGGGAGTCAGCAGCCGCTCGTCCTCATCGCCTTCGGCAGCTTCTTCAGTCTTCGCCTCCTGATTTGGGCTATAGTATAAATATCTGGCTTCCTCAACTGTATAGATATCATTCTCCGCTAAAAAGTTCTCCGGGAATTCCTCCTCTTCAATGATCTTAATTGAAATCCCTTTTATATCCTTACCGGTGTTATTAGTTAATCTAACCTTAAATGCTCCTTCCGCTTCCGCGCCAATGGTCTTTAATATTTCTTCCTCTTCTGCCTGCTCTTCCACTACCGGTTCTGTCTCCGGCACCTCTTTCGCTTCCTCTTTCTTGCAGCCGGCCATGCTCAATACCGTGAAAGATGCTGCCAGACACAAACCTAACATTACTTTCTTTTTCATCCTGTTCTCCTTGTCTTACTAATTTACTCTTTTATAACTCTGATATACCCATGTTCCCGATGTACGGTAAGGGAACATATAGCCGTTCCGACCGGTGGCATACTGAAAATCCGGATCGCATACATAAACTGTTCCATTCATCACGACTTCACACCAGCCATGAGGCGTAACCCCGCCACCGCTCTTCGGTACCACCCCTTCGACCAGATACGCTTCATATCCCAGTAATTTTGCCATTTGACAGAAGGTAGCCGCCATTACATAACAGTTTCCCTTAGAATACGTAAAACCATAATTCGCATAATATTCAGTATGTTTTTGCCCGCTTGGAACCGAAGGTACATTGCGGTAATATGGGATACTGGAAGACCAATTAAAAGCAGATTTCAAATCCCAGCCAACCTGATTTAATTTATTATATGCCATCAACTGAACACCAGTATGAGACATGTACGGATTTTTAGTCGAACCGGGAGCACCGGTTCCTTTCGGCCGGATCACCACTTGAATGGCTTCTGCCGCATAACCGATAGCGGTAGTGCCGGCAATATTTCCATTGCTCGTCCAGCCCAGCCAGCCATAGCTTGCCGAATAAACACGATACCATACATTAAAATGTTTAGAGTTATAGCCGGTAAGCTTTATTTTAATAGCCTCCACCTGTTTCCCGGCATCTACTTGCCCTGAAACCTCGTCTCCATTTACAAATGAAGTCCAGCCAACATTCGATACATGTGTAGAATATTGGATTCCAAGATTATCTATATCGGCGACCGACATCTTAACCGCTTCCATCTTCTTACTTTGTCCGGTGGTGCCGGCGGTACCGCCATTAGTCACCGCACTAGTCCAACCGCTTTCGCGTACATAAGATAAGTAATTTACCGTCGGTGCATAACAATAAGGAGTAGTTGTAGTTCCCGGAGCCGCCTTTACCTTTGGCACAATTGCATATTGAATTGCCTCTATCGCATAACCGAAACCTACACTTCCTGCAACAGCATCATTAGAGGCCCAGTCCAGCCAGCCTAAATGAGCCACATGGGCACGGTAATAAATATTATACTGCTGAGCAATATCTCCTTTGAGCCGGATTTTAACCGCCTCTACCGCACGACTCTGCCCAGTTGTTCCAGCGGTTGCACCATCCGCTTTATAAGCAGACATCCACCCAATGTTCGCTAGATGTGCAGTGTATTCAATGGATGAGTTGGCTGCATTACTCAGCTTTAAACCGAAGGCCTCAACTCTTAGACTCTTTCCGGTGGTACCAATGGTGTCGCCGGATATATTATACTTCCATCCCTGACTTTGAACATGTGAACTGGCAACTACTTTCGGTTTCTCATAAAATGTGTTGGTCCGGTTGGTCGGCGCTTCACCGCTCTCCTTAGACAGCACCACGATCTGCAATGCCTCAATTCGATAGCTATACCCTGCCGTTCCGGCCTTCTCCCCATTAACCGCCCAGTCCAGCCAGCCAAATTGCTGTGAATGTACGCGGTAATACACATCATAATTATCCTTATTGACTCCCGTCAGCGATACCTCAATCGCTTCCAGCCGCAGTGACTTCCCTTCCGTCCCGGAGATTGCACCATCACTCACTGCACTCTGCCAGCCAACATTCTGAACATGGGACCGGTAATTGATCCCCAACCCATCAACACCAGAAACCTTCATTTTAATCGCTTCCAACCGCAGTGACTTCCCTGTTGTTCCAGCCGTTTCACCATCGGCAGCTGCATTCTGCCAGCCAGCATTCTGAACATGAACACTATACGATACTGTCGGTTTTTCTTGCACTTCCACCTGCGGGTTTATACTTTCATTCAGCACGGTTACATTCTCATCAATCATCTCACTATCATCTTCGTCCGAATGCACATTCTCATCTCCGGTAATTACCCCCGCATCTTCTTCTAACACCTGTCCACCACCGCTGTTTTCAGACTCTTCTGTACTCGCCGCCAGGCTATTCACCCCACCACAAGTTAAGACCGTAACCGCGATCAACATCAACGCTAAAACTCTTTTCATACTTTCTCCTTTCTTTTCATCTATAGAATCGAACGGAATACCGGAATTTTCTTTAGCATATAATCGGTCGCATAGGATAATGCGAATACGGCTATAACAATTCCAATAATTCCCAAGATTCCCCCATACTCAAATGGATTAAAATGTAAATATTTGTAAATGCCCCTAATATAAATTAAGTGTATCAAATAAATGCCAAAGGAACGGCTGTCTATTCTCTCCAGCAGCCGGTCCAGGCTTGGAAAGCGGGAAAGCTTCCTCCCGGAAAGCAGTTGAAATAAACCACCCCCTTGAAATACCACTAAAACTGAGGAGTAACTAAATAATCGGTCAAGCCACTCCACATTATGATTCCAGCGTATCCATGTACAGATTACCATTAGTATCAATCCGGCCAGTACTAAACCTGCCGCCCTGCGCCCTGCCCTATCCGTATAATGTATTAAGTAATAACCCAGAAACAGCCAGAATGGATAAATACTTGATACATGTATATAAAAACCACTTTCGATCCCCCATGCATTCAGCACAGGAATGATTGATAAAAAGACGAAATATATTATTAATAAATACTTCAATTCATTTTTAGTTGAATGTTCAGTTATTTTTTTATAAAATGGAATTAATAAATATAAACCAATCAAGCAATACAGATACCACATATGAGCCCATGATTGTCCGGCAAATATTTCATATAAACCATTTAGAAATTCTTTCACATTGGCTTTGTCAGGATCAAAAATTGTCTCTAATACTGTAAAAATAACCCCAAAGATAATAATGACTTTTAATATCCTGATAATATATTTTGAAAACAGCTTCTGATAGCTAATCTGCTTCGACGGATCCAGCAGCAATGCTCCTGTAACCATTATAAAGCAGGGCACTGCCCACATCAGGCAGTTCACAATACTGCGGTAAAATACGATCTGCTTCAAGCTAAAATCACCACCAAAGAGGGTAAGCGCTGAAACAATTGCATGGATAAAAATAATTGCAATACAGGATATTACCCGCAAATATGTGTACCCTTTAATGTAGTTTACGCTATTGGTCATATTCCCTTTTCCGCCTCCTATAATATTGTTAAAATCTATCAATAGGATACATGCACTATTCCCAAATCCGGTCTGGTTCACTTAAAAACTTTTGTGCAGCAATTCCAGCACGGTACGCAGCTCCTTTACACCTATCTGCCCCGGTGCCGAAGCTTTTCCAGCCGTCCCAAAGGTCAGCGCCGAACCGAAGACTTCTCCGCAAAGGCGGCTGATCACACCAATCCCAGTCATGGACATGGTAATGATCGGACAATCGGCATGTTCGCCGGCCATTTCCTCCGTGGCTGCAAGCAAGGTCAGCACATCTTTGCGGTTCTGCGGCATAACTGCTATTTTCAGAATATCCGCTCCCAAATTCTGCATCTTGTTCAGCCGTTTGATTATTTCTTCTTTGGCCGGAGTTTTATCGAAATCATGATTTGATACGATCACTTTTACACCGCACTCACGCGCCATCTCAATGATCGCTTTAACATATGTATCACCAGTAAATAGTTCTGCGTCAATCATATCTATATAGCCGCTTTTTACCGCACTTTGATTTAGTTCAGCATACCGCCCTGCATCAATAGCCTTTTCGCCGCCTTCTCTGGCTGTGCGGAAGGTAAACAGAACCGGTGTTTCACCAAGGATCTCACGAAGTATCTGCAATATTGCCTCCACTTCGGAAAACCGGTCACATTGATCATACCAGTCAACCCGCCACTCCACGACATCGGCGCCAATTTCACCGATGTTATGTGCGGCTTTTTCAATCTCTGTCCGGGTCCGGCCGACGATCGGTACACATATCTTAGGGATTCCCGTCCCGATCTCAATATTTCTCACTCTTACCGGATTCATATTCTCCGCTCCTACTTTTCTACTATGACCGCAAGCGTAACCTTACTGGACGTACTATTAATAGAATATTTTACTCCATTATTGGAGATCGTTCCGCTTCCTTCAATCAATTCCGTCAATATGGAATTAAGATCTCCTAGTGATTCGTCCTGAACCATTGCTCCGATAACAGCCAACAATTCTCCCGATACTACCTCTTCATCAAAACTTTTACGATTACTAACGACATAGCTCACATCTGTAATGTTCTTTCTAAAGCCTTCCTGATCGCCCGAATTATTGAATGATATCCGGGCTGTTGAATCCAGATCTACCTTTGACTCACTAAACATCTCTTCCGACAATGTGTTGATCGTCACCTCACCAGCTGCCTCTAATGTTGTTGCAATAATATTATACCGTTTCACAAACTTGCTTAAAGTATAGGGATTCTTGATATCCTCTACCATCTGGACACTGTCCTGATAGTCAAGCCCTTCCAGATATTTAAGTGCCGTATCAGTTTCGTCCTTTTCATAATAGTATTTTCCGGTGAGGTACTTGCATTCAACTAACAGTTCTTCGCTGTCTTGATAATCCAGTCCTTCCAGATATGTAACAGCACCGCCCGTATCTCCTGCATCCATCAATTGCTTCGCCAATAAATACTTGATTTCTATAGACTGCTGCTCACTGTCTTCGAAATCTAAATCTGCCAGTCTGCTCAGTGCCTTCGTATATTCTTCTTTATCTTTGTAAAGCATGGCTTCATTATATTTTATACCTTTATTAGCCAGTTCCTTTTGAACCTGGGAATCTCTATAATCACCTAACGCTTTAAATTGATTGTAAGCTTCCTGATATTCTCCTGCATCAAACTGCTTTTGGGCACTGTGATAGGCCCGCAGATCCTTTGTTACGAAGAATGCGGCCGCTATGATAATCAGAACACCTGCTATAATGCCGGCAATAATAAACTTGGTATTGTTATTGTTATTCTTTTTAGCCGGAACCTCCGGACTCGGCCCAGGCTGATTGACCGGTTGTTCTCCATTTTGATTCTCATCGACACTTTTACCACACTCTGCACCTCTTCGTTCACTCACTATTAATCTCCCTCATAACGTTAACTTTATTAATTATTGAAGGTATTATAACACGATTTCAAATAGAACGACAAGCGTTTTTAAACCATTTTCGTATTAACCGACAGCTTCTCGATCAGCTCTTCACAAATTTCCATCACTGATTTATTATCCGTGTGAATTGTAATATCCGCTGCTGCTTCATATTTCTGCCGCCTCTTCTCGATTAGTTCACGGATAAATTCAACATTTTTATTACCATCCAAAAGCGGCCGGTCATCACTGTCTTTGACCCGCTCCAGGATTACTTCCGGACTGGCTGTCAGTAGCACCACCTTACCATTCTTCTTCATTTCCCTGACGTTCTGCTCGCGCATTGCAACGCCGCCGCCGCATGATACCACGACATCTCGTTTACTCTGCATCTCCACCAAAAGTTCAGTTTCACGATTGCGGAAATACTCCTCACCATATGTAGCAAAGATATCGGAAATGCTCATCTGCTCCCGTTCTGAGATTACCTGATCCATTTCCACTATCTTCATAGCATACATTGTGCTCAGGAAATCCGCAACCGTACTTTTCCCGGCTCCCATAAAGCCGATCAGAATGATATTATAGGAGAATAATTTACGCGCCTGAATCCGCTTACTGCTCTTTACGATCCGGTTCATGATATGAAGTACCTCATCACCATGACGCACATCATTTAACTTTGCATTCCAAAGATCATTCTTCTTCTTTTCCTGCTCCGGCTGAAAGATTGGGATCTGTCTTGCTTCCTTATAGACCATCATCTTTTCAATCACTGCATTGCGGGCGGTCAGCAGATCAAAGATCTTTTCATCACATACTTCCAGAGCTTTCCGGTACTGCTCCAATTCATTCATCCGAATATCATCTACATCGGCATCGCCACTGTCACCGATCGCATCTGACACACTGACCGACATATCCTGATCAATATAGTAAAGACGGCCGTTTTGCCGGAGCCAATGGATATTCTCTTTCCGCCGCACTGCACCGCTGCCGGTGGAAATGAGCACACCGTTTTGTTTTGACGCTTCCCGGATAACCTCGCTTTCCAGTTCACGAAACTTCTCCTCCCCGCCATCAATGAAAATTTCCGGAATCGACATCCCGGCTCTGGCTTCAATCAGCGTATCGATATCCAGCCATTTTCTTCCCGATACTTCTTCCAGGATGTGACCGATCATATTTCTGCCGCTGCCCGGCATTCCCACCATAACGATGTTTATATAATTCTGTTTTAACAGCTTGTATACCTGTTTAGCCTGGGTCTTGGTAATCTCTTCACCGGTAAAAAGCTCAGCTGCTTTACGGGCTTGCTCCACCAGCATAAACAGACCGCTGATACAGGGAATCTTACGGTCCCTTGCTTCTAAAAGCAGATTGGTTCTCAGAGGATTATAGACAACATCAAACACACCCTCACAACAAGGGAAGTCAGACAGGGAAATCAACTGTCCGTCATTATCAGGATAGGTTCCTACGCTGGTAGTGTCAATAATCACCTGTACATCCCGGTGATCAGACAACTGCTCATAATAAAGAGGCCCCTTACGGGAGACAAACAACACTTCCCCGGCCCCCATCTTCTCAGCCGCATAACGGGCAGTCAGCCTGGTCCCGCCGCCGCCCAGGATCAGGACCTTTTTCCCGGCCAGCTCAATACCGGCATAATTCAGCGCGCCGATAATACCGTAGACATCGGTATTATAACCGCTGATAGTACCGTCGGTCTCTTTCACCAGCGCATTGACACAGCCGATCTCTTTTGCCTCTTCCGATAGCCGGTCGCAGCATCGTACCACTGTTTCTTTATAAGGAAATGTCACATTCAACCCGCGAAATGGCGTATTCTTGACAAAATCCACTACTTCATCCCGGTGAAGCGGGACCAGCTCATACTCCGGATACCCGAACTCGCGGAAGATAGCCGGGGAAAAGCTGTGCTCCAGCTTTTCCCCGATCAGACCTAATTCATATTTCATCCTGCCGCTCCTTCCTTATCCCTCGCTGTAGCATCCCAGGAATGTAAACTGGTCAGCACTATTTTCCATGTCGGCAAGCAAGGATACTATTTCATCCGAATACACCGATGCTTCAATATCAAAGTAAAATCTGAATTCAAAGTCCTTTCCGCCGATTGGACGGCTCTCCAGCTTACTTAAGTTCAGCCCCTGTGAAGATATCTTTCCGATCATGTTATGAAGTGCCCCCGGATGATGGTTAACCGAAAGCATCAGACTGATCTTATCTGCCCCGGCGTAAACCTCAAGCTCCTTAGAAATACAGATAAATCTGGTATAGTTATTTTTATTATTCTGAATATCCCGCTCGACCAATTTCAACCCATACAGATACGCACACTGCGGTGAAGAAATCGCTGCAATATCCTCACGTCCCGATTCGGCCACATGCTTAGCCGCCGATGCCGTATTCTCATAAACTGTCACCTTTATATCCGGATACTGCCTGAGGAATTCACTGCACTGGCTGAGCGCCTGTTCATGCGAGACGATTTCTTTAATCCGGCTCATATCAACCTCCTCTTTCATCAGCAGGGCATGATTTACCGGTAATTTTAAGGTCTTAACGATATAGAATTTATTTTTCTCCATCAAATCATATACTTCGGTCACCGAACCGGCAGTACTATTTTCCACCGGCAGGATGCCGTATTTGCACAAACCTTGCTGAACCGCCTGAAACACACTGGCAAAGCTTTCAAAATACATCATATTCCCTAACGGAAAAATCTTTTCAGCCGCCTGCTGAGCATATGATCCCTGTACTCCCTGGCAGGCAACCATCGCCTTTTTAGGGAATTCCATCTTTACTTCTGCCGTTGCCTTTTTGATCAGCTCAGTCAGTTTCGTTGCACGCTGCAGCTTCTGGGTCTGATATCCTCTGGACAGATCAAAGATCGTTGAGTAAAGCATTTTTACATACATATCAAATTCATCGCCGGCAAGTTCAATCACTTTCTGCATGACCTGTTGTTCTCTCTGCTGATCCAGAACCGGAAGATTCTGGTCTTTTTTCTCCGCCGCAATGCCGGAAGCTGCTTTCAACCGCTTTTTAAACAGGGCTACGATCTCCTCATCCATCTGATTAATCTGTTCTCTTAATTCATCTAAACTCATGTTCCATCCTCCAATGCTATTTTTTTAGTAATATCATATCTAAAATCGCAACAGCGGCAGCAGCCTCCACGCAAGGTACCGCCCGCGGCACGATACACGGGTCATGCCGCCCTTCTATCCGCAGCCTGGTCTCTTCACCACTGGCTGCGATCACACTATCCTGTTCTTTGATAATCGACGGTGTCGGCTTAAACGCTGCCCGCATCACGATCGGCATACCGGAAGATAGTCCCCCCAGAATCCCGCCATGATGATTGGTCCTGGTTTTTATATTCCCGGCTCCGTCAGTACAGAACCCATCATTATTCTGCGATCCTCTGGAGTCTGCGGCGGCAAATCCCAGTCCGAATTCAATTCCTTTCACCGCCGGAATCCCGAAGACTGCCTGCGCTAACTTGTTTTCTATGCCGCCGAACATCGGCTCTCCGATGCCAACCGGCATTCCGGTCACACCGAGTTCGATGATTCCGCCGACCGAATCGCCATCTGCTTTCGCTTCCGCAATGGCTGCGATCATTTCCTGACCGGCCCGGTCATCAATGACCGGGAATTCTTTCCGTCTCACCGCCGCCAGCTCCTGAGGAGTGATATTTACGGCATCCAGTGACCGGTCCTGCACACCGGCTATCGACAGAATATGTGCCCCCGTTTCTATTCCCTGCCGCTCCAGAATCTGGATACATACCGCCCCGGCAAAACAAAGAGGCGCCGTCAGCCGGCCGGAAAAATGCCCGCCGCCGCGATAATCCTGATATCCCTGATGCCGGATCATCGCCGGATAGTCGGCATGGGCCGGCCGCGGGATACTTTTCAGCTGATCGTAATCTTTTGACCGGGTATTGGTATTATGGATCACCGCACAAAGCGGTGCGCCGCAAGTTCTGTCTTCGAAAAGCCCTGACAGGATCTCCGGCTCATCGGCTTCTTTTCTGGCCGTCGCATATTTCTGCCGGCCCGGTGCCCGTCGCTGCATAAATCGCCGTACCGCCTCCAGATTGACCTTTTCACCTGCCGGCAGGCCATCTATAACCACTCCGATTCCGGCAGAATGGGACTGGCCAAAGATGGATATTTTTATCTGTTCACCAAAACTAGATGACATCTGTTCTTCCTCCTGTCTGCTCCCACGCGCTAAAAAATGCAGGATATGATTTTTCTACTGCCTCGGCGCCCTCGATGATAATCTCCGTCCCAAACGCTGCCGCTGCCACTGTCATCGCCATAACGATCCGGTGATCATTATAACCGGATACCTGTACCGGCTCTGCCGTTGCTGTTGGTCCGCCGCTGATGATCAGTCCGTCCGGCTGTTCCCGGATCAGAACCCCGGCCCGGCTCAATCCATCAAACATCGCTGCCAGGCGGTCACTTTCTTTGATCCGCAGGCGTTCGGCGTGATATATCCTGGTGAGCCCTTCCGCCGCTCCGGCTGCTACTGAAAGAATGGGAACCAGATCGGGGATCTCTGCGGCATCTATTTCGATTCCTTTCAGTTTGCCGCCATTTACCGTAATATCCCTATTTATCGTCACTTCTGCTCCAAATCGCTGCAGAAGTTCAAGCACTGCGTAATCGGCCTGTCTGGTATCGGTCCTCAGACCTTTACAGATGACCGGGCCTTTCATGGCTCCCAGAGCCAGATAGAATGCTGCACTGGACCAGTCGCCCTCAGCTTCTATTCTACCCGGTGAGCAATATTTCTGCCGTCCCGGTATAAGGTAGCCTGAACCGGTTTCCTCAATATATATCCCAAACTGCTTCAGAGTGGTTATTGTCATATCTACATAAGCTCCGGATTCCAACGCCGTACTGAGGATGATCTGACTGTCTTCATCCAGCAGCGGCAAAGCAAACAGCAGACCTGTGATGTACTGGGAGCTGATATTTCCGGGAAGTTCATATACTCCCCCTGCTAACCGGCCATTAACCCGAAAGGGGAGCTTCCCAGCTGAAAATGTGCAGCCTTTACGCTCCATTTGTCCGGTTAATTCCGTAATCGGCCGATCCGGCAGCCTCCCTTCTCCTGTTATCGAAAATTCCTCTGTCACTGCTGCCGCTACCGGTAAAAGAAATCGCAGAGTAGAGCCGCTTTCACCGCAGAATAGCTGCGGCTGCTCCGGTCCGGCATGCCAGACCGGTCCTACCTTCCATACATGTTCCCCGGTATTCTTTATCTCACTCCCCAGGGCCCGGAGACAGTTCATCGTCGCTTCAATATCTTTTGACATTCCACGGATTACTACCTCGGTCGGGTTTTCCGACAATGCTGCAGCAATCAGTATCCGATGTACATCAGATTTTGATGATGGAATCTCCACTTCTCCCTGGCCGCCGGCCGGATAAATTCTTCTCTTCATGAAAATCTCCTTATTGTTGTTACCCTCCCTTGACAGGGTATATTAATTCTGCAAGCCGGCACGCAGATATTCTCCTGCCTCTTCCACCGTTACCGAGTGGAGTATGCACATGCCTATACCAGTAGGAATTACCAGGGTGATCCGGTCTCCCCGTCGTTTTTTATCCTGCTTCATCACATCCATCATCTCTATCCAGTCATAACCACATGATACCGGCAGACCATTTGCTTCTAAAGCGCCAATTATCTCATCCCGGTCGGCTGCCGCCAAGTGCCCGAAGGTAACTGCTGCCCGCGCGATCAGAGCCAGACCGACAGCGACCGCATGACCGTGGGAAATCTCAAAATTACTCAACTTTTCAACACAATGTCCAAATGTATGTCCCAGATTCAGCAATTGCCGCTGGCCTATGTCAAATTCATCATCTTCCACCACATCACGTTTCATCGATACACAGCGGTAAATAATCTCTTCCAGATCTGCTTTGGTGTTACCTGCTTTGATCTGATCAAACAAATCTCTGTCACCGAGAATTCCATATTTGACCGCTTCTGCAGTTCCTTCATCAAAAATCTCCGGCGGCAGTGTTGCCAAAAGTTCCGTATCGCAGATCACCTGCACCGGCTGATAAAAGCTACCGGCCAGATTTTTCCCGGCCTTTAGGTCAATCGCAGTTTTCCCTCCGACCGAAGAATCGATTGCCGCCAGAAAAGTGGTCGGTATCTGGATAAAAGAAATCCCCCGCAGGAATACGGCTGCCGCAAATCCCGCCAGATCTCCGGTCACACCGCCGCCAAAGGCGATCAACAGATCTCCTCTGCTCATCTTTATCCCGGCAAGCCATTCCAGGATATCCGATAACACCGAAATATTCTTAGACTGCTCTCCCGGCGTGAAGATAAATATTTCTGCCTCTTTACCCAATTCTTTCAATTGTTTATTCAGTCTGTCCAGGTGATAGGAAGCCACCGTTTCTTCGGTCACCACCGCAACCTTCTGCTGCGGTGAGATCACCTCACTGATCCGGCCAAGCAGACCGGTTCCGATCAGCACATCATAATTCCTGGAAGCTTTTACCTGTACTCTCTTCATATATCTCCTTTACTCGAACTCCGGCTCTTCTTCAATAGACTGCCGCTTCTCCCGGCCTTCCTTTAGAAGCTGATTCATATTGTCTGCATCGGCATTTTGGATGGCTTCCAGATACAAGTTCAGACGCCCGATCAGATGTTCCACTTCAACTATGAGATATTCCCGGTTCTCCATAAATAGCTCCGTCCACATCACTTCATTTAGCTTCGCTACACGGGTCATGTCCTGGAAACTTCCGGCCGAGAAGCCCTTATACTTATGGGACAGGTCATTTTTGATATAAGCACTGGAAACCACATGGGCGAGCTGTGAAGTGTACGCGATCATCCGGTCATGCTCCTCCCAGGTAGTGATCTGCAGGCCGCCGAATCCCAGTGAACGGAAAAAGAAGCTCAGATCGTTCATCATAGTCAGGTCGGCTCCTTTTTCCGGTGTCAGGATCATGGTCGCTCCTTTAAATATATCTGCATTAGAGAATGCAAATCCGGAACGTTCAATTCCCGCCATCGGATGTCCGCCGACAAAGGAAAAGCCGTATTCATGAGCCAGCGGCAGCACCATTTCACAAATATGGGTCTTGATTCCACAGCAATCAACTACGATAGATCCCTTTTTAAAATCCTGTTTATGTGACTCAATATATTCCAAAGCCTGCTTTGGATATAGTGCAACAATTATGATATCACATTCTCCCGGGTTCCCTTCATCCAGGAAATCATCCACCGCCCCGACCAGTTTGGCCCGGTACCGGACCGTGTCGGAAATATCCCATCCCAGAACCTTATTGCCGGTATTGAACTTTACCGCTTTTGCCATGGAACCGCCAATCAGTCCCAATCCAATAATTCCTACTACCATTCTCATCGTCTCCTATCTGCACGCAAATTTCTGCACTTCCAGTACCGCTTTTGCCAACTCATCAAATGCTTCCGGTGTCAGCGACTGCGCTCCATCACACAAAGCATGGGTTGGATCATTATGCACCTCTACCATGATTCCATCTGCGCCTGCCACTGTTGCTGCCATTGCCATTGATTTTACCAGGTAAGCATGACCGGTCGCATGACTGGGATCGATCACGATCGGCAGATGGGTTAACCGGCGGAGTACCGGAACTGCTGAAATATCCAGGGTGTTCCGGGTATATGCAGTCTCAAAGGTTCGGATTCCACGTTCACATAGGATTACATTTTCATTTCCGCCTGCCATAATGTATTCGGCACTCATCAACAACTCTTCGATGGTATTTGCCAATCCCCTTTTGAGCAGGATCGGTTTGTTGATCCGGCCCAGTTCGCGCAGCATATCAAAATTCTGCATATTCCTGGCCCCTACCTGCACCAGGTCAACCTCTTCAAACAACGGCAGCTGGGAAATATTCATAATCTCCGAGACAATCGGCAGACCGGTCTGAGCTTTCGCTTCCAGTAACAGATCAATTCCCTCAGCCCGCAGCCCCTGGAAGGCATAGGGCGAAGTCCTCGGTTTAAATGCACCACCACGCAGCATGCCGGCGCCGGAGGCTTTTACCTGATCTGCCACATAACAGATCTGCTCTTTTGATTCTACTGAGCAGGGACCTGCAATCATCTGAAAATGGCCGCCGCCGATCTTTACACCACTGACATCTACAACGGTATCTTCGGCATGGAACTTACGATTGGCATTCTTAAACGGCTCCTGGATCCGCTGCACCTTTTCCACAATATCCAGGGAACGGATCAGATCCATATCCACTACCGAAGTGTCACCGATCAATCCGATGATGGTCTGGGCTGTTCCTTCTGATATATGGGTTTCCAATCCCATACTATGGAGCCATTGTTTTAAATTCTCCACCTGTTCTTCATTACTGTTTGATTTCAATACTACTATCATGCTCTCTCCTCCTGTTTGATATGGCTTCCTAAATACATAAAAAAGGACCCGCAATGAATTTCACTGCGGGTCGTATCTACGCTACGATAAAATACTCAACGGCAATTAAGCCATTTTTTTGCAGTAAAATTCAAATAGAATCCTGAAAAAAATAGCTAAAGTAAAAGTATACAGTTGTAACAGCACTTGTATGTGTCTTATTCATAATCGTTACTCCTGTCTGAATAATTGGTATTTTTCAATCCAAGTGGTATTAGTATAGCATAACTCTTTAATTGTGTAAAGTATTAAAATTTGAAATCAGCTAATATCATTTACAATATCCTGAACCTTTCTAAATAATGACAGTTCCGATTCCTGCACATCAATGGTTGTGGTTGCGTCTTCCTGACCTGGTTTCTTAACCTTTATCTCGATTAGTGTTCCCTTGTTTATATCAGTTCCAAATGTTTCCTTCAAAAAGGGAATGAGCTCCGGGTGATTCTTTGCAATCGTCTGCCTTTCATTCAACATTTTCATCAGTTTGATTGGACTTATCATTTTATTTTCTCCGTCCCCTTTGCCTGTTATTGACCATATACTTCGGTAATCAGTTTTTTCGCTTCATCTACTGATTCCTGACTCAGATCAAGTACATACAACTGCTGACCCGGCATAGAATAGGTTTCTGAACGGCTGCTGGTTCCAGTTGGCGCAAATGAAGTTATATTCCACTCTGCCATATCGGATAGTTGCATCTTTACCAGACTGGCAATCTGATCCTGCGGCATGCTGGTTTCAAAGCTGCCGGAAACGGCATTCATTACGGAGTTATAATTCATCAGCATGGATGAAGATGCAGCTTTGGAAATGACTGCACGGATTACTTCCATCTGATTCTTGGCTCTTTGGGCATCGCCTTCGGCGAAGCTGTAGCGTTCTCTGGCAAAGGCTAAGGCTTCCAAACCGGTTACGTGATTGTATCCGACATCATACGACCGGATGTTCTGGACGGAGAATTGATAATCGGAATATACATCAATTCCTCCGAGAGCATCAATGATATCTACAAAACCAGAGAAATTAAGCCGTAAATAATAATCAATATTAATATCGTAGATTCCTTCCAGTGCGTCGATTGAGGCCTCTACTCCATAGATACCCGCATGTGTCAGCTTATCCTTGACTCCGCCGGTTACTGAATAGGTTACGTATGCATCACGCGGTGTCGATAGTAACAGAATATTTTTTGTCTTGATGTTTACCACAGCCAGAATGTTTACATCACTACGGGAGCGGGCTGATACTCCGCCGTAGGTATCAATACCGCTAAGGTACATGACAAACGTTTCCGGAATTTCATCCGGAACCCCTGCCAAATACTGCGCTTCGGTATGATTTTCAATGGTCATGATCTTGCGCAGATCGGTGTCAACCCAGGCATACTCTTCTACATCACCAATACCGCCTAAATACGCCTGATTCATGATGATCGCACCAATGGTTCCGTTTTTGAGGTCATCCATCATAATGAACATGTTTTCATAGTCGGAAACGGTTATTTCCCGACTTAGTTCTACTTCGATATCGTTGACAGCAAGTTCGGTGTTTGTACGGTCTATTTTGTTAAGAATGCCGAAGGTGTAGTCTTTGGCATCTTGAATGGTTTTGGCTTTGTCTGTATCCATGACATATACACCGATAATGTCGGTTTGGACGTCGGCAGTTGATACATCTGCAATGGTTGTATTAGTCTTATAAATATAAAAGCAACCAATTACAAATACTGCTGTTAAAACTACGGATAATACACTTGCTATAATAGAAGCCATCTGCTTTTCATGCATGATTGCCATTAATACTCCCAGAATCAAAAGTAAGAGACTGATAATAACTATGTATTTTACTGGCAGCATATTGAGACTTGCACAAAATACCAATAGCACTATCATTGCTATTAAGTAAACCACTAAAAGTGCATATCCTAACTGTTTTCGCATGTTCTTATTCTTATTTGTTTTGTTCTTCATCTTATGGTATCCTTTTTTATATTTTATTGAAATAGTTATTTCACTAAAGTCTTAATAATTATTCCTTCACATAATAATACTAATTTTTTTTTAATCAATCAAGTTATTTTATAAATCTTTCACATCTTTATTATATCCATTTAACCTGATTTTATGTTAATTGATATCAAGTGATGTAATTGACTGCCAGAAAGAGATTATTTTCGTACAATTGTTTCATTGCGGGTTTGCTTGACGATCACTTTAATTATAATGTATAATAAACATATTGTAATTTTAAATATATATAAATGAATTAACAAACAATATGAGGTGACAAACTGTGTGGCTTGCCTTCTCCGCGTTTCTTGGCATGGTAAGTTGCAAACGTCATATCGAAACGGATTAAAGGAAGGCAACAATTAATAAGAACATAACGGAGTTGAGATGAACCACGCTTCACCATTCGTCCTCTGTGTGATTCTGTTCCAGATTCATTTACACCAGGTTCTATTCCAGCAAATGCAAGCATTTGACCTGGGTTTGAAAAGTTCGATATATCGCCATATTCAGAATAGATAATGGCAGCAGATATTGAACCGATACCAGGAACTGACATGTAATGAGGATGAAACTTCTTCAATTAGGCTGTTGATTTCTCCTTCAAGAGTACCTATCTCTTTTACGAGAGACTTATGTAGAGCCAGCAAACTGTTAAGTTCAACATCAAAGATGGAATTATTAACACCAACGGTATTTGTGGCAAGTTCCTTTAACTGTAAGAACTGCTGTGGGGAAAACTTACCTCGTGATATAGAACGAAGTCTGTCATATGATGCTGAATTCATCCTTGCCATTTTTTCGGCAGAACCATAGTTTTCAAGAAGATACAGAGCGGTCTTGGATAATCGTTGGTTAAAAAAGGGCTTGAATTCAGGAAACGTGTGATCCAGCACATTGGTAATCTTTACAAGGTAAAAAGAGCGCTGACGAATTAATCTGTCACGTAAACGAGTTAATGACTTTAAGGAATAAGCGTGGTAAAATCCTTTTGAATGGGGTTTGTACTCAACAGTCATTAACCAACGAGCGATTGATTCACAATCAACAGAGTCGGTTTTAGTTCGTCGCAAAGATGTAGATTTCTTGTACTCCTTGATTAAAACTGGATTAACTTCCATGAAGCTGTGGTTGGCATTTTCAAGGAAAAGTTCAAGATTGAGAGCATAATGAGCTGTTGATTCAAACCCTATTCTTATGTCCTCTGGAGTGAAGAGAGAATTAAAAACAGTAAGTAGTTGTTGAAAACCAAGTTTATCATTATTAAATGTAAACTTGGAAACAACTTTTTGATCAGCTGCGGATAAGATACAGCAATCATGTTTGTACTTAGAAATATCGATTCCAACAAAGTACAAAGACATAGAGATACACCTCCTGATAAAAATATTTGGCACTGTTGTTTCCCCAGAGAGTTCGGCAGTGTAATCACGTAAATAGAAACGTCGAGCGTTAACAAACTGATTAACAGTAGCAGACGAAAAGCTGTGGTCTGAGTCACCTCATAACAGTCTAAGCTGTAAAAAAATAGATACAAATCCACAGTGCCTTTTCAAATATATCAGAGATGGAAACAAAACCCCAGAGAATCTGGGAGAAAGGAAAATCCAATTACCATCTAAGATAATTGGATTATACGTGATAAATGAATAATAAGATGATAGACAAATTTAATTTTCTTATCTCAATTTGTCCATTTCCCCAGTTTATAAATGCAAGAGGAATAAAAAGCGTTGTTATTCTGGCAGAAGAAGATACCACTGTTAATATAGAATTATTATGGTATCAATTTTTCAGAGATAATAGGATAAATTTAAAATGCATATGTTCTAAAAATCCGTTTATAGTAAAAAATCCTCTTTTTTCTCATTTTATGAAAAGTTATAATACTAAAGTTTTTGATGAAAAATTTATTACTCGGGGAACGCTTTTACTTGATTTAACAGCAACTAGTAGAAATAATCCAATTAAAGACCTTGTGAACAAAAAAGGCGGTTACTATTGGATTATTGATGGAGCCGTATATCAATATTACAATGTATATATTGAAAGTATACAACCGCTTCAAAGGTTTGCTAATATGCATCCGAAAGTTCCACTAATTATATATCAACGCCCCATTCTTGCTCCAGAGCAATATCGTACCAGCCATGAGAAAAAGTTGTTTGAGCATAACATTACCTGCGCTAATGTAAATAAAATGTTAAAAAATAAAGAGACTTTACCTATCGATAATCTTTTTTTTGATTATACAGTTGATGAAATTATAGCAACTACACAAGCCGTGAAATCTTATATCACTGAAAATGGAATAAGAAAATTTGAAGATTTACATGTTGGACGTGTTAATTATAAAAATGGGCACAGAGTCACTGCATATCAACCTGAATCTAGTAATCGAACATGTTATATCATCGGTGGTTGTGCAGGATTAATGACACAAATTGATGAACATACATCTGCTTCTTGGCTGCAAAAGCTATTTAATGAAAACGGATTATCAATACGGGTAGAAAACTATCATTATTGTGTTGCTGGTATGCACGAGAATCTCATTGATATTTTATTTGATTTACCAGTTAAAGACAATGACTTGATTATTTTCGAATCAACACTCAGTTGGTGCAATGGACCATTCTATAATAAAATAGCACTAAAGACCAACGATTTATTTTTCCATCCTCACAGATATGGAGAGGTTTTTTCTGATTGTAATAACGCTGGGCATTATAATGGCAATGGGGCTCACGAACTTGCAGATGCCCTATATACACATTTGCAAATGAATAATTTCTTCGATGGTGCCGATAATTTTGAACTCTATCAAAATATGATTAAAGATATTGTTCCAATAAGTCAATATGGGACTTCACAATATTTACAGTCTCATGAAAAAGTACCTACAGAATTTGATATCCAGCTTAATGAATACAAGCAAAGCTTATTATCATACCGCGTGAAAAATGGTGCTATTGTTATGAATTGCAATCCATTTACGTTAGGACATAAGTACTTGATTGAATATGCAGCATTGCAAGTACAACATCTATATATATTTGTTGTCGAAGAAGATAAGTCTGTCTTTCCTTTTAAAGATCGGTTAAAACTTGTACAAGAAGGAACAAAAGATCTAACAAATGTTACGGTATTACCAAGTGGTAAGTTTATAATATCACAACTGACATTTAAAGATTATTTTAACAAATCGGAATTACAAAACAAGGCAATCGATCCCTCATACGATGTTAGCTTATTTGCTCAAGAAATTGCACCTGCACTTGGAATTACGATTCGTTTTGCAGGAGATGAACCTCTTGATAAAATCACACAGCAGTACAACGATACTATGCAACGCATATTGCCGCAGCATGGAATAGAATTTAAGGTGATTCCACGAAAAGAATCAGGCAGCCAACCAATAAGCGCATCGCGGGTAAGAAAATTACTTGATAATAAAGATTTTAATAATATTGAAGCACTAGTACCAAAGACTACACTAGACTATCTCATTGCTAGATTCTCTATATAATAAATTTGAACTGGAAAGGACAATCACATATTGATTTATCCTTCCAGTTCTTCGAATGCCAACAAGTAATTACTTAATTCCTTCATAAATTCGCTCACAGTTATTAAAATCATCGAAAGCAAAGAATTCATCTATCCGTTTTCGATATAATTCTTTCAGTTGGCAATCGTTTTCGATATACTTTTTTATTCTATTAATTGTTCCATTTACATCATATTCTACTTCACCAAATCCCATTGTTTCATAATCATAATACCCTTTCAACATTGAATGTTGTCCACCAAAGAAATCTTCACTGTCAAACTGACAATAAAGTACTGGTTTACGAAGATATGCAAAGTCAAATACCGCCGATGAATAATCCGTCACCATCAAATTACTTTTAGCGTATACATCTGTATAATTTTCATTTTGGTCAAAAATGATTAAATCTTTAATATCCGAAAAATAATTTGTAAATGGTCTTGCATTAGGGTGCAGCATCAATGCAATTTTATATCCATGTTTTTCAGCACACTCGTGCAGATTCATATTACTTAGTAATTCTCTATAAAATTTGTAGTATAATGTGTTTTTAAAACCCTTTTCAATAATAGCTTTATTTATATCACTATTATACTTATTAAACAAATATTTTCTCCAGGTTGGAATAATTGTAATTATTTTATCCTCGGCATGATATAACCTGTCAAACCTGGCAAAACCAGCTAATAATATTTCATTTTCAGTATAATGATATTTTCCATTTAAAATCGAATCATACTCTTTTACTGCTGCTGTCACAAACCATGAGATATTTCGATTATATTTGTGCAACCATGATGACAGGTCATTTTGTGTAATGCCATGTTGTAAAAAAACAAACTTAGTATCTACAGTAAGATCACGAAAATAATGGTAATCCTTGGCAAATGGAAAAAGCACGTAATCATTGGATTGTGATGAAATATTTCTCTTTGATAACAAAAATAGTAACTTATGTTTAAATGATAAGTATGGTACAACTTTTCCAATCTTTTTTAGTTTATTGTAGTTTTGACTATTCTTATCTAAAATGAAATAAGAATTAACTTCGCCCTTTTTATTCCTATTTAAATATTCAAAGAAAACTTCTGCATTATCATCACCTGCATTAATCTTATCTGATAATATCCATATTGGTTTACGAATTATTTTTTTTAAAATAAGTGCCCATCTTCTTAAGCGTACAATTTCTTTACTATTTATTATTTCCGTATCATTTTTGATATCTTTCTGGTATCTGTATTCTCTCTCTATTAAACCTTTTCTTCCGCATTGTCTTGCATAAATTACTCCCTCACTATAATAAAAAGCTCTTGGATATGAATAATAGTATCCTGTCTCCAATACATTTCCTAACGGCGAAAATGGACCAAAAACTAGTTTATTACGGGCTACTTCATAACCTTTATACGAATAAAACAACTTTATCTCATATAGTCCCACTTCATCATGGATTGGTATTGTAAACTTAAAACCTAAGCTCTTAAAATACGTTGTATTTAATGCTCTCCGATCCATGTCAGAACGATCAATACTATCAGATACAAAGATTTCACCATTTACTTTGGCATAAATAATAACTTCTTCATCTTCAGAATAATTCAGACACATCGTTCGTCCACTGATTTCCAGTTTTTCATGCTCAAATATCATTAAATCAATCATAGTATAAAGTGAAGACATTTTCAAAATCTCCCTATTATACCCTATACTCACATCAGAAGGAAGCATATTTAATGGCATATATTCTCGATATTTAATATTAAGCACAAAAATTTTATGTTCAATATATATTTCTTGTTGCTGTAGGATTATGTCATCTGAAATATTTTCTAAAATCTCAGAAAGCTGTAGTTTAAATGCAGATGTCCGGACTGTCTCTTCCCAATCTTCCTTGACCCAAAATACCGCTTGAATATTATACATACACATATATTGAAGAAATTTATAGTTCTTCCACTCGGCATCTATGTAATCCCCTATTAATGGCATAATATTATTGTCTATCCATAATTTCGCTTCTTCTTGTGTTTTAAACACGTTTTGTATATCAGCCTCTTCTTTTACTATTTGGGAATTAAAGTATATACCATACTTTTTTTTATCCATCAGTACTCTAACTAAAGCACCAAACTCTTGATCAATGTCAAAATTAATCCCATTCAAAATTTCTAATAGTACATCACTTTTTACAATTGCGTTAAATAGGCCTCTTTTTTTACACTCAGCCACTAGCTGTAAATCCACTACATCGTAACGGCTCTCAATTCCATTCTCAAGAAAAAATATATCCAATACATTCCGGCTTGTTATCATATGAACATAAATAGACTTTAAAATTTCCCCTCCCATAACAAACGAGTCTGTAAAAATACCACAATATTCGCCGTTTACACTTCTTATTACTTGTGCAAATGTGTAATCTTTTTTCGATAAAAATGTTATATTAGACGCATTATTATAATCTTTATCAATGTTCTCTTCACCCCATAATATTAATTCTATTTTATCAGAAAAAGAATTATCAGCAGAAAATAAATGATTAATAAAGTTTTTTTCTACCTCATCACTATTAGATACTAAACAAACAACTGAAAATAATATATCATTTTTTTTCTTATCAGCTTCGTATTTAGTATTGAATTCACGTAAAATATTAGTGCCCCCAGCCAGTTCTCTTAATAAGCCACTGTCTACTAGTTGTTTTTTCTCTTGAATTGAGCTATACATAACTTGGTTTTTCTCACCAATATCAAATAGAAAATAGCCTGGATTATAAACTTTAATATTACCTTCTAAAAATTGAGTTCGCCCATTAAGTTTAGCACCAAATTGCTCTTTAACTATGTTCGATAGGATATTTTCTATCATTTCAATATCTTCTGTACTATTTTCTTCTAGAATTTCTGAAATTAATTTTGCTATAATACCACCTTGTACACTCCCCCAAAAATCCAAAGAAATGACCTGTCTGCTTTTAAAACCTAATACACCATTTCCATCTCTAATATAGTCAATTGATGATACAGGTGCTAAATGTAAAGAAACAGACATCCCCCCCGCCTTAACTATTTCCTGTGCCTTTATATACTCATTAATAATTTCATAATTCTCTATTTTATATGCACGTTTGATAGATATCGGCATTTGTTCCATTTTAATATCTTCATTATTAAAAATTACAATTTCATAATCAGGATTCATTTCCAGTAAGTGTTCTTTAAATTTCTCTAACTCAACTTTGGATACACGTTCCCCAATATTTGCACATATAATCCTTTTCGGAATACTTTGAATTTCCTTTAATTCTTTTAACCTAACTTTCAAATTAAACTCCCTAGATATATACTTATTTTTTATTAATCTACTATAATTATATCTTACAAAATCTGCGAAATTAGCAATTAAAAAACCTTTATCTTCATTGATACAATAAAAAATACTATTTACTATCCAATATTCGATATAATCTTTAAATTCCTCTGAAATATTTGAAAGCAGTATGTCCATGGCAGGTATCATTTCCTTAACTCGTCTTCCAATATAAGTCATAGACGTGGAATCTAATCGTTTGCAATAATGATAATATGGTTGCTGAATATATATTATAGACTCACTCTTTGCTATTACCAGAGGAATTAACGCCATATCTTCATATGCTATATCTGGAAACATCAGTCCCTCAAATACTTTACTTTTAAATAATTTATTACATGATGAACAAAGATTAATCCCATTCATTAAATAATTTTCTTTCGTGAAGTCTGATTCAACTGATTTTTGAATATTTTTTTCTTTGCCATGTTCATATACTACATCACATACAACAACATCACATCTGTTTTTTTCTATAATTGCAACCATCGCGGCATACATATCACTATCAATATAATCGTCAGAATCGACAAACCCTATATATTTCCCGCGTGCTATTTTTAATCCTTCATTTCTTGCCTCTCCCTGCCCCCGGTGTTCTAAATTTACTAACCTTACTTTTGAATCTGACAAATAACTACTATATATTTCTGCTGAGTTATCGGTGCTCCCATCGTCAACTAGTATTAATTCTATCTCTTTTATACTCTGATTCAAAACTGAATCAATTGCCCTTTTCAAATAATTAGCAGTATTATATATCGGCATAATAATACTAACTATAATGTTGTTATCCATAATTATGCATTCCTCTCTCATATAGTAAATTTATAAAATCAGCTAAATTATTATAATGATTTGATTAAGCTTTAAAATTGATTTATTCAACATTAGCGCTGTCCAGCAGGTCTATAATACTTTTCGTAAATTTCTTATTTAATTTACTTTCCGTATTTATCATCGGAGCATAAGCATCTCGACCACTAACAGAAGCAATTTTGCCTGTATAATTATATATGGTTTTATAGTTACTAACAAAATCAAGTATACCCTTTTGAATTTCTTTAATCCTTTCAACATTATTGTTTTCTTTTTTTAATTTACAAATATATTTATTATTATCGTCCAAATAAAATCCGATAAAACTTCCCATTGGCGCATCCAAAAGTGCTTCCCATAATAAATTATGCCCTTTAGACGGATCATGTAATTTCCATATATCACGATTTTCTCTTTGGGAGTACATATAACTAATCAACTTCCCTGTTTGCAGAAAGGTTTCACTAGTATCTGCTTCCGAATTATGGCAGGAATTTGTCCCCGCAACAATTCCAACTATGTCACAATTCAACTTCCAAACATTATTCACAAGATAATCTAAGGTCATTGCTCCACTGCCGGCCCATCCTATGTCAACCGTTACAGACTTTTTGCACTCTTTAAGTACTTCCTGATAATATTCTTTTCCAGCCTGCACCTGTTCTTCATAGCAATCAAGAACCTGTTTCCAATTACTTAACAAATAATTTTTCACAGTATCCACATTGAAATCTGTTAATTCCAATGTCGGACTCAATCCCTTAGCAACACATAATTGGGGCAATAATATCTCCAACTCCATCGTGGAAAAAATATCTTTTAAAGTATATTTCTGATTAACTTTATGGTATAAAAATCTACGGAAATAATCATACTTATAATGTCCTGCAGCCAGCTTCGTGGCTGCTAAGCGTGACCAATAAACATATTCCACTTTATGTTTTTCCTCTGGATACATTTTAGTATACGCTTTCATCAAGACATAGCCATCTCTTGCCAAAAAAAGTACCTTGTCTATATCGTGGCTGCTTACATACTCATGGATAAACTGGCAGTAACCTACAACAAATAAGCCGCCATAAATATGTCCAAATTCATATTCCCGTGAATATTTATTGAGTCCATTATGTATATGCGCATTTATCAGCCCACGATATATCCCTCCTGTAATTACAGACATGTCATCTGGGCGGTAAGGCATCCCCGCCATATTAACATTAGTATAATAAAAAGCCTTGAATCCATGCTTTTGAGATTGATCTATATCGGCTGAATAATTATCGCCCACGTGCGCGTATTCTCTCTTTTGACCTTCTATACACTTAATCTCATTATATATATCACCTTTATTTTTAGACTTTTTCATATCACATGACACATAATAAGAGTCAAATTCTAAATATCCACATCGCCGCAACAATGTCTTGATCTGTTCAGTATTCAAATACATATCAGATGTAATGATAATTTTCTTTTTATACTTAATAAGTTCTTCAACAACACGAAACATATAGGGATTTGCAAAGCAGTAGATATATTCCAGCTCAACTTCATCAATCATAGCCTGGTTTTTGTCAATCCCCGTTTCTTCAGAAAGAACAGAATATATTTCATCTAAATTTACTTCATAATGCTTATCCCTTTTATATTTCTTTTCTCTAGCCCGCCACTCCATTACACAACGAATCCGATGAAAATCCAGATATTTTAATTTGTCGCCCAAAATATAGAATAAATCAGTCGGACTAGAAAATGGACGTAAAACTAAAGTGTCAAATACATCAAAAGAGATTACGTCATATTGGGCTAGTTTACTAGCAAATTTTTCTGGAGATTCTCGCTTTGATAGAGCCGATTCACTATCCTCAGAATATAATATCTTTTCTTCATAATACGGATGCTTTTCACTTTGCGCCAGTTTCTTATTACGAAATACATAATACGAAATATTCAGCCAAAATAGATACAGCCATACCAAATATTTTCCAACACCTTTTACCTGGCTTCGCTTTTTCTTATATTTCTCCTGAATCCCCGGAACTCTATTTACCAAAACATGATACATTTTATCCTTAAAACTCATACTACTCTCAACTTTCAGCTAATTTCCTGCATTTTTTCATAAACAGCACATACCTTCGCCGGATTACCAATAGCCCGCATACGCCCTTTCTCGATCCAAACCGCTCTATTACAATTATTCTTAATAACACTAGAGGAATGTGACACGATTAATACCGTCGATCCACTATGTATCATTTCCTTAATACGCGCCTCGCTTTTCTTTCTAAAAAACATATCCCCAACACTTAGAACTTCATCCAAAATTAATATTTCCGGCGTATCGCGAATGGTCGCTATGGCAAATCCCAATCTGGAGACCATACCCGAAGAATAATTCCGTACCTTTTCTTCCATAAAACCTTCCAGTTCCGCAAATTTAACAATGTCATCATATTTTTCATCAATATATTCTTTGGTATACCCGATAATCGCTCCGTTAAGATATACGTTTTCCCGGCCGGTCAGTTCAAAGTCAAATCCCGTTCCAAGAGTCAGCAGCTGAATTTTTCTCTTATCCACTTCAACCGTTCCTTTCGTTGGGTCCAGAGCTCCGGATATAATTTTAAGTATTGTGCTTTTACCAGAACCGTTTGTACCGATTATACCGACAACATCCCCTTTACGGATTCTAAAGCTAACATCCTTTAATGCTGTAAACATTTCATAACTCCGCTGTCTTTTTATGGTACGTATAAACAGTTCTTTAATACTTGTCGCTTCATCTTTCTCACGTTTGAACTCCATCGTGATATGATTTACTGCAATCTCAACTTCACGCCTATCCTTCCGTATTTTCGGAGTTTTTTCTGTGACCGCTCTATCAGCTTTTTGCTCATGCCTGATTTTCGCCTTAGCTGCTCTTCTATTTGCTTGACGCCCTCTTCGCTTCTGTCTTATCCGCTCTTCTTTATTTTTCCGCATCAAATTTATTTTCAATATGATAAGCGAAAATAATAAAAGAACTAAAACTACCATAACAACTGTAAAAACCACCTGATTCCGCTTTGCTGCAGAATTGGATCCCTGCATGACAACAGCTGGCTCGGCATGCGCAGGCTCTTCACTTTGATCCATCACCTGTTCTGTGCTTTCAAGTCGGTTAACATTCAATGTATAACGCGCTTTTTTGCCCTCGCTATTTGTGGTGGTAATCGTAATTACATTATTACCCACAGCAAGAAATGTATCTGATATTTCTGTTTGTATTTCTGAAGGTGATACGATCAGTTCCGCCTGGGTGATGTCCGCAGCCACTTCTGCACTATAACTTGTCTGCACGCTGCTGAAGCCCTCAATGCTCTCCCCATTTAACCGGATATCCTCTAAAGCACATCCTTCTGGTATTGGAACATTTACTATAACACTGGTTGCTGCAACCTCATTTGTTTCCCCACTTGTTGTCCTGATATGAAGCCCCTGAATTGTTATAGCAGAATTACCTGCTATTCGCGGAATGAATGAAAGCATCTCTTTATATTCTGCTAAACCAACGCCCGATGCACTTACTTTGACCAAACCCGGCTCTATTAACTCCCCTCCAGACTGGTATTCCAACATATCCGCATCATAAACTACATTCATTTCGAATGTATCTATGTTCTGCTTTGAACGGGCATACACTCCGATAGGTGAGGAAATGCCCCATTCCCATTCATAGGCTTCAGTCCCGAAGAATGCCGCCGTTTCACCATCAGCTAATACTTGTACATCTGATAAAATGAGCACACTAAAAAGTATGAAAATAAAAGTTCCCACTACATATTTTAATGATTTTCCCATAATTACCTCTCAATTATATCTTTTGCATAATCCCATTCGCATGTTTGTTAAAAATATGATATCCAATAAAATATACACCAATCCCCCACAGCGTCATCCTGACAACATCACTGACAGTCGGCAATGTCCCAAGCATAATTACCTTTCTCATACTATCAATGTAATTAAAGAGTGGATTATTAATGATTGCCGTATGAATAAAACCCTGCAGCTGATCCACCGGATAAAAAATAGCAGACAAATACATCCATAAAGTTAAGATAATTGAATACAAATGCTTTACATCGCCAAAAAACACATATGCCGTTGCCAGTATATAAGATATACCCAAAGAAAATAATACCAGAAGAAATATAATAACAGGCGAAAAAAGCATTGTCCAACCTAGCGTCACTTTGAATACGAATAGCATAATAACATAGGCAACCAATGAATACCCCAGATTCACAAGGGCCGTATACACCCTGGCCAGGATAAATATCTGCATCGGAAACTTTACTTTTATCAACAGGGTCTTATTATCCACCAACGTAGTCATTGCTGAATTGGTAGCCCCGGTAAACAACTGCCATATAATGTTACCAGTCAAATAATAAATTGGAAAATTCTCAATCGACCGCCTAAATATCTGCGAAAAGATCAACGAAATAATAGCCATCGAAAGCAGCGGATTCAACACACTCCACACTATCCCCAGATAAGACCTGGAATATTTCCTTTTAATTTCTCTTCCAGTCAGTTCCTTTATAACAAACCAATACTGCTTTCTCTCTTCAGCCTTACCCATTACTTCTTCTCCAAACAATCATTTTTCTCATATAAAGTAAATACTTATACAGCGCATACTGCCAAAGATGCCATCCGACAGCCTGTCCATTCCTCACCGCACTGCCTTCATACCATGCACTCTCTTTAATATTTACCTTTTTCAGACCAAACATAACCAACACCTTATTGAGTATGTGATTATCCTTCAATTCATTTCCATCCATAGCTGCCGCAACCGGCTGCATTTCATTTTCCAGGACATCGTCGGAAAACAGGCAGCATCCATAGGCTTCTGCCTCCACTTTCTCCGGTCTGCCCATAAATGATCTGATCAATTTCTTGATCGTCTCTCTAACGTCTTGATAATTAATATCACCAAGCCCATGTATTCCACACGCCAACAACTCTGTATACTGGTTTAGATAACCTTCCGTCACACGAAGAAATTCCTGCCGCCCCTGATCAATATCCCCATACACCGGAATGTACCATTCTCCAACCTGCTCATACTTAAGCGTCATCCCATGGGGCGCACTAAATATAACTTCAAACAGGCAGTTACTAAAATAAACCTTCTCTTTCAGATTCCCTTCCGGCCCAAAATAATAACAATGATACTCTCCCCGGACAGCACCCGCCGGCAACTCATACAATCCCCAGTAATACCCTTCCATTTTTCTGGTAGACCCCATATACGCAAGAAGCTGGTTTAGAGTCTTTTGCATCGACCCTACCCAGCCACTGTCTACAATCGCATTGTCTACCTTATCAAGCATCCCTTCCTGCCGTAAGTAACCCATCAGATTCGGCATCGCTTCCTTCGAATGAGAATACATATATCCCATAAATTGTTGGTTTTCTTTCAAGACATCCCTTATCCCACTAAGACTTGCATAAGGAATTACTTCGCTCATACTCAAATTCAGATTTAACCCGTTCAGTACTACCGCCTGTTCTTCCCTGGTAAGTCCCGCACGGTTCAATATTTTTTTCATATTTACATCAATACCGCTCCGGCACACATATTCCAGCGCCTCCTCCGGATTTAGGTGAAACATCGGAATACGTATGGAATATCTGGAGCAGCTAAGATACCTGCACTCGATCGGCAATTTTAGCTTTTCACAAAAAACTTTGGCACTTTGATACATTAGGTAGCCATCCCGCGCCAAAAAATATAATCGTTTTTTACCGCTTTTCACTGCTTCATTCAGTGTCCATAAAACAAATCCACACAGGCCCGGTGCCAATACATAGTTACTGACCCGAGCCATTACATCATGGTTATCTATTTTCATTTCCGCGACCGGTTTATACATGCGCAAATTATTCTTCAGATATTTTTCATATCTGTTACATCTGACTGTTCTTTTGTCCTTCAGCATAGTAATTATTCCTTACGCTCCTCTTTATATACCCCAGCATTCTCGGGCTCAGCAGGCCAACGATCAGGGGCTTGATTACATAGGGTGATGTCTGTATATTTAAGATGCCTAATTTCCGGAACCCTTTTAAACGAACCTGCATTTCCCGGATACAGTACTTATATTTTCTGCGGACATAAGAATTATGATTTTCCCGGTACTCTATCAGCTCTTCCTGAATATTGTACCCTTGATATCCATGCTTATGCAGCCGCATGAATAGCTCATAATCCTCACATCTGGCCGTCAATTTTGATACCTTATAGCCATTCATCTTTATCAGAACTTCTCTGCGGAACATCACTGAGGGGTGAATATACGGGGAATGTTCCAGAAAATCTTTTTTAGCCGGGATCTCCTGCGTTATGCCGATACCCCATACACCATCATCATCAAACAATTCGGAATTGGAGCCAACCCAGTCATATTGAGGATGCGCTTCCAGAAAATTATATAGGCGCTTCAATCGATATGGCTTTGAAATATCATCCGCATCCATACGGGCGATATACTTTCCCCGGGAAACCGGAATACCTTGATTCAGTGCATGTGCCAACCCGCGATTACGGTTGCTCCGGATATATTTAATCCGGTAATCCAGTTCGGCCGTCATCTTAATCGTATCAATGTATTTTGCACCGGAGCCGTCATCACAGATGATCATTTCCCACTGCTGAAAACTTTGATTAATGATTGACATGGCAGCCTGATATAATTGTCCTCTGTCCTCTGGGTTAAAAACACCCATTATAACACTAATTTCTACCTTTTCTATAGCCCCCATCACATTCTCTCTTCAAGATCTCTGTAAATGCGCTCCATGATTTCATTTGTATACTTTTTATCAAATGCACACACTGTTTCCCGGCAGCAAACGCTCATCGCTTCCCGCTGTTTTTCATTCAGGCCGTGCACGTATTCTATCCCTTTAATGAAGCCTTCAACATCGTCATACCTGCATACATATCCATTTTTCTTATGCTTCATATATTCTCTGGTACCGCGGTTATCGGAAGCGATTACCGGAACCTCCATGGCCAGCGATTCCAGTGCTGCCATTCCCAATCCTTCCCGTTTTGAAGGAAAGACAGAGACATCCGCATATCCGGCGATCTCAACTACATTCCTTTGATATCCATACATCTTAACGGTATCTTCCAGATCCAGCTGCCGGATCCATTCCGGCAGCTTATCTTTAAAGAATCCACTGCCGCAGATGCCATATCTGATTTTAATCCTGTGATGTTCCCGCTTCATTTTGGCCAGTGCCTGAAGGACAACCTGATGATTCTTGTTCTGATTCAATTCACCTACTGAAACGATAAAGAATTCATCATCTTTTATATTTAATTCTTTTCTCTTTGCCCGCCGCATTGTCTCAGATAATGGCCGGAACTTCTCCAGATCAAGACCAACCCCCGGTATCTTATATACCTGGCCGCCCTTTTTCAGCCACAGTTTCCCGGCACTTTTATAGTCCTCATCATTAATAACGATCAAAACATCAGTTGCTCTGGAAAAAAACTTCTCGACCAGATAATATAAAGTGTTATTTCTAACCGGTGCCCCCTTATAAAAATGAAATCCATGTGCAGTATAAATAACTTTTATATCCTGCTCCCGGCACCAGATACTGACCAGTCTTCCAAGGACTCCGCCTACCGGCGTATGGCAATGGATAAGTTTAATGTTGTTTTGCCGTACAATCTTAACTAACCGGGAAAATGCTTTCGTATTATGACTGAGAAAATAGGGAGATCTTTCAATGTCAATATGATGAAGCATGATTCCCATTTTAGAAATTTCCGTTTCATCAAACTCATAATTCTGTTCTTTCATATTCGCTGCATAATGTACGGTGTAGCCCATATTCTGCATTATTTTGACATTGTCTTTTTCAAATTTATCCAAAAATCCGCTTACATTCGTTAATATTAGAACATTTCTCTTCATATAGTACTTAAGTCATTCCCCCTATAAGAATAAAACTCAATAACATACGCCATTGTTACTATTATATGCCGTTGAACTATTCCTTGTCAAACGCTTCCTCACCTGTGCCAAGGGATTGTTAAATATTTCGCTTGTCTAACATTTAGCAATAAACCGTATAAAAACACTGCCATATCTTTAAAAAAGGCAGTGCCTGTTGAACAGATCAGCCCATTACCTGTATAAAACCGGTCCTAATGCAAATGACACAAAGAAAAACAATAAAAACTGCGCAAATATACCGGCAGCGAATATACCAATCGTCATTGCCTTTGAATTGGCCGCTGCAATTCTTATGTAGCAGGCTCCAAGAAGCGCTCCTATTATTGCACCAAGCATACCATTTAAAACAGCACCGAGGATTAAGCTGACAGCAGCAAAAACGGTTGCATATTTAGGCACCGCGCTCAACGGCATATACTCTTCTCCGCTGCCCAGATATCTACCGTTTACTGCCAACTTAGGTTTGTTTCCAAGAACAACCAACCGGCATTCAACTCCCGGGAATTGAATCGGATGATCAATCATTACAACCGCCCAATTCATGGATTTTATTTTTTGTTTCACACCATCAATTGTTACGCTGATGCCAAAGCCCGATTTATAAATAATCGTATGTTCCATCCCATGCATATCTCTTACATTCCAGTTTTGTCTCATAAAAAAGTTCTCCTTATTGATTTTATTCCCTGCATTGACAATGAAGGGTATGTTCATTATAAGAAAATCCCATATACTTTACAAGACATTTTCAAAGGCAGAGCACCTCACCCACAGATAAGATGCTCTATGTAATTAAATTATTTAGTTTTCAGTGACCAACATGGCAATTCTGCATCTCCCTGTTCAACAAATTCCTGCATCAGCTCTTTCCCATACCTCTCCCGAAGATTATGGATATACACTGATTGAACCCTCAGTTCCCGAACCTTACTGGAAACATTAACATCAAGCATGACATAGTTCCCGTCCTCCAGATTCTCAATGATCCGGTCCATAACCTTCCATGATATGCTGTTGGCATTGATCACGACTGCTCTGTCTTTCCTTAAACTTGTTATAATACTCACCCCTTTGTTCTGTACTTACCTAAAGATTACAAGGGGGCAGAGGAATTGACAACACTAAATTTATTCCACCTTTACCATAAAAAGGGTTACTACTCTATTTCCTGATGCTTTTTAATCCAGCGCTGCAGCAGGGATATTGAACTGATTTTGTAATCTATGCAGATATCACTAAGCGTTCTGCCACCGGAATTATACGCCGTAACGGCATTATATTTTAACTCTTCCGGATAGCGGCGGTTGGTCGCAGCTGCTTCCAATCCTTCTGCCCCGAATGCATTATAACGGGCAACCCACTTTTCAATGCAAGAGTGATGAACACCATATTGTTTGCCCAGTTCCCGCAGAGAACCTCTTCCCTTTATGTAGCTGTCTACCGCTTTTAACTTCTCTTCACTCGGTATTTTTGGTTTTCTCATGTATTCCACGCCTTCCTAGATTTGAATTTGGTTACATTTTAACCGCCAAATTAGTCCTGCACATCACCCAAAAGGGTATTTTTTTACTAAAAATTATTAAAAAAAAACCAATCCGGCATTTAAAACGCTCATTTCGGATTGATTTTTTATCCATTTAGTTATTTTTGACCCCGGCAAAATATTCCATCATTACCGGCATATACTCTTTGCTGTAAGAAGCCAATGAATAGCTTCCGCGGTTCAGGCACCAGTCAGATACCAACGCTCTTTCGCATAGCGAGTAATATTTCGTAATTTCCCGGATTGATTTCGCTCTGGTAATCTGGCCTCGTCGCTGACCTTCTTCAACAATCGCCGCAACCAACTGGTAATATTTCCGGTTCTGGTCCAACAGGTTTCGGTCCCCCTTGGCCGTAAGCTGAGTGGAATACAGTGAGGCCAGCAGATCCAGATTGATCCTATCCTCCATAAACCGGTGTACTTCATAGTTCAGCAGCAGCAATTTATCAAAGCTGTTCATATCCACATCGATTTCCGTCTCCAGGCGTTCATATTGCTCGTCCAGCATAACGGCCAGCGTTCCCAGCATCTCATCCTTACTTTCAAAATGATAGTAGAATGATCCTTTGGATGTTCCCGAGAGCCGAATGATATCGTCTACTGTCGTATCGTCATACCCTTTTTCCCGGAATAACTGCCACGCGGCGTTTACTATCCTGCCTTTTACACTCTTGTTATCAATCGTCACAAGCCTTCCTCCTCCAAAAAAAGGTGTACCGCGGACCGACCACAGTACACCTTGGTATATATCCTAACTAAGAGTATACCTTCTTTATAAAATATTTGCAATCCTTGCCGCTTCGGTCACCGCTTCAAATACGGCACTTCGGAAACCTTTCTCTTCCAGAACCCGCACCGCACCAATGGTCGTACCAGCCGGTGAGCATACCATATCTTTTAACTCACCCGGATGTTTTCCGCTTTCCAGCATCAACTTGGCACTTCCCATCACTGACTGCGCTGCAAATTGATATGCCTTATTCCGCGGCATTCCGCCGGCTACTGCAGCATCAGCCATCGCTTCAACAAACATGAATACATAGGCAGGCGAGCTGCCGCTGACGCCGGTCACAATATCCATCAGATTTTCGGTTACAATTTCTGCTTTCCCGAATCCCTTGAGGATTGCGAGGGCATGCTCCATATCCGCTTCAGTAACATACTCATTACTGCATGCTCCGGTCATCCCCTCTTTAATCATCGCCGGGGTATTGGGCATGGTTCGCACCACTTTTACCGGACAGCCGAATGTCTGTTCCAACCAGGCCAGTGTTTTACCAGGAATAATGGTGATAAACATCTGGTCCTCACGGACTTCATCCTTGATATCATTAATCATTTCTTCGCAAAACTGCGGCTTTACCGAAAGCACTATAATGTCAGCTTTCTTCATCACTTCTTTGTTATCTGCGGTAACGGTAATACCATACTGTTCTTTTACCTTTTCTCTGCTTGGAGCAAATACATCCGCACCGATAATCTCCTCCGGTGCATAAGTTTTATTCTCGATAATACCTCCCAGCATTGCTCCGGCCATATTTCCGCATCCGATAAATCCTAATTTCATTTTTTAATCTCCTTTTATTTTGTATTCATTGAGTTGATTTGTATACATTTTATTTATTTGTGTACAATATACCATTAAACAAAGTGTTTGTCAATCAACTTCTGCTTGTGTTTTTATTCTAATATGTATACAATTATAAATAATGTGCACATTTATCATAAAGCGAGGTATTATTATGAAAACTCAGACCCTTTCTCTCGCCGATCAGGCCTACGAGAAAATTAAAACAAATATTCTGAACCTGACTTATCCTCCCGGTATGCCGCTTACTGAAACGGCACTTGCAGAGGAGTTAAAGATGAGCCGCAACCCGGTCCGTACTGCGATCAAGATGCTGCAGACCGAAGGCCTTATCGTCAGTGACTATCATAAATCGATGACCGTAAAAGGCATCACCGGGCAGGATATCACCGAGATATATCAATTGCGGGAAGTATTAGAAGGTATAGCTTTTCAGATGATCTTTGACAGCGGAAGGCACGATGAATACTCCTATCGAATTGAAGAAAAAGTAGTCCGCATGTGCGCGGCAGCCAATAATCTTTTTGAGTGGGAAGTTGCTGATACCAGAATGCATATGGAAATTATCAGTATTTACGAAAACAGCCGCATCAATCGTATTTATGAAAACAATCTGGCTGAGCTCATCCGCATAGGTCAGTATTCAGTCAAGAACGGTATGGCTATTCAACAGACCAATGAGAATCTCAAACAGATGGTGATTCACATGCGGAATAACCAATATGAGCAAGCTTTTTTAATATTAAAACAGGATCATTTTACAATCGGCAAAAACAGCGCTTTAAAAGAATCTCGTTCATAGCCCCGAATGCTGTGAATAAGGTTTTTATACACAAAACCACCGTACTGAATTTGTTGATTATCACGATTTTAACAAAATCTTTGATAATTTATTGACGATCAGTGATGAAACTGCTATATTTAGACTATAGTTCGAACTCTGGTCTAATATGAAGGAGGCAGATCATGACGGTAGTCACAAACATTCAAAAATATTCCATACATGACGGCGACGGTATCCGCACCACTGTCTTTTTTAAAGGGTGTCCTCTGACCTGCACATGGTGCCACAATCCGGAGACCCAAAACTATCGGAAACAGACCCTGCACGATCGGGAAAAATGCCTTAACTGCGGCAACTGCAAAGCCTCCTGTCCTCATCAGGCTATATTAGATGAAGACGGCTGCATTATCACTGACTTCGATAAATGCCAGACCTGCGGTACCTGTCTTGATTACTGTGTACTGAATCTGCGCGAGATCACCGGAGCAGAATACACCATTGAAGAGCTGGTCACCCAACTGAAGAAAGATGAGATGTTTTATGAAGAATCAGGCGGCGGGGTTACCTTGTCCGGCGGCGAAGTCATGACCCAGGATATTGATTACATAGAATCTCTGCTGAAGGCGCTGGACCGCCATGGTATCCCGGTGGCTATCGACACCTGCGGCTACGCTTCTTTTGCGGATTTTGAGCGGATTCTGCCATATATTGATACGTTTCTATACGATATTAAGATCATGAATCCCGCTGCACACAAGAAATATACCGGAGTTGACAATACAAAGATCCTTGAAAACCTGGATAAGCTAAGTCAGGCCGGGGCCCGGATATTTATCCGGATTCCCGTGATCAAGGAGATCAACGGCAACGATATGGAAATGGAACTGATCATCAAATATCTTAAGGACCACTCCATCCGCGCCGCTCAGATCAATCTGCTGCCCTACCACAATACCGGTTCCGGTAAATACGGTAAAATGGGGCAGGAATACAAAGGAATGGAACTGCATGCACCGGTTCCTGAAGAAATGGAGCATTTTGCAGCTTTATTTAAACAAGCCGGATTCCATAACACAAAGATAGGAGGATAAATCAATGGAAGAAAGAGGAATGAACGCAAGGATCCAAAAATTACGGCGGGAAAGTCTGGAGACACCGGCCCACATCGATATGGGCCGGACCAGAAGCATGACTGATACTTATCAGAAATATGAAGGCAGTGTCTCCATACCGGAACTGCGGGCCCAGGTATTAAAAGATTACTTTTCCACCAAGGAATTATATCTTGGTGAAGGCGAACTGATCGTCGGTGAAAAAGGGGACTCTCCGCAAGCTTCTCCGACCTTCCCTGAATTATGCTGCCACACCATTCACGACATGCATGTCATGAATGACCGCGATCTGATCAATTTTAAGGTTGCTGATGAAGATTATGATTACCAGGAGAATGATGTAATCCCATTCTGGGAAAAACGTTCCATCCGAAAGCGGATCCTGGACAGCATGACTCAGGAATGGAAAGATGCTTATGAAGCCGGTATCTATACCGAATTCATGGAACAGCGCGGACCGGGTCATACGGTTGGCTCATACAAAATATACGAAAAGGGCTTTCTGGATTATAAAGCTGAGATTCAGGCTTCCATCGATAAGCTGGACTTTATGGCGGATCCCGAAGCCATCCTCAAGAAGAACCAGCTGGAAGGCATGAAGATCGCCTGTGATGCAATCATGATCCTGGGCGAACGTTATGCTAAATACGCACGGGAACTGGCGGACAAAGAAACCGATGAAAAACGGAAACAGGAATTACTGCAGGTCGCAGCCAACTGTGATGTTGTTCCGGCACACCGGCCCCAGACCTACTGGCAGGCCATTCAGATGTACTGGTTCGTTCATCTCGGTGTGACCACTGAACTTAATCCCTGGGACGCTTACAGCCCGGGACGGCTGGATCAGCATCTGAGCGGATTTTATGAAAAAGATGTCAAAGGCGGTATCCTTGATGATGAAAAAGCCCTTGAACTGCTGGAATGCCTGTGGGTGAAATTCAATAACCAGCCGGCACCGCCGAAAGTGGGTATTACCCTGAAAGAAAGCAGTACCTATACCGATTTCGCCAACATCAATACCGGTGGTATTACACCGGAAGGTGAAAACGGGGTTAATAATGTCAGCTATCTGATTCTCGACTGTATGGAAGAGATGCAGCTGCTGCAGCCCAGTTCCAATGTCCAGATCAGTAAAAAGACACCGCAGAAATTCCTTAAGCGGGCCTGCGAAGTTTCACGCAGGGGCTGGGGACAGCCTGCTTTCTATAACACCGAAGCGATTATCCAGGAACTGCTGAATGCCGGCAAATCACTGGAAGATGCCCGCTGCGGCGGAACCAGCGGCTGTGTGGAAACCGGTGCCTTCGGAAATGAAGCATATATTCTGACCGGATATTTCAACATTCCGAAGATTTTTGAGCTGACTTTGAATAATGGATTTGATAAGGTCGGCGGCAAACAGCTGGGGCTGGAACTCGGATATGCAGAAGACTTCAAGACCTACGATGAACTGTTTGATGCTTTCCGGAAACAGATCAAACATTTTGTTGATATCAAGGTGGCAGGCAGCAATGTGATTGAACGGATCTATGCTAATTATATGCCGGCGCCGTTCCTTTCCATCATTACCAATGACTGTATTTCTGCCGGTAAAGATTATAACGCCGGCGGTGCGCGGTACAACACTAAGTATATTCAGGGGGTTGGGATCGGTACCATTACCGACAGTCTGGCTGCTGTTAAATATAATGTATACGACGAAAAGAAATTTACCATGTCAGAATTAATGCAGGCCATTAACGATAACTTCGAAGGCCACGAGCGGATTCTCAACTTAGTCAGGAATAAGACGCCGAAATACGGAAACGATGATGACTATGCTGATATTATCATGAAGAGCATCTTTGAAATGTACCGCAAAGAGGTAACCGGACGCAAAAACATGAATGGCGGTTTCTACCGCATTAACATGCTGCCTACCACCTGCCATGTATATTTCGGTGAAGTTATGACCGCCAGCCCCAATGGACGTCTGGCCCACAAGCCGGTATCCGAGGGGATTTCTCCCGAAAAAGGTGCCGATACCAATGGACCGACCGCAGTAGTGAAATCGGCAGCCAAAATGGATCATCTTCAGACCGGCGGAACACTGCTGAATCAAAAGTTTACACCAGGTGTTGTTGCAGGCGATGAAGGACTGACCCAGATGGCTAATCTGGTCCGTACCTATTTCAACATGGACGGACATCACATTCAGTTTAATGTCATCGACCGACAGACCCTGATCGATGCTCAAAATAATCCGGAAGAATACAAAGACCTGATCGTACGGGTAGCAGGATACAGCGATCATTTCCGAAACCTGAGCCGCGAACTGCAGGATGAGATCATTAACCGGACCGAGCAATGCTTTAATTAAAGGAAGGTGTATATTTGCATAAAGTGAAGGGGCCGATTTCTCTGCCCCTTCGCTCAAAGTTATGTGATCATTCCATTTTTCTTTCTTAACATTCTGCGGCGTAATGAAATGCTGTGGCATTTGCCCGTTTTATATTACATACCAAATCACAGTCTCCTATTGCATAAACTTCCGGAATATAATCTTTCACTTCCTCAAATAAAGAATTGTTTTTCTTCATTCCAAAAGCAGTAACGATAGAATCAGCCTTTACTAAAGCATGTTTCCAGTCTTTCCTTTCAATTTCTACACCATCACCGGTAAACCGCAGTACTTTACTGTCTCCAACCAGTGTTACCTGATTCTCTTTTAATAGATGCAGCAGCATGGTTCTTACTGAAGGGGCCGCTTCATGAGCAAACTCACTTACCGGAATCATATCAATAACCGTAACTTTCTTCCCTTCCATCGAAAGGCCAAGTGCACATTCCATACCAGATAAACCGCCGCCGCAGACCACAACTTCCGCACCGGTATCCACCCTGCCGGTATCTACATCAAGGACATGATGAACATTATCATTATCGATTCCGGGGATCGGCAGATTTAATCGTTCTGAACCTGTTGCCACAAAAACAGCATCCGGATTCAAATCCAGGACCGTTTCCAGCGCAGCCCTCTGGCCGAGCATAATATCAATACCGCTTTCGGTCGTACTTCTTATCAGCCATTCTAAATGCCTGCGCATATCCTCCTTAAACGGAAGAGCGCTTATCTCATGCAGTTTCCCACCGATTTTTTCCTGCAGTTCAATCAGAATTACCACATGCCCCCTCGCCGCAAGTGTTTTCGCGGCCATGCAGCCTGCCACACCGCCGCCGATCACCACTACTTTTTTTCTGGTTCCGGCAATTGGAATATCCGGGTATTCCGCTTCCCGTCCGAGTATCGGATTCGTAGCACAGCGGATATGACATATTTTTGCCGGTGTACATTCATAGCATCTTAAACATGGTCTCGTTTTTTCCGGATGTCCCGCATACGCATTACGGACCGTCTTCGGATCTGCCAGCAGCTGCCGCGCCATCGCCACCATATCCGCTTTACCTGATTGAATAATCTCTTCCGCTTCGTCAACGCTGGTAATGCTTCCAACTACGGTAACCGGTATTGTAATTTCTTTATCTTTTTTTACGGCTTCCGTATACTTAACATTATGGCAATGTGGATGGTATAATGGAGGCATTGTATAAAATGAATACTCCGGCTCTACGATAAGTCCCTGCGATATATGTACGGTGTCAATGTATTTTTGTACCTTTTTAATAAAACGTATCGTTTCATCAATCTGCATCCCGCCAGGAATAATTTCATCTCCGCTGATTCTCATATCAATAGCGATTTTATTTCCAATCCGCTGTCTGATCGCTTCTAAAACTTCTAATGGAAATCTCATTCTGTTTTCTTCAGTACCACCATAATTATCAGTACGCCGGTTAAAAAGCGGCGATAAAAATTGTGCGATTAAATTCCCATGAGCAGCATGAATCATTAACATATCAAATTCTGCTTTAACCAGCCTTTCTGCCACATCGGCATATTCCTGCTTAATTTTCTCCATATCCCGCCATGTCATCTCACGAATATGGGTATTTCCACCAGTAACAGGGATCGCACTTGGCGCAATTGCCTCCGGCACCCTGAGCAGTTTCGGATCTGCTCCGCGCCCGGCATGGACCAACTCTATGGAAATTTTAGCACCATAACGATGGGCTGCCTCTGACAATCTCAATAATTCGACCATATTATTATCGCTCGTTATATCCAGTTCTCCGACATAATCTGTTCCCGTATCATGATCTATTGATGTAGCGCCAATTGTTACCAGGCCTACACCTGTCTTCGCCTGCATTTTCACAAATTCTAAATACTCATTGGTCACTCCGCCATCTGTTCCTGAAAGACTGCATACTAAAGGTGAAAATTGAAGTCTGTTCTTCAAAATTATATTTCCAACTTTAATTGGTGTGAATACATAATCATAATTATTAAATTTGGCCATTCTTTATTCTCCCATCTGTTTTTTCTTTACTACTGTTCTTCCTAAGGCAATAATCACAGCTCCGGCTGCTAAGGCTATGGCATCCAAAACGATTAAGCTCTTGCCATACTGGAATCCTGCATAAATCACAAACCAACTTCCAACAACTGGATTCAAAAAAGTTGCAATCCCCTGCGCTGACGCAACCAACCCTGTAGCAAAGGCCGCTACTGAAGGATCCGATAATTCTTCAAGCCGGCCATAGTATCCCGGGACAATAATTCCGACACCAACCCCTGACAGCAGCAAAGCAGCATACAATATTGAAATCGTACCGCTCAATGTAACAAAATAATAGCCACACCCTAAAATCAGCCAACTTAATGGTATCACATAGTAATTCATTCTTTTCTTTAAAAAACCAAATCCTGCTGAGCCAACCAATGCTCCGGCCATATATATAGATAACCCCAGTCCGGTTGCAGATGCCGTACCGATCTGTTCCCCCTCAATATATAAAGAAAGATTTGAAGTAAGCATTGTCATAAATACAGTTACGATAAAATATAATATAAGTTCACCATATCCGGCTGCCGGGATCTTCTTCAGCATGATTAAGACCGAATTTTTTGTTCTTCCCTCATTATCCACCACAACAGACTTAGGAATATCCGGCAGGAAAAGAAATGTGATTATCAGACTATATACTCCAATGATATAGCCCAAGAAGCTCAAATGCCAGTTTACTTCTGCACCAAAGCCCCCTACCGCCTGCATAAAGATACAGCCAAAGCTCCCTACTGTCATATTCCAACCCAGCATATTATTTTTCCTCTGTCCATCATAAAAGACAGGTATTATCGATATTGCTCCCGGAAGTGTAATCCCTGCTCCAATCCCAAGAATAATTCGGCAAAACAAAATAAGCGGCAGTGAATCAATGATCAGCGGCAGCATTCCGCCTGCAACAAACATAACCAGTCCAAATAATATCAGCTTTCTCGGTGCAATACGTGTCGTCAGATATCCATATAGCGGTGACATAATACATATCGCTAATGAAGGAAATGTAACCATAAGTTGAATTACTGACGGATCGATATTTGGATAAGAAGCACATATGGATGCAATCGCAGGTGATATCGCCGATGCCGCCGAATCCTGTAACCCAATAGAAAGAACTGCCAGCATGAGGAGCCATGGAGCCATTGTCTTTGGATCTCGTCTTTTCATTTCATTCAACCTCCCTGTTTAATGACACGGTCAATTATTCTTTGCTTCCTTTTTTTCTGCAATAGTAACTGCCGCAGCACAGACGATAATCATCAGGACTGCCATTACAGCTGCAAAAACATAACGAAAATCGGCAGCACTGGAGATCAGGCCTGGAATGGGTGTATAAAAATATGTTCCCAGGAATGTTCCCAATTGTCCGCTGATATGAATCACAGAACATGCTGCTGTAACTGCAATTACTTTAGAACAATTCGTTGCGCCCAATAATGATTGCGGCATACATTGACTTATCGACATACCTGATATTACAGCCCCGATGGCCAACGTGACAAAACTGTTTGAAAAATACACAACCGTATAGCCGATAGCAATAAACCCAAAGCCAACACAATACATATAATCATGTAATTTTTTATTCAATGGTCCAAATATGATTCCGCCAAGCACTCCGCCAACTAAAAATAATGCTGTGACCGTGCCGGATGTTGCCGCATCACCAATACCCCTCTCGTTTATTAAGAACGCCATATTATTATTAAATACACCGTAGGTTGCGATAAAAATAAAGATAAAAATTCCGTACATAAATACTTTTGGATTTATTTTAACTTTCTCTGTTTGAATAGCTTCTTTCGTTTGTTTCATGTCTTCTTTGGGAATAAATAAAATTCCCATTATAAACGGAATGAATCCGATGCAATAAGCAAGATAATTCATATGCCAGGAGATGGCTGCCAGCAGGCCGCCGACATAAGTAAGATAAATTCCTCCAAGATTAGTAAACATGGTTTGCTTACCCATGATTCCGCCGCGTTCACTTTCATCGTAGAAATCGGCAATAAGGCCATTAGACGTTGGCATTAATAAACCAAATCCAATTCCGAGTACCCCGGCCCACATATATAAAATAAACACAGTGTCATTCATAAGATATCCCAGCAATCCAATGACCGCATAACAAAATACTCCAATTTGGCAAAGAATTTTTTTAGATATATACTGAATTAACTTCGGGGTAATCAGAGCCATAATGATCATTGTAATCCCAGGGAAATTCATTATATTCTGAATTGTTGTAATCGGTGTGTCCGGAAAATCACCTGCAATCGCCGCAAGTGAGGGCGCAATCCCCATGGCTCCCATTTCCGTTGCTGATATCAGCAAAATAGTCAGGGTCAATAATCTCTTATTCTTCATCTTAGCTTCCTCCTTTAGAATAGATTCGAATATCTGTATAGACTAATTGTATAAGCTTGTTATTTTTTAATCAAACGCTAAGTAGTGATAGCTTAACAACTATTGGTTGTTGCTTAAACAGAACGGAGAAGATTGTCCAAAAAAAAACGATATCGGCAGATTTGCAAATCTGCCGATATCGTTTTCGGACAATCTGGGAAGTGGTGCTTGTTAGTGCAGCGACCCTTCTGTTTTCCACTTATCAAATTCATCTATAAAACTCTTTTCAAGCGGTTTTAGACAATGATCTTTCAAAGTTACCAGAAGTATTTCCCATGGCCAGTCTTCATTCTCATCCTCAATGATCTTTATCCCATCAAGATGAACATTCTTTTTATCACTTCCCACATAAAAGCCTACTCCCAGATTGTTTTTTACCATCTGCTGCAGCATTCTCATATCACTTACTTCTGCAAACTGCTCCGGCTCATATCCTGCATTATGGCAATAGTCTACCAACCTGTCATGCCCTTTATTGTTTATTCCAAATCCTAAAAACTTCTGATCTTTCAACTCAATGAGTGCAAGCTTTTCCTTTTCTGACAGAGGATTTTTTTCGCTTACCATGTAATAGGTTTTCAGTTTATATGAAGCATGTATCTCAAACTCTTCCGATAATACAGGCGCAACACAAAACCCCATATCTACTCTTCTCTTCAAAAGTGCTTCTTCACATTCATATTCATCCATTTGTGAAAGTTCAAAATTAATATCCGGATGATTATTATAGAAATTTATAAGTGTTGCACCAATCAAATCCCACGTCATTCCTTTGGGCATAGCTAAACGCAGTTTTTCATCGTTTTGTTCAATGAATGTGTGCATTTCCCTTTGTATCAATTGATACTCGCTAAAGAGCTTTTGTGCCCTTGGATAAAAATAAAGCCCATACTCTGTTAACTCCAGCTTAGTCTTTGTTCGATAAAAAAGAGGAACACCTAATTCGGCTTCCAGACGTCCGATTACCTTACTGATGCCCTGCTGCGAAAAATGCAGCACCTTCCCTGCTTTCGTAAAGTTCATGTGTTTGCATACTTCGATAAAGCATTCAAGCTCCCGTATATCCATGATTTCCCCCACCACAACTATCCATTGTGTATACACAAATGATTGTTTGTGTTCAACCACTCTTTTCATTGGTAGAATTATAGCATATTAATAAAAAAATAACAATCAGAGAGGAGTTCCCATTATGTATGAAATGAAATATCCTAATCTATTTAAACCACTAAAGCTTGGAAAAACCACACTCCGCAATCGTATTCTCGGTGCCCCGACCGGCTTTTTGCATTTGGATGCCGAGAATCTTCCAACGCAGGCGGCGGCGGCTTATTACGAAGAGAAAGCCCGCGGAGGCGCTGCTATTGTTAATGTCGGTGAAGGATATATCGATTCCGTTCACGGTATTGATATCCCCAAAGGAATCCAGCTTGACACTGACGCCTGTATTGGCGGTATCGCACTTATTGCAGATGCTATTGCAAAGCATGGGGCTGTCCCATCGATTGAACTTCAGCATGCCGGTATGTATTCCAGTGTTTCACATGCTAATGGCAACCAGATTTATGCTCCCGTAGAAACCATCGGGAGCGGAACTAAAGCCGGTGCGTCTCTACATGGCGTATTAATTCCGGAAATGCCCGAAGAAGTCATCTTAAATACAATTGAAAAATTTGCAAACGCAGCTTTTCGTGCAAAACAAGCCGGATTTCAGATGGTATTGGTTCACGGTGGTCATGGGTGGCTTTTAAATCAATTTATGTCACCGGTCATTAATACAAGAAAAGATAAATGGGGTGGCAGCCTGGAAAACCGCATGCGCTTCCCTGTTGCTGTCTGTGATCGAATTAAAGAAAAATGCGGCAAAGATTTTCTGATTGATTTTCGCTTTAGTGCTAACGAATTAAATCCAGCTGGATACGGGGCCGAAGATGGTCTGGATATGGCAAAAATGATTGACGGACACGTGGATTTGATTCACTGCTCGGTTGGAAATCATGAAGTCGTTGAGTCATTTGTCATTGTTCATCCATCTATGTTTCTAGAAGATGCCTGTAATCTGAAGTACGCCGCTGAAGTCAAAAAAATAGTGAAAACTCCTGTTGTTGCTGTAGGCGCATTTAGCGATCCGGCCTTAATGGAATCTGTACTTGCCGACAACACTGTTGATATGATTGCAATCGCCAGAGGATTAATCGCAGATCCAGATCTTCCAAATAAAGCTCGTCAGGGAAAAGATGAGAACATTAATCAATGTCTTCGGTGTTATACCTGTTTCTCAGGTCTGCTGGATACAAAGCAGTTCTGCTGTGCGATCAATCCTGTTATTGGACGGGAATTAGAAAATAAATTCGCCCCTCCGGCAGTATCCGGAAAAAAAGTACTTATCGCAGGCGGCGGGATTGGTGGAATGCAGGCTGCACTTACCGCTGCCGAAAGAGGTCATCAGGTTATCCTCTGCGAAAAGACAGATCGTTTGGGCGGCGTCTTGCTGTGTGAATCTGAAGTATCCTTTAAGGAAAAATTGGACCATTATCTGACAATGCAGGCAAAGCGAATATCATCAAACCCATCAATCGAAGTCAGAATGGATACCGCAGTAAATAAAGAATTAGCTGATGATATCGCACCAGATGCAGTTATTGCCGCTTTGGGTTCTCGTCCTGTTATTCCAGCTTTCATTAAAGGATATGATCAGCCCAATGTTATCGGTGCTGAAGATATATATTATAATCTTGAAAAGGCCGGCAGTAAAGTTGTTCTGATCGGCGGCGGTTTAGTGGGATGTGAATTAGGTATTCATCTTGCCTTAAATGGTCGGGATGTTACAATCCTGGAGATGCTGCCTGAACCAAACTTTGGAAACAATGAACTGCACGGACAAGCTGTGTGTGAGCAGATTCGAATCCACAAAATAAATCTTGAAACTAACACAAGTGCCTGTGAGATAACCTCTGAAGGTGTCCTGGCAAATAACAAAGGAACACAGCGTTTCTACAAGGCCGATACGGTAATATATTCCGTTGGCCAGCAGCCATTGAGCAAAGAAGTGGATGCCCTTCGCTTCTGCGCACCGGAATTTTACTCAGTCGGCGATTGTAATCATCCTGCAAATATAATGCAGGCAACAACTCAGGCATATTATGCAGCAAGAAATATCGGACGGATATAAAGCGAGATTAAGGGGCTGTCGGGAAATAGATAGCCTAAGACAGGGGATGTTGTGACTCATACGAGTCACAACGTCCCCTGTAAATTTGCCCTAAAAAGAGAAAAAGATGGCTAACGACAACCATCTCCTCTC
>Ga0153940_1000107_pt1 | contig 52072 bp, 38 predicted proteins | sample TSNJ024MetaG_FD_104736 | JGI IMG/M metagenome (GOLD analysis project Ga0153940, IMG submission 104736) | Attine ant fungus gardens microbial communities from New Jersey, USA - TSNJ024 MetaG | ecosystem: Host-associated > Fungi > Mycelium > Unclassified | place: USA: New Jersey, Brendan T. Byrne... | reverse complement strand
CCCCAAGGCCATCATAAAGCACAAGGCGGCCCACAAGCACTTCCCCGCTGCCCGTTACAAGCTTGATAACCTCCATCGCCTGCAATCCCCCTATAATAACAGGCAAGGCTCCTATAACACCAATGTCGGCGCAGCCTGGAACGACACTGTCCGGCGGAGGCACGGGAAAGAGGTCGCGATAGCCCGGATTGCTGCCTTCATAAGGTTTTAGTACTGTGACCGAGCCGTCAAAACGGTTGATGGCGCCACTCACCAAAGGTTTTTTTATCTTTTCAGCTATATCTGCCAGCAGGTATCGGGTGGTAAAATTATCCGAACCGTCAACAATGATATCGTAGGGAGTAAGAATATCTTCGGCGTTATCGTCATTCAGCCGCAATGTATGTTTTATAGTTCTGACATGCGGGTTAATACGCTTGATTGCCTTTTCAGCACTTTCGGTTTTTGCTGTGCCGATATTTTCTGTGTCATGGATGGTCTGGCGTTGCAGGTTGGAAAGGGAAACATCATCATTATCAACAATACCGAGTGTGCCAACCCCGGCAGCTGCCAGACAGGACAGAACCGGTGCTCCAAGTCCTCCGGCACCGATGACAACCACGCGTGCGGCTTTGAGCTTCTGTTGTCCCGGCCCGCCGATTTCACGCAGGATGATATGGCGGGCATAGCGTTCTGTTTCCTCGTGGTTAAGGTGCGTTTCCTGTATTTCTGCCATGAATATGCCCCTTGAATCTTTTTGCTCCGGGTAAAATTCACAAGCTATATCCGGTTTTATATAATAAAACCGGATATAGCTGATTTTTTGTGCTATCGCATTTTCAGAAAAAGTGCGAAGCGATTTTGCTGGAAATGCTTCAAGGAAATTTTGTTCTGTCCCTTAAACGGCATTATAAAGGTATTTTTTATGAAAATTGCTGTCCAGATGGATCATATCAGTACAATCCATATTGCGGGAGATACAACATTTGCACTCTGTCTTGAAGCGCAACAGCGCGGCCATGCGCTTTTTCATTATACGCCCGATCTGCTGTCCATGCGCGATGGCAAGGTTTTTGCGCGTGTTGAAGCGCTGAAAGTACGCGATAAGCCGGGCGATCATTATACGCTTGGCGCAGCGATGAAAACCAGCCTTGCCGAAATGGATGTTATCCTTCTGCGGCAGGACCCCCCTTTTGATATGAATTATATAACCACAACGCATATGCTTGAACGTATCCATCCAAAAACACTTGTGGTAAATGACCCGGTATGGGTGAGAAACAGTCCGGAGAAAATTTTTGTCACCGAATTTTCTGATCTGATGCCTGAAACTCTTGTTACCAGGGATCCGGAGGAAATTATCGCTTTTCGCCGTGAATTTGGCGATATTATTCTGAAACCTCTTTACGGTAACGGTGGGACCGGCGTTTTTCATGTCACGGAAAATGACCGGAATCTGACTTCGTTTCTGGAAATGTTCGGGCAGATGTTCCGCGAACCTTTCATAGTCCAGCGTTATCTGAAAGGTGTACGTGCAGGCGACAAGCGTATCATCCTTATTGACGGTGAGCCTGCAGGAGCCGTCAATCGTGTGCCGGTGAAGGATGATGTCCGTTCCAACCTGCATGTTGGCGGCCGGGCGGAAAAAACAGAACTGACAGAGCGTGAGCGTGAAATATGCGCCCGCATTGGCCCGTCATTGAAAAAACGTGGCTTTGTTCTGGTTGGTATTGATGTAATTGGCGGTTATATGACAGAGATCAATGTAACATCGCCGACCGGTATCCGCGAAATAAAGCATTTCGGTGGAACGGATATTGCAGCTCTGTTCTGGGATAATGTTGAAGCCAAACGTCAATAAAGATGTCGGTTAAGTCAAGGGAGTTTTGTCGATGAGCAGGATGATCTGCACTGCCGTGGGGGCGTATCTTCTGGGCGTTGTTTTGACGGTCGGGGCAGCTTCTGCCCGTGATTGGGTACAGATTGCCGGTTCCTCAACGGTGCTGCCTTATGCAAAAATTGTGGCCGAAACATTTGGTGAGATATATCCCGATTATAAAATACCGATTATAGAATCAGGCGGCACCGGTGCCGGTATCAAGGAATTTTGCCGGGGGGTAGGGGTTGATACGGTTGATATTGCCAATGCATCACGGCCGATGAAGCAGGGGGAATTGCGGGCCTGCTCTGATGCAGGTGTCAAGGGTGTTGAGGAAGTGCGTATCGGTTATGATGGCGTTGTTCTTGCAACCGGTATCAACAGTCCGGACTGGAAACTGACGCCGCAGGATATTTATAAAGCCTTTGCTGCTGAAGTGGTTATCAATGGCAGGGTACAGTCGAATCAGGTGGAGAAGTGGGATAGAGTCAATCCTCGTTTGCCTGCATGGGATATTGCCGCCTATATTCCGGGTGAAAAACACGGTACGCGTGAAGTATTTGAAGAAAAACTGATGCTTGCCGGCTGCCGGGCAAGTGGTGCCTTTGATGCACTGAAGGCTTCCGGACTGGATGACAAGGCAGCAAATGCGGCATGTATTGCTGTGCGTAAGGATGGTCGTGTTATTGATATTGATGGTGACTATTCGGAAATGCTTGCACGGATTATCTCAAACAAGACCGGCATCGGTGTTTTTGGTCTGGCTTTTTATGAAAATAATGCCGACCGTCTGAAAGTTGCTGCCATTGATGATGTCATCCCGACGGGGGAAACAATCGTCAACGGTCAATATGCGGTTTCGCGTCCACTGTTTTTCTACGTCAAAAAAGCGCATCTTGGTATTGTTCCGGGGTTGAGGGAATATGTTGACTTCTTTCTGTCCGACCAGATGATCGGCCCGGATGGGCCGCTTGTGGAATACGGCCTTGTCGCTGCTTCTGAGGTTGAACGTAACGCACAGCGCACTGCCTTTGAAGAAGGTAAGACAATGACATTGCAATAAAGTGTGTACCTGTCTATTGAAACGCTTCATTATTATGAATCGCCGAATTATTTCATCTGGCTGTATAATTTAGTCTGGGGTAAAGAACTATTGTGCGGAGTTCCGTATTGTTTCTTTATCTTTATGAAAGGTCTGCATGTCAGTTTCAGGAACTGTTCTTGTTATTCTGGTTCTGGGGATTGCCGGTTTTTTTCTGAGCCAGGCGCTGGCGCAAGCTATTGAGGCGCGGGAAATCAAAATGCATTCCCGTCCGCATTATTATGGATGGTGGGCATTTCTCCTTGCTGTTGTGCCTTCGCTTCTTTTTCTGTTTTTCTGGAATTTGGGAACAAATATTTATCTTGAGCAGCATATTGCTGCGCGTGTTCCCTATACTGCGGCTGATGATATTACGCATAATCGCAGTCTGGTTCTCGGTATGGTGCGTGATCTGGCGCGCAGCTTGCCGCTTCTGGGAGAAAACCTGTCAGGTCATCAGGCAGACAGCTATGCAGCCTTGCGCAATATGCTTGGGCAAAAAGGTGTTGCGCTTGCTGTTCAGGGTGAAAATTATATAGTGCCTCTTGCTGTTGAATGGGCAGTCAGGCTGAAAAAAATTCATTCGGCAGGTACTGTTGCGACACTTGTTTTTGCTGTCATCGGATTTGTTATCGGCATTATTGGCACCAGACCGCAAAAACGCGCGCGCGCGCGGGTTGAACGGGTTATAATCTGGGGGCTTGCTGTTGCCTCTACAATTGCGATTCTGACGACAGTTGGCATTGTTCTTTCAATGTTCTTTCAGACGGTAACTTTTTTCCGGTCAGTGCCGCTGTCAGGTTTCTTTTTCAGCACGGTGTGGGATCCGCGTTTTTCTGTGGTGGCGTCAGAAAATTCTGTCGGGCAGTTCGGTTTTATTCCTCTTCTTGCCGGTACGCTTTATATCGCTTTTGTCGCCATGCTTTTTGCAGTGCCGGTTGGCCTTTTTGCCGCAATCTACATGGCAGAATATGCCACACAGCGAATGCGCGGTATCATCAAGCCGCTGTTTGAGATTCTTGCCGGTATTCCCACCATAGTCTATGGTTTTTTTGCGCTGGTGACTGTTGGGCCTTTTCTGCATGAGCTTTCCGCCGCCATTTCAGGGGGGCAAGGCTTTATCATGACACAGAGTGTGTTGACTGCCGGCCTTGTCATGGGAATCATGCTTATTCCCTTTGTCTCTTCTTTATCGGATGATATTATAACGGCTGTGCCGCGTTCCCTGCGTGATGGGTCATTCGGGCTTGGGGCCACGCAGTCAGAGACAATTAAACGGGTGGTTCTTCCTGCGGCATTGCCGGGCATTGTTGCCGCATTGTTGCTGACAGCTTCGCGTGCTATCGGGGAAACCATGATTGTGGTATTGGCTGCCGGTGTTGCTGCCCGGCTGACGATCAATCCCTTTGAGGCGATGACAACAATCACTGTCAAGATTGTTAATCAGTTAACCGGTGATCTTGAATTTGATTCGCCACAGACGCTTGTTGCTTTTGCGCTGGGGATGACGCTGTTTGTGCTTACATTGTTAATGAATATTTTCGCGCTTTATATCGTGCGTAAATATCGGGAGCAATATGAATGAACCGGAATTGTGTACCTCATGCAAAATCTGTGCGGCACGATATCGGGCTTAGGCGGCGTTACCGGGCCGAACGTCGTTTCCGGGCATACGGAGCCTTGGCCATATGCACAGGTCTGTTTTTTCTGATTGCATTGTTATGGTCGGTATTTTCACAAGGCTATACGGCTTTGTGGCAGACGTCAATTACGCTTCCTGTCAGGTTTGAAGCTGCGGTTATTGATCCTGAAGGCGAGCGGGATAAAAAACCGCAGGTGCTTGTTACCGCAAACTATCCTCTTCTGGTCAGAAATGCCCTTGCAGAAAAGCTGGGCGTTTCCTCTGAAGATCGTGCAGCCTTGCGTGAAGTCAACCGCATGGTTTCTCCCGGGGTACGGGTTCAGTTGCGCAAGATGATGCTGGATAACCCGCAGCTTGTCGATACCACGCAAACAGTTACTGTGCTGGCGACTGCCGATCTTGATTCTGTTTTCAAGGGGCAGGTTGACCTCGCCGTACCGCAAACAAGCCGCAAAATTTCCGATCGGCAGGTGGAATGGATGCACAGGCTCGCTGCTGACGGCTCACTTTACAAGGCTTTTAACACCGGCCTGTTTACCTTTGCTGATTCAAGCCGGCCGGAAACATCCGGTTTGGGGGTTGCGTTGATCGGTTCCTTATATATGATGCTGATTGTGCTTGTGCTTTCATTACCGATCGGAGTGGCGGCAGCTATTTATCTTGAAGAATATGCGCGTAAAAACAGATTAACTGATTTGATTGAAGTCAATATCAACAATCTTGCTGCTGTTCCTTCGATTGTGTTTGGCCTTCTTGGGCTTGCGGTTTTTATCAATTTTTTCGGTTTGCCGCGTTCTGCTTCTGTTGTCGGGGGGCTGGTTCTGACGTTGATGACATTGCCGACAATCATCATCGCGACACGTTCGGCATTGCGTGCTGTACCGCCATCGATCCGTGCTGCTGCGCTGGGGCTTGGTGCATCAAAAACACAGATGATATTCCAGCATGTCTTGCCGCTGGCTGTACCGGGTGTTTTGACAGGTACGATTATCGGTCTTGCCCAGGCCCTGGGTGAAACTGCTCCGCTGCTTCTGATCGGCATGGTTGCCTTTGTGGCAAATTATCCGGTAACGCCGATGGATCCGGCAACAGTACTGCCCGTGCAGATTTATATGTGGGCCAATGAGGCAGAGCGGGCATTTGTCGAGCGTACATCAGGCGCCATCATTGTTCTGCTTGTGTTTCTGGCAGTGATGAATGTTGCTGCCATTTTATTACGCCGGAGGTTTGAACGGCGCTGGTAAGAAGCTGGATGCAGCGAACAGAAAGGAGTGCCGGTTTTGGGGATCATCTGCTGCTCTCATCAAGGATGGGAAGGGTATTCTTTATTCATATGAAAGAAGTGCCGCTCCGCAATTGCTGTTCAGGCTGCTGCGTTCGTTCGTTTTTATTATTTCGGGCCGGGTTTGAAACGAACGGATTTTTTGTTCAGTGCATCCGGGGAGAATGCGCTGAACACAGGATAAGGAAAAAACTTTATGACACCGAAGTTGAAAATCAAGATGCGTGGTCTGAATGTCAGGGTCTTCTACGGTGAGAAGGAAGCCTTGCACGATATTAATCTTGATATCCCGGAAAAAAGGGTCACGGCGCTTATCGGCCCTTCGGGTTGTGGAAAATCAACTTTTCTGCGCTGCCTTAACCGTATGAATGATACAATCGAGGGTGCACGGGTCACGGGCAGGGTTTTGCTTGATGAGGAAAATATCTATGATCCTTGCGTTGATGTGGTGGAACTGCGTGCCCGTGTCGGTATGGTTTTTCAGAAGCCAAATCCTTTTCCAAAATCTGTTTATGAAAATGTTGCCTACGGGCCGCGTATTCACGGGCTGGCCAGATCGCGGGCCGCGCTTGATGAAATTGTGGAGCAGAGCCTTGTCAAGGCGGGTCTTTTCAATGAGGTGAAAGACCGCCTGCACGATGCCGGGACAGGCTTGTCTGGAGGTCAGCAGCAACGCCTTTGCATCGCCCGTGCCATTGCCATCAGTCCCGAAGTCATTTTGATGGATGAGCCATGTTCTGCTCTTGATCCGATTGCCACGGCACGTATTGAAGAACTGATTGACGATTTAAGGCGGAATTATACAATTGCTATTGTTACGCATTCCATGCAGCAGGCGGCTCGCGTTTCCCAGTTCACCGCCATGTTTCATGTTGGAAACCTTGTAGAGGTTGGCGCAACAAAAACAATTTTTACTTCACCGAAGCAACAGCGTACACAAGATTATATAACGGGCCGTTTCGGCTGATGATTTGAACCGAGGAAAAATCCATGTCTACCCAGCATACAGTCCGCTCTTTTGATGAAGAACTCAACTATCTTACAGAGAAGATTACTGAAATGGGCAATCATGCCAGGCAGATGGTTGAGCGTTCGGTCAGGGCCATTGTTCAGGATGATCATAGGCTGGTGGATGAGGTAATCACCGAGGATGCCATTCTTGATGAGGCCGAACGTGAGATTGACGAGAAGGCAATCCTTATTATTGCCAAGCGTCAGCCTATGGCGGTTGATCTGCGTGAGATTGTCGGTGCAATTCGTATTTCCGCCGATCTGGAGCGGGTTGGTGATATGGGAAAAAACATTGCAAAACGCGCTGCTGCTATCGCTGAAGCGCGCCAGTCTGCTTCTTTCTATCGCAGTCTTGAAATTTTTGCTGACCTTGCGCTGAAACAGTTGGATAAAGTGCTGGATGCCTATGCAACACATTCGCTTGAGCGGATTGATGCAGTACGTGAACATGATGATGAGATTGATGCAATGTACACATCTCTCTTCCGTGAACTGCTGACCTATATGATGGAAGATCCGCGCAATATCACGGCGTGCACGCATCTTCTTTTCTGTGCTAAAAATATTGAACGGATCGGCGATCATGCCACAAATATTGCCGAAACTGTGCATTATATTATCACCGGTTCTTATCCGGTTCTCGAGCGGCCCAAGGATGATCATACCTATGAGGTTGGCGCAGACAGAGGCAGAGAAAAATAAACTGGAAATCAAAGAGTATAAAGTGGTTTGTCCGGATTACATCCGGCGCGGCTGATTATGCCAAAAATGATCCAGGTCCTTGTTTGTTATATTTTCAGACAGATTGGAGCAGGATCAGAAAACAGCCCGCTGAATTGTTTTCTCTGCGAAATGGCTGCTGATTTTCCTGAAGAATTTTAAAATATTGCACGTTAAAAATGGTGTCATTCAGACGTAAGGCTGATACGGCAGTTTAAAAAACCGGGAACCGACGTAATGTTCTCTATTAAATCTATACCGCTTTGGAGGGATATTACCTGTTGGCCGGCAATATTGCCGGCCTGCATTTCCGGGTTTGCGCGCAATCTTGCAGCCTCACCGGCCCCTTGCCGGTGAGCCGGATACAGTTTATCTGGTTTTTGATCCTCAACTGACATCCGGGAGATTTTGCCGGATATGCCGCGTTATCGCGCAAAACCTGCGCTGCGGCATCAGATGCCTGCACAGGATAGAGCAGTTCTGCAAGCCCTGCCGATTGCCGTAGCGTCAGCAAACTGAAACAGACCTCCGGCAGAAGAGCGCGGGTTTTCTGCATTCGGATCGCCGCCGGGTTCTATCTGCGCAATCCCGTCATGGTATCAGATGAGACGCCATACCCTGTTGCCGCCCTGATAATCGCATTACGAACGGCGGATGGAAACTGAACCGTTCCCGTGCTCCATAAAGAGACCCGCCTTGCGCTGCATGTCAGTTGTCAACAGGAAAATGCTTCCTGTATTTTCTGCACAACTGTCGCCGTCGACTTATTTTACCGTATCTTTGTATTTTTTATTGGAAAATGAAAATCAGGTTGTATGTTTAAAATTCAAGTCTTACGTTTGGCATTCTTTAGCTGACAGCCTCACAAAAAGCATAGATATATATCCTGGTTTCGGGGCCAGTTACTAAAATCAATTCAACGCAGATTATCCGATTAACAGCAGCGGGTGTTGAGAGCACATCAGGAGCATTAACGGCAATGCTTCCTGACGGGGTCAGCTGTTCTGGCCGTTGGGCATCAACTGTTTCAGTTTGTAACCGGAATACAAATTTTTACATAGGTGGCGGGTATGGCAACATGCGAATCACAGGAATATAACCGGGTATGAATCCTGGAAGCGCATTTTTGAACTGTAGTGATGGAACAACTATTTCAACAGAATTTGTTACAGGCTCTGCAAAAAGCGAATTCAGTGAAGCGCGGGATAACAGAGGAATATTTATCGCGGGATCATTTGAAATACATTGAGATTAAAAGGATTTCCTGTAAATTTCCGGAAGAGCCATGCTGCATGCCTCTTCCCGTATTGTTCAGCTGTTTTATCTGCTTCCTTTGGAAGAGGACATCATTACCAGCTGATTGTATCGCGTTTGCCGGCTTCTCAGTTCCTTTGCATCAGCATCCTTCAATTCAAGAAAAAACCATGACGGTCAAACAGAGGTATCTTTACCGCTGCCGGGTGCTGTTAACCGGAATTTAATAATTTCACTCCTTATCTTTTAAAGGATAATAATTTCAAAATATTGTTATTTTCGGGAGATTTTACAAATCTTGCACTGTTCAGGCTTTTATACGATGTTAGCCTGCAAATTTTTCAGACAATAGACAGCTAAAATTTAAGGAAGATTTTCATTGCGGTTTTCGATTAGAACAAGATGGATAGGGTTGCCTGTCCTGTTGCTGCTTGTGCCTGCCCTGGTATCAGGTTGCAGTATAAGTCAAAACGATGACGGTCAGGGTATCGCGGGTTTTAAAAGCAGTCGAAGCTACACTTATCCTTTGCGTGAACGTGTTTGTCTTGAGCGTGCTATGTTTTTTGAAGCCAACCGTAAAAGTCGTGATGGCTTGATTGCAGTCGGGACGGTGGTTATGAACCGTGTCCATTCATCACAATATCCCGATACGATTTGCAGTGTTGTGGGGCAAAAAAATCAGTTTGCACCGGGGGTGCTGACCCGACCGGTCAATCTGAAGACGCTGCCGGATGTACAAGCTGCGGCCGATGCCGTTTTGATGGGCGAGCGGCACCCGAAGCTTAAAAATGCGATGTTTTTTCATACGGCAGGTCTGAGTTTTCCCTATAATAATATGCATTATGTGCTGGTCGCCGGTGGCAATGCGTTTTATGAAAAACGTCATCATGATGGATCATTAAGTGTTCCGGTCAATGACCAGCTCTATAATGTGGCTTATGCTTTTGCGCAGGAAAATACGGGCCTGGCGCCGGCATTTGCTCGTCTGACAGGCACGGCACAACTTGTATCCGGTAATGGGATGGTGGCTCCTTTCAATATGCTGCATAATATTCCTGTGCCTCAGCTGAAAGCTGAGGAAGATGCAACTGTTGTGTTTGGATATACCATGCCTGCGGCCCGTAAGGCAGATCAGATCGGTGCGTTGCTGCTGGCTCAGCGGAGCGGTAAATTATAGGGTTCTTTCGGGGAAAGTATGGAATGTTTCCATTTTCCGGTCTTGTCGGGGAATGTGACCGCCAGAGAACTGTACCCTGTCCGGGTTCATCCGGCGGGATTGAATGTGATCTGGCCGGCCAGTTTTGTTATTTCCGGTTAAAGGGTATTTTCCGTAACGGGGAATGCCCGAAAGTTTTATAATTTCGAAAAAATGAGACAAGAATATCTTTAAGTCCGGTAGTGGAAAGCGCATTTGCGGCGTCAGTCTCTTTTTTACGGAGATATAAAATATGTTTTACATTTCCATCTTGTCTGATTTAACCTGTTTGCAGGACAATTTTTGAATTTGTAAAATCACCCGGCTGGAAGGAAAGTTTATGAAGACTGATTATTCAGAAATGGTTGATCTGGTAAAACTTGACCGTCTTGCTGCGGTAGCTGTCAAGGTTGGGCTTGGGCTGAAACCGGGACAGGATCTTGTCCTGACAGCCCCCCTTGCCGCCCTGCCTTTGGTTCGGCGTATTACACGTCATGCCTATCAGGCCGGGGCAGGTGTGGTCACACCGGTTTTTAGTGATGAAGAACTGACCCTTGCCCGTTTTCATCATGCATCCGATATGAGCTTCGACCGTGCGGCAGGCTGGTTATATGAGGGGATGGCCAAAGCATTTGCAAACGGTGCCGCCCGCCTTGCCATTACCGGTGATAATCCCATGCTGCTTGCCGGAGAAGACCCGGCAAGGGTTGCACGTCTTGATAAGGCAGCATCTGTTGCCTATCAGCCGGCCCTTGAAAAAATTGCCGGCTTTGATATCAACTGGAACATTGTTTCCTATCCCTGCCCATCATGGGCTGCGCTGGTTTTTTCTGATCTGCCGGTTGCTGAAGCAACCCGCGCGCTGGCTGATGCCATATTTGCTGCGTCACGGGTAGATAATGATGACCCCGTCACGGCATGGGCTGCTCATAATCAGCAGCTTGAAAAACGTAGCGCATGGCTGAATGGCGAACGTTTTTCGGCATTGCACTTTACCGGCCCTGGTACGGATCTGATCGTTGGGCTTGCTGATGATCATGAGTGGCATGGCGGGGCATCCGTTGCCGGAAACGGTATTACCTGTAATCCGAATATTCCGACGGAGGAGGTTTTTACTGCACCACATGCGCATCGTGTTGAGGGATATGTGTGTAGCACAAAGCCCTTGTCGTATCAGGGAACACTGATTGACAATATTTCTGTGAAATTTGAAAAGGGACGGATTGTTGAAGCCCGTGCATCCAGAGGTGAAATTATATTGAATCAGGTGCTGGATAGTGATGAAGGTGCGCGTCGTTTAGGGGAGGTAGCTCTTGTTCCTCATTCTTCCCCCATATCGGCAAGCGGTTTGCTGTTTTATAACACTTTGTTTGATGAAAATGCCGCCTGCCATATCGCACTTGGCCAGTGTTATTCAAAGTGTTTCCGCAATGGTGCATCGCTTGGTGCGCAGGATATTGCCGTCCGTGGCGGTAACAGGAGCCTTGTTCACGTGGATTGGATGATTGGTTCCGGTGATATGGATATTGATGGTGTTAAAACTGACGGCAGCCGTGTGCCCGTATTCCGTGAAGGGGAATGGGCTAACTGAACGCGATGAGATAATGTGCGTGGAAGAATCGGGGTTAAATGCCTGAATTACCGGAAGTGGAAACAATTCGCCGAGGGTTGGAGCCGGTGCTCGAGGGTGTGCATATCTGTGATGTGGATGTGCGGCGCAAGGATTTGCGTTTTCCTTTCCCGCCGGGTTTTGCTGCCAAAATCAAGGGGCGGCGTGTTCTTTCTGTCAGCCGCCGGGCCAAATATCTGCTGATTGCGCTTGATGACGGGCAGGTTCTTGTCAGCCATCTCGGTATGTCCGGCTCCTGGCGGGTTGATGAATGGGCAAGCGGTAACAGTTTTGAATATCCGCGATCGGGAAAACCGGCGCACGATCATTTTGTCATGCAGGCCGGACGAGGCGGCAATATGTTTCGGATAACCTATAACGATCCGCGCCGCTTCGGTTTTTTGCTGTTGTGCCATGCCAGTGAGCTGGAAAGTCATCCCCTGATCTGCAAACTGGGTATTGAGCCAATGGGAAATATGCTTTCCGGGGATTTTCTGCAAAGCGCATTCGCCAATAAATCAGCTCCGTTAAAATCTGCTTTGCTTGACCAGCGTATTATTGCCGGGTTGGGTAATATTTACGTATGTGAAGCCTTGTGGCGGGCCGGACTTTCGCCCATGCGCAAATCAGCTATGCTTGCAAGTCCGGATATGCAGGCAAAAATTGCAGCATCAAAGCTGGCTGATGCGATTCGTGGTGTGATTGCTGATGCCATTGCGGCGGGAGGGTCGCATTTGCGCGATTATGTGCAAACGGATGGCGCTTTGGGATATTTTCAACACAGTTTCAGCGTTTACGGCCGTGAAAAATTACCATGCCCGCAATGCGGAACACCTGTGAAGCGGATAGTGCAGGCAGGCCGTTCGACCTTTTATTGTGAAAACTGCCAGATGTAAAGGCAGGATGAAATCTGTTACGCAGAACATTTGCGATATAAAAAGGGTAGCCCGCCGGATATATTGGCCGAATTTGAAAAAAATATTGAAAGCAATGTTTTTTCACTTGTCCTCAGTCAATTTGATCCATACTTTCCCGTATGGAACCAAATCCGGTATTCCGGGCTGTTCCGGTTCTGTTTTTCAGGGTGTTGAATAATGCTTTCCAGAGTTCTTGCATGTCTTGACGCAAATCTTGAGCAAAGTCTTGAGCGGCTGTTTGAATTGTTAAGGCATAAGTCTGTCTCAACAGATTCGGCATTTCGCGACGATTGCCGTAAAACAGCACACTGGTTGGTTGAAGACCTGAAAACTATTGGCTTTGATGCGTCATGCCGCAACACAAGCGGGCATCCCATGGTTGTTGCCCATCATGACGGGCCGCGTGCGGATGCACCGCATATTCTTTTTTATGGCCATTATGATGTGCAGCCGGTTGATCCGCTGGCTCTGTGGAAGGATGATCCGTTTGATCCGAAAATCAGGGAACTCAACGGGCATAAAGTGATTTGCGCCCGTGGCGCCTCGGATGACAAGGGGCAACTGATGACCTTTATTGAGGCATTGCGTGCTTATAAGCGGGAAACAGGATCATTGCCGGTGCGTGTAACAGTTCTGCTGGAAGGGGAGGAAGAGTCCGGGTCGCCTTCGCTCCGGCCCTTTCTTGCCGCACACCGCGATGAATTGAAGGCTGATTATGCACTGGTTTGTGATACTTCAATGTGGGATCGCAAAACCCCCTCCATTTCAGTCGGTTTGCGGGGGCTGCTTGGTGAAGAAGTTGTTGTCAGGGCTGCAAATCGTGATCTGCATTCCGGTTATTACGGGGGAGCCGCGGTTAATCCTGTTCATGTTCTGGTGCGCATTCTTGCCGATCTGCATGATGAAAACGGCCGGATTACTGTTCCGGGCTTTTATGATGGAGTTGAAGAAACACCGAAACAAATTCTCGATAGCTGGCAGGCGCTGGGCTTTGATGTGGAACGTTTTCTTGGGCCGGTCGGCCTTTCAATCCCCGCAGGTGAAAAAGGACGCAGCTTGCCTGAACTTGTCTGGGCCAGGCCAACAGCCGAGGTAAATGGTATCAGTGGCGGTTATGAAGGGGATGGTTTCAAAACAGTTATTGCGGCTGAAGCGTCTGCCAAGGTTTCATTCCGCCTTGTTCACAGGCAGGATCCCCTGAAAATCCGTGAAGCCTTCCGTGCTTTTGTGCAAAGCCGCATCCCTGCAGATTGCAGGGTGGTGTTTCACGATCATGGTGCGTCTCCTGCAATTCAGCTTCCTTTTGATTCGTCTTTCATCTCGCGTGCAAAGACTGCTCTTTCGGAAGAGTGGCCCAATCCGGCAGTACTTGTTGCCATGGGTGGCTCCATTCCGGTTGTCGGTGATTTTCAGTCCCTTCTGGATATGGAATCACTTCTTGTCGGTTTTGCGCTTGATGATGACTGTATCCATTCACCGAATGAAAAATATGATGTCAATTCTTTCCATAAGGGGCAGCGTTCATGGGCGCGTATTCTGTCGGCGCTTGCCGGGAGCATCTGATATGATCCGCAGTGCTGTTTTCAGTTGTTTGAGCTATCGTATATCTGCGGATATCAAAAGTTCCATTTGACTGCAAGGTGCTTCCGGTGAAAGGTTAAACAATGACAGCAATCCAGGTGCATAAGGGTGATTTGCCCGACCTTTCTCATTATAATACTGCTTCTGTAGCGATTGATACGGAAACACTTGGCCTCAATCCTCATCGCGACCGCCTGTGCGTTGTACAGCTTTCGCCGGGGGATGGTACGGCTGATATTGTGCAGATTGCCGCGGGGCAGAAAACCGCTCCTAATATTGTCAGGCTTCTTGAGAATCCGGGGATTGCCAAGATATTTCACTTCGCCCGGTTTGACATTGCCGTTCTCGCACACACTTTCGGTGTTATGCCGCAGCCTGTATTTTGCACCAAAATTGCTTCAAAGCTGACGCGTACTTATACTGACCGGCACGGTTTGCGGGAACTGTGTAACGAACTTCTGGATGTTTCGATTTCGAAACAACAGCAGTCTTCCGACTGGGGGGCGGACAAACTGACCGGTGCACAGGTGGAATATGCGGCCTCTGATGTTCTTTATCTGCACCGGCTGAAGGATATTCTGGAAAAGCGGCTCAAGCGGGAGGGGCGGTTAAAACTTGCCGAATCATGTTTCGGTTTTTTGCCCGCAAGGGCGGAGCTTGATCTGGCCGGATGGCCTGAACAGGACATTTTTGCCCATAGCTGAAAAGATTTGAGGATGTCCGGGGCCGCTGTTCCGGCAGATTTCATGCCGGATTATATGCAACCATTGGTTGATAAGAAACTTTTTGGGTATGAAAATACGATTTTTACGTGTGTGTCTTTTTTACTACAGACATTTTGTGGAGCTTCCTTATATTCAAAATAATTGCAGTTCATTGCATGGAGAATGAAAATGAAAATCAGATATCTTCTCGCGGCATCTGTCGCCGCTCTCATTACAGCAGGCGGTGCAAAAGCTGCCGACATTATCAATTATCAAGAGCCTGCAGCTCCGGTATTCAGTTGGCAGGGTTTCTATATTGGTGGCGAGATTGGTGGTATGTTTGCTAAACCAAAACTGAGTGCAACCAATATTTTCGGTGAGGATGCGAGCTGGTCACCAAAGCCAAAAGGTATTCTCGGTGGTATCTATGCCGGTTACAACATGGAATTTGGTCAAAGCTTTGTTGTTGGCTTTGATATCGATTATACGATGGCTGATGCATCCAAGTCGAAGAATATTGAGTTTGCGGATGGTGTTGCCACGGGCCGCGTTAAGCAGAAATGGCTGTCGTCAGCTCGCCTTCGCGCTGGCTATGCAATGGATCGCTTGCTGCCTTACATCGCTGCCGGCTTTGCTTATGGTAAGGTTGATTCCCGCATTTCGCTCAAAGATGTTGAGAATGTGACTGTGCAGGCAGTTTACAAAGGCGGCAAGAACTTCAGCGGCTGGACGGCCGGCGCCGGTGTTGATTATGCTATGAGTGACAATATCATGCTCCGTCTTGAATACCGTTATACGGATCTTGGCGACAACAAATTTAACTTTCCCGGGGATATCAACACCAAAGTCAAATACAAGACCAATGATATCCGCGTTGGTGTCGCCTACAAATTCTGATTTGCATAAAATCGGTTTTGATCAAGAGCCCTGCACTTTGTGCGGGGTTTTTTTTGCATAGCAAACAGGTTGATGTCTCTCGGCATTTCCGGCAGGATCCTGTAAGGTTTTATATTCGGGAGTGCACAATCCTGAGGAACTGAATCATTTTTGTTTTTTATAGAATTACAGTGAGTTTGCGAGTGTGTCTTTTTTACTACAGACATTCGGCAGGCAATGATATAGATGCACACCGTAGTTTTTATAAATTAGGAAGTTGAAAATGAGAATTAAGTATCTTGTTGCAGCATCAACCTTTGCTCTTGTCGCAAGCAGCGGCGCACAGGCGGCTGATATTATTCATACTAATGTAGATTCTTCTGTAGTTACTGCTCCGGCGTTCAGCTGGCAGGGTTTCTATGCCGGTGGTGAAATCGGAGGATCGTGGGCACGTAGCAAGGTTCGTGCATGGGATTCTACAGATGGCGGCACTCTGTCAACCAAGCCGGATGGTTTTATCGGCGGTCTTTATGCCGGTTATAATTTTGATGCTGGCAACAACATTATTCTTGGCATTGATACTGACTTTCTCTGGACTGATGTTGACGGAAAGGGTGGCTGGAGCAATGATGCTCTGACCGTTGAAGGTCGTGTCAAGCAGAAATGGGTTGGTTCAACACGTGTGCGCGTTGGTTATGCCGCTGATCGCTGGCTGCCGTATGTCGCCGGTGGTGTTGCCTACAGCCGGATTAATACAAGTGTCAACGTTGCTGATAGGGAATACAGCAAAAACAAGACCCGCGCCGGCTGGACAGTCGGTGCCGGTGTTGACTATGCCATGACTGACAACGTTCTGCTTCGTGTGGAATACCGTTACACAGATTTTGGCAGAAAGACCTATCACATCAATAATGCAGATACAGATGCCCGCATCAAGTACAACTCCAACGATATCCGCGTTGGTGTTGCCTACAAATTCTGATTTGCATAAAATTGGCCTTGAGAAGAACCCCGCACAAAAGTGCGGGGTTTTTTGCAGAGCAGTAAAAGCTTTCATGTTAACATATCTATATAAAGTAATAAGAAATTTTATTTTTTAAAATATAAATATTTAAGGAATAAGATTAAAATATTTCTTTACAGGTATAAAAATAATTTTTGTGTCTTTTTGATTACAGACATTTTGTCATCTTTCGTATAACTGCGATAATTGTTACTTTTTTATTGGGGAAATCAAAAATGAAAATTAAATACCTTGTTGCGATATCAACCTTTGCTCTTATGGCAAGTGGTGGTACACAGGCTGCTGATATTATCAATTCCCATGTAGAGACTGCTGTTGTCAGTGTTCCGGCATTTAGCTGGGAAGGCCTCTATGCCGGTGGTGAAATTGGTGGTTCCTGGGCGCGCAGTAAAGTTCATGCATGGTCTTCATCTGGTGGGGGAAATGAGAGGTGGTCAACCAAGCCGGATGGTTTTATTGGTGGTCTTTATGCTGGTTACAACTTTGATGTCGGTAATAACATCATTCTTGGCATTGATACTGACTTCCTCTGGGTTGATGTGAATGGGACAAGTACAAACCGCTATGAAGTCGGCAATATTCAGGCTCGTGTCAAGCAGAAGTGGGTTGGTTCAACACGTGTACGTGTTGGTTATGCCGCTGATCGCTGGCTGCCATATGTTGCTGGCGGTATTGCTTATAGCCGTATAGACGGTGGTGCCTATGTTTTTAGTAACACCGGGGCAAGAATTAATGAGAACAGTGAAAGCAGAACGTTATCCGGCTGGACTCTTGGTACGGGCGTTGATTATGCCATGACTGACAATGTTTTGCTCCGTCTTGAATACCGTTACACAGACTTTGGTAAAAAGATCTATAATATTGCCGGTCTGGGCGATACCCGCGTCAATTATCGTGCCAATGATTTTCGTGTAGGTGTTGCTTATAAATTCTGATGCAAGCAAAATCAGTTTTGAGAAGAGCCCCGCACTTTGTGCGGGGCTTTTTTCTGGGGCGGGCAAGGAAGCTTTTATGCAGTTTATAAAAATAGCGAGCTGAAAATTGTATTTTCCGGGTTTTTTTTGTTAGCTTTGCAGGCTAAAAGCATCATTGTGATAAAATATCTGGTTCTTTTCCTGAAAGTGCAAGTATTCTGGCGCATTAGTGGCCCGGCCTTCTTGAATATGTCATGATACAGGCAGACGGCCAGGAAAGTTTTTTGCTCCTGGGGCAGGGACATGCAGGGTTTCCTGCCTTCATGAAACGTGAAGATAATCTTTCAGGATATTTTTAGACATCGAATTTGTACGATACGCTTGTAACAACCGGCTTGCAGGAATTTTTTCATGACCGAGAAAAGCCCAATCATTGATTATTCAAAAACACTTTATCTGCCGCAGACAGCTTTTCCGATGCGTGCCGGTTTGCCACAACAGGAGCCGGAATTGGTCAGGCGCTGGGAGAATATGGATCTTTATGCGCAATTGCGGAAAGATGCGCAATCCCGCCCGCTTTATGTACTGCATGACGGGCCGCCTTATGCCAATGGCAATATTCATATCGGGCATGCTTTGAACAAAATTCTGAAAGATGTCATCGTCCGTTCATTCCAGATGCGAGGGTATAATGCCAATTATGTTCCGGGATGGGATTGTCACGGACTGCCGATCGAATGGAAAATTGAAGAAAAATATCGCGCTTCCGGCAAAAACAAGGACGATGTGCCTGTTAATGAATTCCGTCAGGAATGCCGCGAGTTTGCATTGTACTGGATTAATGTGCAGACACAGGAGTTCAAGCGGCTTGGTATTTTGGGCGATTTCAAAAATCCTTATACAACCATGGCTTTTCATGCTGAGGCACGTATTGCCGGAGAATTGATGAAATTTGCCATGTCGGGGCAGCTTTATCGCGGTTCAAAGCCGGTCATGTGGTCGGTTGTTGAGCGCACCGCTCTTGCTGAAGCTGAGGTTGAATATCATGATCATGAATCAGATACGATCTGGGTAAAGTTTCCGGTAAGTAAGACAACAAGTACTGATCTTGCCGGCGCTTTTGTTGTGATCTGGACGACGACGCCGTGGACAATTCCAGGTAACAGGGCAGTTTCTTTTTCTTCGCGTATCGCCTATGGATTATATGAAGTGACTGATGCCGAAAATGATTATGGCCCGCAGCCTTCAGAAAGGTTGATTCTGGCTGACCGTCTGGCGGAAGATTGTGCAGGAAAAGCGAAGCTGACCTTAAAGCGAATTCGCAACTTAAACGCGAAAGAGCTTGAAAAAATGGAACTTTCACATCCATTAAAGGGTATGGCCGGAAGTTACCTTTTCCGGGTTCCGCTACTTGATGGTGATCATGTAACGGATGATGCTGGTACCGGTTTTGTACATACTGCACCAAGCCATGGCCGGGATGATTTTGATATCTGGGTATTATCAGCAAAAAAATTGCAGGAGCACGGCATTGATGCAACTATTCCCTTTCCGGTAGATAATGCGGGTTTTTATACCGGTGATGCGCCGGGTTTTGGCCCGGATCGGGAAAAGGGGCCTGCACGTGTTCTTGATGATAATGGTAAAGCCGGAGATGCCAATAAGGCAGTGATTGCAGCATTGATTGCCGCTGACCGGCTTTTTGCCCGTGGGCGGTTGAAACATTCCTATCCGCATAGCTGGCGGTCGAAAAAGCCGGTTATCTTTCGCAATACGCCGCAATGGTTTGTCTATATGGACAGGGATTTGGGCGATGGTACGACGCTGCGCACCCGTGCCTTGCGGGCTGTCAATGATACACGCTTTGTGCCGCAAGGCGGGCAGACACGTCTTCGTTCCATGATGGAAGATCGCCCCGACTGGGTGTTGTCACGCCAGCGTGCATGGGGTGTGCCGATTACGGTTTTTGTCAATGAAAATGGTGAAATCCTTCGGGATGAAGCAGTCAACCGGCGTATCCTGGCTGCGTTTGAGGCAGAAGGAGCGGATGCCTGGTTTGCCGATGAGGCGCGAGCGCGTTTCTTGGGTGAGCGGTCAGGTGAGCCGTGGGAGATGGTGCATGATATTCTTGATGTCTGGTTTGATTCCGGTTCAACTCACACCTTTACACTTGAAGACCGGCCCGATCTGAAGTGGCCTGCGGATGTTTATCTTGAAGGGTCTGACCAGCACCGGGGCTGGTTTCATTCCTCCATGCTGGAAAGCTGCTGTACCCGTGGGCGCGCTCCTTATGATGCGGTCGTGACGCATGGTTTTACCCTTGACGAGCAGGGCAGGAAGATGTCCAAGTCGCTTGGCAATGTAGTAAGTCCGCAGGATATTATGAATACATCTGGAGCCGATATTCTCCGGCTTTGGGTTATGACAACTGATTATTGGGAAGACCAGCGACTTGGAAGAAATATTATCCAGACCAATGTGGATGCCTACCGCAAGCTGCGCAATGTTATTCGCTGGATGCTGGGCACGCTTGCGCATGACAAGGGAGAAACGCTGACTTACAAGGATATGCCCGATCTTGAAAAGTTCATGCTGCATCGCCTGCATGAACTGGATCAACTGGTCAGGATGGAATATGATGCCTTTGATTTCAAGCGTATAACCCGTGCATTGCTTGATTTTGCAATTATTGATCTTTCTGCGTTTTATTTTGATATTCGCAAGGATGCGCTTTATTGTGATGCACCATCTTCAAAACGGCGTCTTGCTGCCTTGCAGACAGTACGCGAAATTTTTGAGCGGTTTGTGACCTGGCTTGCACCGATGTTGCCGTTTACCATGGAAGAAGCCTGGCTTGAGCATAACCCGGATACCCGTTCGGTGCATCTTGAGCAGTTTCGTGAAACACCGCAGATATGGAAAAATGATGTTTTGGCCGAGCGCTGGCGCAAAGTGCGGCTGGTTCGTCGTGTTGTGACAGGGGCGCTTGAGCTTGAGCGCGCTGACAAGCGTATCGGCTCTTCACTGGAGGCTGCTCCTGTTGTCTTTATTTCTGATCCTGTGCTTCTTGAAGCTGTGGAAGGGATGGATATGGCGGAAGTTTGTATTACCAGTGATATTGCCATAACCAATTCCCGGCCTTCGGCAGATGCTTTCCGTATGGATGAAATTGCTGGCGTTGCTGTCAGACCGGAAAAGGCTACAGGTCGCAAATGTGCCCGTTCATGGCGTTATACGCAGGATGTCGGCACGGATTGTGAGTTTCCCGATGTTTCTGCGCGGGATGCGGCTGCTTTGAGGGAATTGCGCTCGCTCGGGCTGCCTGGATGATGAGGTTCAGCAGTATATTTTAAAGCAGGAGACTTCAAGTGAACAGACATTTTGAATATGATATAATGCGTGATAAATAATACAGGCTGCACTCTGTCAGGACATTGCCGTGCTGTTGGCGGATTTTTCTGGCAGCGGCATGTTATGCAGTATGTTAGTGTAATCATCGGGAAAAATTGTCAGAATGATTATATGGCGTAATGGCGAGATAAGGAAATGCTGCGTTTAACAGGATTTTTCACGATTTCGGAAAGCAGACAATATTTTTTCCGCTTGCTTGAAAGGACGGATGGCAACTTGAAAAAACGCAGGGTAGCAATTTGTGTAACGGGCATAACAGTTATGGGTTTGGTATTGGCCGGTTGTAATGCTGGTCCCACGTACGGGACAGGCAAGACAAGTGGTCAGCAGCTTATTGATGACCTTTCCAGTCTGGCCTCAATCAGGTCGTCAAATTCCAATACAGAGATAGATACAAAACCGCGTCCTGCTCTGGTGCGCCCGGCTGCCGGAGCAAGCGGCATTTTGCCTCAGCCGCAGGAGGATGTCGCGCGTCCGGGCAATCCTGATTGGCCGGAGTCACCTGAAGCACGCCTCAAACGTCTCCGTGATGAAGCAACAGCCAACCGCAATAATCCCAATTATGTTTCACCGGTTGCCGGCTCCGGTGAATCTGCCAGGCGTTATCTGCCATCCGGTATCGACCATGCCCATGAGCGGGAAGATAATCTGCCCGGTACGAACCGCACCAAAGCTGAGCGTGAACAATACAAACGCTTTAAGCAGCAAAACAAGGGTGGATCAGCCACATATCGCAAATATCTGAGTGAGCCGCCCCTTATCTACCGGCAGCCGGCAAAAACTGCTCCGGCCGGTGAGCGGGGTGAGGATGAAGCAAAAAAAGAACGCGAAAGAAAAGCCAGGGCCCGGAAGGGTAAATAATTCAGAAAACTGTAACTATTATGATAAACGGGTTGGCTTGTGTTCCGTAAGGAATTTAAATATTACGCACACCTTCAGGTTAGTGGCTGGCGCACTTTTCTATATAAAAGATCATTAATCTGCAGAAGTCAAAACTGTAAAAACCTCTGGCTGAACTGCAAAATGAATTGCTGATATTTATAATTGCATTATTTTGATCTTATCCGAAGAGTCTGCAACTTTTCGGAAAATGCTCTAGACATGCTGACCGCCATTGATATGAATTTCTGCGCCTGTGACATAAGATGCATCGTTACGGCATAGATAATAGATGGTGTCGGCTACTTCCGAGGTTTGCCCCAGACGGCGTAACGGAAGCTGTTCAACCAGTTTTTCTGTTCCTGGTGATAGAATGGACGTTTCAATTTCGCCGGGGGCTATGGCGTTAACGCGAATTCCATGAGGACCAAAGTCAGATGCCATCTCGCGTGTGAGCGCGGCAAGGGCTGCTTTGGATGTCGCATACGCTGTCCCGGCAAAGGGGTGAACACGGCTGCCCGCAATGGAGGTGACGTTGACAATGGCGCCCTTTGCTATCTTCAATTCGTTGAAAAGCCCACGTGCAAGCATGATCGGCGCATAAAAATTAACCTGAAAAACAGCGCGCCAGATCTGCATATTGGTTTCAATGGAGTTGAGCCGTTTACCACCTTCCCCCTTGGGGGAGATGCCGGCATTATTGACCAGTGCATGCAATTGGCTGCCGTCCTGCTCCAGGCGCCGGCGGATTTCAGCAATGGCACGTCCTACATCCTCGGCATCAGCAAGATTGACGCGGATATGATCCTTGGAGCCTGCGGGCCAAGGGCAGTATTCTGAAAAATTCTGGCGTGAACAAGTAATAACCCGCCATCCAGCCTGTGAAAAACGCTTGACGGTTGCGTGCCCAATACCTCGGCTTGCTCCAGTCAGTACAAGTGTTTTGGGTGTTGTATCATTCATTTCAACAAGCTTTTATTTGCCATTCTGATTGGAAAAATCAACGTTAAATTCATCCGGCCTTCCGCCAGGGTATTTTTTATCTAAAAAATTCATCAGCCCTGGTGGCTCTGGTTTCTTTACCTGGATCACTGTCAGGTATGCGTGCTGCCTGATTTTGAATTAAATTTGAAAAATCAGCAAACAATCTGTATGCATTTCTTCCTGATTTCAATTTTTGGTTGAATCCTGATTCTTATATCACCTGAAAGTTTTATGCAGTCACTTGTTTTCTGGTTGATCCTGCCTTTTACTAAACTGGATTTGCCGTGTTATAAATAATAAAAAGGTTTTCTGTGATATTTTCCAGTGCTGTTACAGCACAGAAGATATAGGAATTTCAGTATTTCATTTTCTGTTTAATTTTTTGAGAGAAAACAGCTTTTTATTGAAATCTGTTTCTGCGATTTGTAAACTGGCCAGAAGGGGTGTCAATGCGTTCTGAAGTCTTCCACAATGATGTTTACCGGGTAATTGCAACACGGCGTGATGTCCGCAACGGGTTTTTGCCAGAGCCTTTGCCTGAGAATATGGTTCGCCGCCTGCTTGAGGCAGCACATTTTGCGCCTTCTGTCGGTTTTATGCAGCCTTGGAATTTTATTTTGATCCGCGACCTGGAGCGGCGCAAAAAAGTGCGGGAAATTTTTACCCGCGCCCGTGAAGAAGAAGCCCGGATTTTTACAGCCGAGCGTTGCAGGCTGTATAATTCTCTCAAGCTTGAAGGCATTGTGAAAGCACCGCTCAACATCTGTGTGACCTGCGATACCACACGGGATGGCAAGACAGGCCTTGGCCGCTATCATAATCCGCAGATGGCTGTTTACAGCACAGTCTGCGCAGTGCAAAATCTGTGGCTGGCGGCCCGCTCGGAAAATGTTGGCGTCGGCTGGGTTTCAATTTATCGTGAAGAACAATTACGCACTGTTTTGAATATACCTGCGCATATTGAGATTGTTGCTTATCTTTGCGTGGGGTTTGTCAGTTCTTTTTATGATCAGCCGGAATTGCAGAAAAAAGGCTGGTGTAACCGCCTCTCACTGGAAGGGCTTGTGTTTGATGAGTGCTGGCCGGGACAAAATCCGTAATTCTATTGCTTTAATTTTCTTTTGGCTTCTCATGAATAGCGCATGTGTGCTAGAGCGTTTCCCGAAAAGTTGCAGACTTTTCGGATAAGACAATGCGAGGCGATAACCAGTGTTTTTCGATCAGCCGGCTTCGGTTGATCAACAGAATTGTGCAACATTAAATATCCGGAATACCGGCCTGATTTTAATCAGATCCGATTGCAATCTGCAAACTCTGTCATTGCAAAAGGGGAGTGAGGTGCTTTATGCCTGCCTATCGTTCGCGAACATCAACACATGGCCGAAATATGGCTGGAGCACGCAGTCTTTGGCGCGCAACCGGCATGAAGAGTAGTGATTTCGGCAAGCCGATTATTGCTGTCGTTAATTCTTTTACCCAGTTTGTGCCGGGACATGTGCATTTGAAAGAGCTTGGCCAGCTTGTTGCCCGCGAGATTGAGAAGGCCGGCGGTGTTGCCAGGGAATTCAATACTATTGCGATTGATGATGGTATCGCTATGGGGCACGATGGCATGCTGTATTCCTTGCCTTCGCGTGAGATTATTGCTGATTGCGTTGAATATATGGTCAATGGCCATTGCGCGGATGCGATGGTGTGTATTTCCAGTTGTGACAAGATTACGCCTGGCATGCTCATGGCTTCGTTGCGGCTGGATATTCCGGTAATTTTTGTTTCCGGCGGCCCGATGGAAGCTGGTAAAGTTATCCTTGACGGTGAGGAAATGACTCTTGACCTGGTGGATGCAATGGTTGCTGCAGCTGATGATCGCAACTCCGATGCGGATGTAAATGCTATTGAGCAGGCAGCCTGCCCGACCTGTGGTTCATGCTCTGGCATGTTTACTGCCAATTCCATGAATTGTCTGACCGAGGCGCTGGGGCTTTCCTTGCCTGGTAACGGGTCAGTGCTTGCAACCCATGTTGATCGCCGCCGTCTGTTTGAAGAGGCAGGGCGCCGCATTGTCGAGCTTGCCCGGCGTTATTATGAGCAGGATGATACATCTGTACTGCCGCGTTCAATTGCCAGTTTTGCTGCATTTGAAAATGCCATGACACTTGATATTGCCATGGGAGGGTCAACCAATACCGTGCTGCATCTGCTTGCTGCTGCTGAAGAGGGTGAGGTTGATTTTACCATGGCTGATATTGACCGGTTGTCCCGGCGAGTGCCGGTTTTGTGCAAGGTAGCGCCGGCTGTTTCGCATGTGCATATGGAAGATGTGCATCGTGCCGGTGGTGTGATGGCCATTCTGGGTGAGCTTGACAGAGCCGGTCTGATTGATGCCTCAACCTGGACAGTTCATGCAGCAACGCTGAAAGATGCCTTGCGCGTGTGGGATATCAGGCAAGCTGATGATCCCGCTGTGCATGAATTTTATCGTGCTGCTCCTGGCGGGATTGTAACACGGGAGGCTTTCAGCCAGTCATGCCGCTACAGAACAGTTGATCTTGACCGGGAAAAAGGCGTAATCCGGGCAAAAGAGTATGCCTGGTCGCAGGATGGCGGACTGGCTGTACTTTATGGTAATCTGGCTGAGGATGGCTGTATTGTCAAAACTGCAGGGGTTGATGAATCCATTCTGGATTTTTCTGGCCCGGCACGTATCTTTGAAAGTCAGGATTCAGCAGTGCTTGCTATTCTGAATAATAAGGTCAGGCCCGGTGATATTGTGCTGATCCGCTATGAAGGCCCGCGGGGCGGCCCCGGCATGCAGGAAATGCTCTATCCGACAAGCTATCTGAAATCAAAAGGGCTCGGCAGGCTTTGTGCGCTGGTGACAGACGGGCGTTTTTCAGGCGGCTCTTCAGGGCTTTGTGTTGGCCATGTTTCACCTGAAGCGGCAGAAGGGGGGATCATCGCGCTGGTGGAAGAGGGGGATATAATCGAGATCAATATTCCTGAGCGTAAAATTCACCTGGCTGTGGATGATGCAGAGATTGCACATCGGCGTGAGAGGATGGAAGAAAAGGGCACTGCTGCCTGGATGCCGGCTGAAAAGCGCAAGCGCAAGGTCAGTAAAGCGTTGCAGGCTTATGCGGCTACAACGACCTCTGCTGCCAGAGGAGCTGTCCGGCAAATTTAGAATATTGATGAATTTAATTCATACCGTTTAAATGCAATGGCAAATGCGGCAATCTGAAAAATCGGAAACGGCATGAGGGGCCTGTCAGATATATATATCGCTCCGGTGTCTGGAGCTGTTTCCCGGATTCTGAAAATGACATGGTATTTTTTCGCTGCTGTGTGGATAAAGGGGGAGCACAGGCCTGTTTCTGGATATCATAAACCGGCCCATGCAAATCAGGGTGAAAGAATGATTGTTTGGCGCTATTCAGACAGTGCAGAAAGATGGGAAAAATTTATGCCGGTATTCAAGCCGGATGGGACAGTAACGGCAGGCCATCCCTGCCGTTTAAATGATGAGGCCGTTTTGTGTCTGTGGTGATCTGCTCAGGGCCTGGTGGCAATGGAGGTGATCGGGGAGGAGCCTTTTGCTTTATTGATGCAGTATGCGTGTGCCGGGGCTGGTCTCAATATCTCTGGTATCGGCCTTGTTGCAGCAACGTGAAAACTGTTGCAGCACCAACCGTCGCTCAAGCTTGATTATATTGAATTTAATAAGACATTTAAATGGCAGGTTCTGGCATTTTTGTATATTGCTCCGGGAAGCGGGTGAACAGGTAAGAGCAATTGCGCCAGGTCATCATCCGTTTGGTGTGTCCGGCATTGTTCCGGTGATGCGGTTTTTTCACAAACAGTACCCTGCTGCCGGAGATAAACAACACTTTCCGATTTCGGCAAGACCGGAATTGGCAGTGGCCTTGGCTTGGCCGCGGCCTTTCAGGTGTATGAGCGTTGCATGCCGATGAAATGCACTGCTTGTTGTGCGCTTTTGGTCTGCCGGTTATTATTATCAGAGCATGGCTTTCAGCTTATAGAGTTCATCCAGCGCTTCACGGGGTGACAGGCTATCGGGATTGAGTGCCCTGAGCGCTTGCACAATACCGGGATCTGCCGGGGGTGTAATGGCCGCTGGTGTCCGGGATGCGGTGATGGAAAAAAGCGGCAGATCATCAATCAACCTGTTTGCCTCGCCCGATATTTCCCCCTGTTCAAGCTGATGCAGCACATCGTGTGCACGATTGATAACCACTTCGGGCAAGCCGGCAAGTTTTGCCACCTGCACTCCGTACGATCTGTCGGCGGCTCCGCTGCCCACCTCGTGCAGAAACACCACATCGCCCTTCCATTCCCGCACTTTCATCGTATGATTGTGCAGGCGTGGCAATTTTCTGGATAATGCGGTGAGTTCGTGGAAATGAGTGGCAAAGATCGATCGGCACCGGTTGACTTCATGCAGATATTCCAGTGCTGCCCAGGCTATGGAAAGCCCGTCGAACGTCGCGGTGCCACGGCCTATTTCATCAAGGATGATGAGGGAATGTTTGCTGGCCTGGTTGAGTATGGCGGCAGTTTCCACCATTTCTACCATAAAGGTTGAGCGCCCGCGCGCCAGGTCATCAGACGCACCGACACGGCTGAACAACCGGTCCACAACGCCGATATGCGCCGATCCGGCAGGCACAAATGATCCCATTTGTGCCATAATGGCAATCAGTGCATTTTGTCTGAGGAATGTTGATTTACCGCCCATATTGGGGCCGGTCAGCAACCAGATGGCGCCATAGTCTCCGTTTTGTGCCGGGGAAAGGTTACAGTCATTGGCAACAAAAGGATCAGCCGCCTGCCGGCGCAGCGCCTGCTCTACAATGGGATGGCGTCCGGACACGACATGAAATGTCAGGCTGTTATCAATTCTGGGCCTGCAATAGCCCTGTTCTTCAGCCAGTGTTGCCAAAGCTGCTGATACATCGAGCACGCAAAGAGCCGCAGCACCATCGCGCAAGAGATCAGCAACGGCGGTCACTTCAATTGTGAGTTTATCAAAGATTTCAAGCTCTATGAAAAGTGCTTTTTCGGCAGCGCTGGCGATACGGCTTTCCATTTCCGCAAGCTCGGGCGTGGTGAAGCGCATGGCATTTACCATGGTCTGGCGATGGATAAAGCGTGCTTTTGCTTGTGCTGTTTGTGTCATGGCTGCTGATTGTGCGGCCGTTACCTCAATAAAAAAGCCAAGGATGTTGTTGTGTTTGATTTTAAGGGTCTTGATACCCGTTTCATCGGCATAACGGGTTTGCAAGGCAGCAATTACGCGGCGGGATTCGTCACGGAGGGAGCGCATTTCATCAAGCTCGGCATGATAGCCGTGGCGGACAAAGCCACCATCACGTTTCAAGGCCGGCAGTTCATCAGCCAGTGCATTGGTAAGATGGGTCAGAAGGATAGCCGGGAAGTTGCTGATTGCATTGATGGCGTCCGTAAGTTCGGGCGGCATGGGCGCATGGGCGAAGAGTTCGCTTATGGTTTGACCTGCCTGAAGGCCATGTGAAACGGCGACAAAATCACGCGGCCCGCCACGACCCGTGGCGAGACGTGACAAAGCGCGGGGTATATCGGAAAGGCCTTTCAGTTCCAGCCGGACAGCCTGGCAAAGGCGCGTCTCCTTTAAAAAAAAAGAGACGGAATCAAGGCGTTCCTCAATTGTCTCCGGGTTTGTCAGTGGCGCCATCAGCCGCTCGGCAAGAGTACGGGCGCCTCCTCCGGTTATGGTGCGGTCAATTGCTTTTATAAGGCTGCCGTTGCGGTTTCCTGAAAGGGTGCGTGAGAGTTCCAGGTTAAGGCGTGTTGCCGGGTCGATGAACAGCATTGAACCATCTTCTTCGCGCTCAGGGCGCATCAGGGGCGGGCGCTCGCTGATCTGGGTTTTTTCGATATAGGCAATCGCGCCGGAAATTGCAGCAAGCTCGGCCCGGGAAAAGGCAGCAAAACCGTCCAGTGTGGCGACCTGATAATATCGGGTAATGCGTGTTTCAGCCGTGGCGCTGTCAAAAAGGCTTGGGGGCTGGGGGGCTGCGGTCCGTCCGATAACGTCAAAAACCGGGCGCAGTTTTTCATCGTGAAATATATCATCGGCAACAATCAGTTCCTGTGGATCGACCCGCATGATATCGGCAAGAAGCCGTTCGGTTCGTGTTGTCGCTACGCGGAAAATCCCTGTCGAAATATCGATCCATGCAAGGGCAAATTCAGTGTTGTCGCTTGTTTTTACATGCCCGAGCGACATCAGATAATTGGCGCGGCCGGGATCAAGCAGCTTTTCTTCTGTGAGTGTGCCGGGGGTGACGAGGCGGATAACATCGCGTTTGACAACGGATTTTGCTCCCCTCTTTTTGGCTTCTGCGGGATTTTCCGTTTGTTCACATACGGCAACGCGATAGCCTGATGCGATGAGCTTTTGCAGGTAATCATCAGCGGCATGAACCGGAACGCCGCACATCGGAATATCTTCCCCCAGGTGTTTGCCGCGCTTGGTCAGTGTAATACCAAGGGCTTGCGCTGCTGTTACTGCATCATCAAAAAAAAGCTCGTAAAAATCCCCCATTCGGTAAAAAAGCAGACAATCAGGCTGGCTTGATTTTATCCTGATATATTGCTCCATCATCGGTGTCAGCTGCTCTAATGGCTTGCTTGCTGGCGAAAACTTGTTTTGGCTATGCTGCTGGGTTTGTGTTTGAGTCTCGTGCATAAGATGTTTTCTCAAAATCCGGCGTTTCAACACTGTTTCTGCCGGCTTGACTGTTTGCGAGAAACCGGACTGACATTATCAGGACGGAATTGATCATTTCAGACGCAAAAAAGCAACCTTTGTGAACGGCAGACAATGACAAGTTTTATGGAGCGGTTTTTGCCTGCATCAGGAAAATATTGCCGCAAAAAGAAAGAGCAACCAAAGGAAAAAGATTATGTCCTGTGTTTGACGGTACAAACAGACAGCCAATGAAATCCGTTACAGAACAGAAAACACTCGATTTTCATGTGCAAGGCTGTTCCGATGAACTGGAAATTGTTCCGGCCGAAGTCGATAATGGCCCGGCGTGGTTCCGTTTGTGCAACCATGCAGGATATTTATGGGCAGGTTCACCATGATCCGAAGTGTATTGTCTTTACTGAAAAAGAAGAAGAGAAAATCATACGGGTTGTGGTTTCTTATGTTGATCAGGAACCTGATGATGCTGTGCCAGTCAGGAAGAACGGGTGCATGAAACTGCGGAACAGGCAGGTATTGATTGGCAGCGCACGGCGATTTTGGAGAATCAGTTCAGATTGTGCTGTCTGGCACAAGAAATTCTGATATTAGCGCCCTGGCCGCAATGCAGGAGAGCAGGGCATTTTCGGGAAAAATCAAGATATCTGCACCAGGGAAAACAATCCCCCGGGTATTTTCCGCCTTGATCCCTTCGGAAGGGCAGCAGATAAAAACCGGAATTCCAACTGATAAAACCGGATATAACCTGATCCGCAAGCATAAAACACTTCAAGAATCTGCAAGTGCAGAAAAAACCGGATTTTCCCGGTTTTTTTATAAATTCATATCAGATAATCTGTAGTGATGCCAAACATCGGCAGATAATTATCTTCTGCTGTTATCAGTCCCTGTTTTCACCTGGGTTTTCGCATTTTCTTCTGCCATGCGGCGCTGAAACAGCATGCCGAAATCAATCGGATCAATCATCAATGGAGGAAAACCGCCATTGCGTGTTGCATCTGCGATAATCTGGCGGGCAAACGGGAAAAGAATGCGCGGGCACTCGATAAATATAACCGGTGTCAGATGCTCCTGCGGAATATTCTGTATTTTGAAAACACCGCCGTAGACAAGTTCGATATTGAACATCACGTCATTTTCTTCGCCGGCTTTTGCATTCAACGTCAAAGTGACATCGTAATTATCATCATCCATTGAAGTCGCATTCACATTGATGCTGATGTTGATCGGCGGTGTCTTTTCACGTGCGTGCAATGCTTTCGGGGCATTGGGGCTTTCAAATGACAAGTCCTTGATATATTGCGTCAATACATTCAAAACAGGCGCTTCTGCACCCTGGTTTGCCTTGGCTTCAGGCATCAGACAATTCCTCATCTCCCGGCAGGCAAATCATGCCTGCCAACCTTGATCTGTTCTCTCGCTAGCATGGAAGCCGGCTTCTGGCAAGGAAAGGACAGGGTTCTTGTAATATTTCACTGTTTTTTGTTGTTCCAGGGGTCGCGCCAGGGTGAGCTTTCCGGGTCGGAAGAGTGATAGTCATGATTATCAGGATCAATCGTTTTTGTTTCCTGCCGGCGGTTTCCTGTATAGCGCCGGTCGCGGATAATGCGTTTCGACAGATAGTGCCGGATCAGCTTCTGCACAGGCTGGATAAAAAGCAGAAGGCCGATTATATCGCTGACAAAGCCGGGAATAATCAGAAGAATTGCTCCGGCCATAATCATCGCGCCTTCAGCCATTTCCCGGTCGGGGATGCGGCCTGCGCTCAATTCATCCCGGATACGCTGCAAAATACTGATGCCGTGGCTGCGCAGGAGATAGACACCCGCAAACATGGAGAGCATAACAAGGGTCAATGTTGGCAGAACGCCGATCCCGGATCCAATAATGATAAAACCGGCGATTTCAATAAAAACCGCACCCAGGACAGCAAAACCTGAAAAAGCTGGTTGCATATTGAAAATACCTTTCTGTTTCTCGCTTTTTTCTTGATTCCCTTTAAATAGGAATGCAAAAGCGGCATTTGAATGATTGCATTTCATGTTCTATATATCTGTGCAGATAAAGCCGGGAGCTGCGATAAAATACGTATCCGGTTTTTATGAGTCCTTGTAAACGGAGATTGGCAGCACCAATGGATTTGAATATTGTGACACTGATCTTTTTTGTGCTCGCTGTTGTGGTTTTTATTCAGCTTCGTAATGTTCTGGGGCGGCGCACCGGCGGCAATGAACGTCGGCCTTTTGATCCATATTCAGGGCCGGACAGAGCAGGAACAGAAAGTGATGACAATATTATTGCCGTGCCGCGGCGTGAGCGCCGGTCAGATGATGATTTTTCCGATATTGATGCGCTGGCCCCTTCCGGAAGCGCGCTTAACAAGGGGTTACGGGCTATCCGCGGGGCTGATTCTGTTTTTTCTCCTGTATCGTTTTGCAATGGTGCCCGGATTGCTTATGAGATGATCATGACCGCTTTTGCCAATGGCAACCGGGCTGAACTGAAAAATCTTCTTTCCAAAGATGTATATGAAGGTTTTTCCCAGGCTATTGATGAGCGTGAGGCCAGCGGCCAATCGGTCAGGTTTTCTTTTGTCGGCATTAACAAAGCCGAAATAACCGCAGCTGATATGCAGAGAAACGAGGCACATATCACCATGCGTCTGACAAGTGAGATCATTTCTGCTACCTGTGACAAGGATGGCAATCTGATTGAGGGCGATCCGCAGGCCATTGTTGAAATCTGTGATAGCTGGACATTTGCGCGTGATACACGCTCCCGCGATCCGAACTGGAAGCTTGTTGCCACTGAGGATACTGAGGATGGTGAACAGGCAAAAGCATCATGTGTTTAAATGACATCCATCGTTAAAGCGCAAAGCTGTGCGGTGGCTTGAAAAAGCGCAAAAGCGGCATGGTGCCCATATTTAAATGCATACTGTTTTGCGGGAGAGCACTTGGGGCCTTGAGGTTTTTGATCCGCTTTTGCAGGCGGTGTATCATATTCTGATGCAGAGTGCGTATCCGGGGTAATTATGAGAGATCAGGTTATGGGGCAGGAAATGGTCGTCGCGGAATGAAAAATAAAACACTTCAGGTATACCGGCATCAGCCCGCCGGGAAAAAATCCGCTTCCCTTCATCCTGAAGACCGGATGCTTTGGGAAACAGTGATCCGTCATATCCGCCCGCTTTCTTCCCGGCCGGGAATGGAAACATTGTCCGGTTCTGCATCCTTGGCCAAAACCGCATCAGTGAAGAAAGATCGCGATGTGTTATCTGCGGGTAAAATTTCCCCATCAGCAAAGATGGCAGGTTCGTATGCATTGAATATTTTTGACAGCGCTGTTCACAATAAAATTGCACGGGGGAACCTGCATATTGAAGCACGCGTTGATCTGCATGGTTTGACACAGGAGCAAGCCTATTCGTTGCTTTTGCGTTTTTTACAATCAGCCCGGCATCGGGAGTTGCGTCATATTCTGATCATTACCGGCAAGGGAGGCGCTTCTGGTAATGGCGGCATATTGCAGCAGGCAGTGCCCCGATGGCTGGCAACGGCTTCATTTCGTTTGTATGTTAATGCGTTTGAATCTGCATCGCGCCAGCATGGCGGGGCAGGTGCGCTTTATGTCAGATTGCGGCGGTAATCGCCGGGACGGGAAGCATGACGCCATTCGGGCAGAAAATACGCGAGATACGGGCCATGCGCGGCCTTGCACAAAAAGATATGGCGGCAGCGCTCGGTGTTTCATCGGCTTATCTTTCTGCCCTTGAACATGGGCGCAAGGGAGCGCCAAGTTTTGAATTTGTACAGCGTATCGTCACCTATTTCAATATCATCTGGGATGATGCCGATGAAATGATGCGTCTTGCCGGCATATCGCATCCCCGTATTGTCATTGATACGGGACGTCTTTTACCGGAAGCCACCCTTTTTGCCAATGAGCTTGCCGCTTCCGTCCATTGTCTTGACGAACAGTCCCTGAAGCTGATGATGAATATTTTACAAAAGGCCAAACAGGATTTCCACAAGGGCTGAGTTTCATTCTTCTGCCGGAGAATATATCAGAACAATTTTTGCAGGTCATCGAGCCTGGTATTGATAAACCAGCCATAATAATTTTCCTGCGGTAAATGGGCGGGTTTGCCATCGGCTTTGCGCTTTTCATTTGCAGATGCAAGCTTGCGGGCGCGTTCTTCCGCGCCGCCAGTATTATAAAGCGTAGCTGTAAGACCCGGATTTTGCGAAATATCAAATTCGGCAATCTGTCTGTAGGAATCAATCGACTGGCGTATGATCGCCGCAATATAAAACAGGGTCAGGTCAGGATCCATGATGGTTCGGTAAATCCGGCTGCCGTCATTAGCGTCAAGTTTTGGCAGGCCGGAAGTCTTATGTACCCGATCGGACACCTTAAGGGCAGTCAGCGGATTGATCTGGCCCAGCCCGAAAGTTTGCCCGGCAAAAAAAGGCTGAAAAAAAACCGCACTGAAACGATTATCAGGGTAAACGCGTCCATCAATTTTTTTTTGCCGGAAGCTTTTATTCCAGATATTTTCCCGGCAGGTCCAGAGCTGGTAGCTGTCATGCAATTTTTGACAGGGTTCAAACTGCGGCCGTTTAATAAAGTCAGAGATGTTTTCACCCCTGTAGGCAAAAACAACCCCCCGGTTTGCCCAGGACACGCCTTTGATATAGTAGGTCTGGATCTGGTCATAAACATCAACATTGTAGGTGTGTTCGCCTATAATGGCTGCGGCAATATGGACAGGGTCAATCTCATAAGCCTGGGCTGTTGCGGCTATACGTGCACGCAGATGTGCATTATTCTGCAAAAGAGCGTAGATCTTTTGATACCTGGCTTCATATGTTGTAGCAAGTTCGCGCGTTCTTTTGGCAGATGCATAAGGAATGGATGGTTGCACGGCCTTGCGGTTGCCGGAAGGAACAATTGTTTGCGCTGCGGCATTATTTGCTGTTGCGCTGATAAGCAAAAGAAAGATTGCTATAGCAGAAAGAAACTGATCTACGGTTTTTTTCATAAAGCGTTGTTTCCTGCCCGTACTGTAATTGCCGGGAAACGTCTCTGTCGGGCTGTTATTTCGATATTTCATACTGTTCCAATGTGCTGGCAGAATATTTTATATTGCAAAAGATTTCTGTTTTCTGAAAAAATAAAACTTCCACTCTGCTGTTTTATAATTTTCTTTAATCAAGAAAATTGTAATTTATTGTAACTTGCACGTTTTTCTTTTAAAAATCTTATTTTCCACGCAAAATGTCAAGCAATGTGCGTCGTCTGTGTGCGTTCGCGCTATTTGGCGCAGAGGGGAAGCTGTCATTGTATTCGTCTGCATTTTGCGGATAAGGGGATGAATCACTCGTATCAGGGAGCAGGTCGCTGCCGCCAGGCAATACGTTCTCCAACTGGTAATAGCCGGGCAATGCGACAGCCGGTTTTCCTTGTTCGGCTTCTGCCATGTAAGCTTTCCACGCAGATACCGGCAGGGAATTGCCGCTTATCTGTTTCATGGAACGGCCATTATCATTACCGAACCAAACTCCTGTAACATAATCAGCCGTATAGCCGATAAACCATGCATCGCGGAAGTTCTGGCTTGTTCCCGTTTTACCCGCTGCAGGCCGCCCTATGTTTGCACGTCTGGCTGTGCCAGTGACAATTGTCTGTTCAAGCATGGCGTTCATCATGCTGACAATTTGTGACTGGAGGATGCGCGTTGCTGTGATGTTGCCGATATCATACAGCACTTCATTTCTGGAATCGGTAATCCGGCGGATAAGATATACCTGTGGTTTATAGCCACCATTGGCGAAAGGAACAAAAGCTCCTGTCAGTTCAAGCAGGCTGACTTCCGATGTGCCAAGTGCAATGGATGCATTGTCAGTCAGGCCTGAGTGGATGCCAAGCCTGTGAGCAACTTCGATCACCGTTTCCGGCCCGACTTCCATGATAAGCTGGGCTGCAACCGAATTGAGCGAATGGGAAAGCGCTGTGGTTAATGTGACTGCCCCCATATATTTCCCGCCTGCATTACGGGGGGTCCAGCTGCCGATTTTCACCGGCGTGTCATTGCGCACCGAGTTGGGTGTGCGCCCTTGTTCCAGAGCGGCAAGATAGACAAAAGGCTTGAAAGCCGACCCCGGTTGCCGTTTGGCTTCGGTTGCCCGGTTATACTGGCTGTCGGCATAATCCACCCCGCCCACCATAACGCGCAGCGCGCCGCTTTTATCAATCGAAACAAGAGCGCCCTGTGTGACATTGCGTGCTTTGCCGTATTTGCTGATCTGATTACGGATACTTGTTTCAGCGGTTTTCTGCAACCTGAGATCGAGCGTTGTCTCGACGGTAATATCCCGGTCTGTTTTACCGATAAGATAAGGCAACTGACTTACCGCGTAATCAGCTGCATAATTTTCCGAGCCTGACCAGTAGGATGCCGCTTTGATCATGGGTTTTGCAACGGCGATCGTATATTCAGGATCGCTGATCATCCCTTCTTCATGCATGGCGGCGAGCACGAGCTGTGCCCGCTCATAGGCGGCCTTGGGATCATGTGCCGGGGAAAGCCGCGATGGTGCCTTGAGAAGCCCGGCAAGCATCGCCGCTTCAGGCAGGGTTACATCTCTGGCCGATTTGTTGAAGTAGCGGCGTGAGGCGGCTTCAACTCCATAAGCGCCGGAACCCAGATAAACACGGTTAAGGTAAAGCTCCAGAATCTGGTTCTTGCTCAGTTTGTATTCAAGCCAGACAGCAAGGATTGCTTCGCGTATCTTGCGGTCGAATGTGCGCTCGGAGGAAAGAAAAAGGTTTTTTGCAAGCTGCTGGGTAAGTGTCGAACCGCCCTGCCGGCCACGGCCATGCATGAAGTTGATTATAACCGCGCGGCTGATACCGAAAGGATCCAGCCCGTGATGAGAATAGAATCGCCGGTCTTCAATGGCAACGACAGCTTTCGGTATCCATTGGCTCATTTCCTTGAAGGATACAGCTTGCCCCCCTGTCGTGCCGCGATTGGCAATAAGGGCGCCGTTCCGGTCGATAATTCGCACATTAGGAGGACGCGCGGGAATTTCCCAGGTGGAAAGTTGCGGCATTGACAGCAGGACATAGGAAATATAGCAGGCAACAGCAATGACTGCCCAGATGCCAAGGACAATACACCAGTAAAGAAACATCCCTGTCAAACTGCGATATTTATGCTTCTTGCCTTTGCAGGCCTTTTTTAAAACGGGCATTTTGCTTTCCGGCGCAGGTCACCGCCTCTCCGAAGAATGTTCTTTGCCATAATATGTGACTGCGCAGATTTTTAAATAGCATCAGACCAGACTGTATAAAATTGTTTTTTCAATACAACGAAAATACAGTTTGCCCTTGTTTTTCTACAGTGGAAATGTGGCGAAGACAGCATGGGAAGCCATGTTTATACAGCAGGTCTATTCTGTTTTATCAAAGGATATGCGCTTCCATTGCTCTTTGGTTGCCAGGTTTGTCTTAAGACCCCACAGGCCTGTGCGGCTTCGTGTTCCGATACGGAGAATTTCCCGTTGTAATATTTGCTTCAAGGTTCGTTTTTTGTTTTTTTCATGTTCACGCCGCATACGGTCAGCTTCAAGAGTGCTGGCCAGTTTTGCCTGCACGGCGATTGCCGGGTCAAGTTGATAGATTTTCAGATCCGCTGCAATGCCATAATCAAAATTGAAAAGAAAATGATCAAAAGGTGTGCAGGCATGTTCCATTTTTCCGACAAGATACGCTGCTGCCCGTTTTGAAACAATATAGGCTGCGGCCATGATATGGGTGCCTTTGAGGCAGGAAAGCCTGAAGCCGTTCATAATTGTTGTCGGTGGGCCAAGCCAGACCTTTTTATTTTGTGTTTCAATTTTTACAATATCAGCTTCACAGGGAATCCAGCAATCATCTTTAAGAAACATGTGCGCATGAGGTGAGAGGGCCACGTCATCTTCAAAAATTACGCCATAGGCTTCCCTTCCTTGCACAATATGCTGAAGTGCAAGGCGGTGACTCATAAAGCAGGCAACTTCCCCGCGGGTTAGTGGCTCCGGCCACAGATGCTTCTTTGCTGTCAGTTTTTCATAATCCCTGTCACAGATGGTTTTTGCATCAACAGCTGCTATACGTGTCAGTTCCAGCTGCTGCTGTTCAAAAAGTTTTTCAAGCCGGCAGAGCCGGTCGGATGAGCGGTCAAGATTGATGACATAAAGTTTCATGGAAATGCGGGCTTTTCAAACTGTTTTCTGTTGCGGACTCTTATGCTGTTGGGTAACAGGATCACCTTGCCAGTCAAGGTTTTTCTGTCTTTTGTGAAAAAACAGATTATCCCTTGCGGAGGATTGAACCAGACAGATAATACGCTCCGGGTTTGAGCAGCTGCTTGTGCTGATACCCGTTTTATTCGGGAAAACAGAAGTGTGATCTGTCCTTTTGTAAAATGGAATTTATAGTAAATACACATATATAATTTTTTGTTGAATGGATTTTCAATTAAATTACACGGATCTTTTTCAAGATTTATCGAATTTGGTACGGGGAATTTTTCTGTTTTTTATTAAGGAAATCTGTACGCAATGGTGAGTCTCGACACCCGGCATGTGCCGTTTTCTGCATTTCCATCGTCGTTTTGCCAGCCTTGGCGTGATTATATTGTGATAAAGCTGCTTGCATGCGGAACCCGTACGGAAATGCGGTAGATTTTACAGGGTATTATAATGATGGATGTTATTGTTGTGATAATGAAAATCAGTATAATGTTTCTTGCACGTTCTGCCCGATTTTGAAACAGCACAATTGGAAAAGCCAGGTATTTATGATACTTCTTCGGGATGTTCTCGTGTATTTTGCTGTTGCCTGTCTGGTTATACAGGTGGTGACATGTATTGTGGTGGCGTGTCGCTATTTGTGGCATCCGAAAGGCGGGGTGCATAATCTGCGGCAGCAGGGGGTGACAGTTTTGCGGCCTGTGGCCGGGCTTGAAAAAAATCTGGAGCGCACATTGCGCTCCGCTTTTGAACTGGATCACCCGAAAATTGAAGTTATTTTTTGTGTGGCCAGTGCCGATGATCCTGTTGTACCGCTTGTGAAGCAGATCAGGGCGGAATATGCTGATATTTCTTCGCTGCTGTTGGTAGGGGATGAGCCGGTGAGTTTTAATCCGAAGTTGAACAATCTGGTTAAAGGCTGGAAAGCGGCCCGCTATGACTGGATTATCATGGCTGACTCCAATCTCCTGTTGCCGAAGGATTATATTGCCCGGCTTTTTGACCGCTGGAAAAGGAATACCGGTCTTGTTGCTTCTCCGCCCGTGGGAACAGATCCGGAAAATTTTGCCGCCGATCTTGAAGCTGCATTTCTCAACAGCTATCAGGCACGCTGGCAGCTTTTTTCCGATACGGTCGGCAAGGGTTTTGCCCAGGGAAAAACCATGCTCTGGCGCTATGATGTGCTGGCCCATGCGGGTGGAATCAATGCACTTGCCGAGGAATTGGCAGAAGATGCCGCTGCTACGAAAATTGTGCGCCGACAAGGATTAAAGGTAAATCTGACAGCCATGCCGTTTACCATGCCACTGGGCGTACGTGAGTTCAGACAGGTTTGGGACAGGCAAACCCGCTGGGCAAAGCTGCGGCGTGATTCCTTTCCATTGTTTTTTTATCCGGAAATTTTTTCAGGTTCGTTTGTTCCGTTTGGGTGCATGTTGGCCGCGGTGTTGCTGGGCGCTGTGTCATTTGCCGTTTTTATCAGTTTTATATTTACCTGGTATGCGGTTGAATTCCTGGTGATAATTATGGTCGGCTGGCCTGTTTCCGTGCGTCATTTGAAAGCTGTGCTGCTGCGGGATATTTTGTTACCGGCCCTGTGGTTTTCAGCTTTTGGTAAAAAAAACTATCAATGGCAAGGGCATAAGATTGAGATGCATAAAAACAGAAGATGATTTGGTCTTTTGCTTTTCGTATATCTGCGGATACCGGCTATTTTATCTGGTTGCGAAATATGTTTTCTTTAATTGGCTGTTTGTCTGCGGGTATCAGATATTTATCTGGTGGTAGAGTGGTTGTAACTTTTATTCTGTCATATTTCCGGCTGGATTGAAACAGAAGCGGAAAACAGTTTACCGGACTGTTTTCCCTGCGGAAATGCTTTGCTTCGCCACTTTTCCGGAAAATGCTTTAGTCACGACGGAATAGCAGCCTTCCGGTGAAGCCAACGATAATCGCCATGATAACAGCGGCAATGCCATACCGGAAGCTGTAACGGTGAGCGGCCCGGAAAATGGAATAGGCGAGATGTTCTTTTGTAATCTCCAGCCGTGTTGATACTTCATCGACATAGGAGCTGTCACGAAAAAGGTAGGCGGTGATAATATAATTGCCAACCGGTGTATTGGCCGGAAGCGGAAAACGGGTGCTGAAAAGTGAAGGGGAGCCGAAAGCGATTGCACCTGTGCGTTCGGAGTAAAGATGCTGCTGTGTTTTCAGACGCACAAGCTCTTTTCGAAAGGCGGCCGTTTTTTCTTTATCCGGTGAAGCAGAGCGCAGCGGCAGGTTTTTAATGCCAAGGCCAAGACGGTTATAGGTTTCCGGTACTGTGATGTCCCGCAGTTCGCGGGTTGAGGTAAGGGCATAGTAAAGCGGCACATTAAAAAATGTAAGCGAATCTGCATTAACCCAAACGCCCATCCGCCGTTCTTTCTTCCGCATGATCATGGGGCGTGCCGGGCTTTCCATTGTCACGATAATATCGTAACGGCCCTGACGGCGTACAAGCGGATCGCTATTTTCAAGCACACCGGCAATAAAAAGATCAATACCGGTAAAGTTTGTACCGATCGTTACCTCATTGGTTGTAACGATAATCTGCACAGTTTCATGCGGCAATATTCTGCCATTTTCGGCTGCATACAACGACCGGCCAGATACTGTTGTTATCAATACAGGCAGAAAAAGCACAGTAATCATGCGTGAAAATGCATGCATGAGCTTATCCTGTGTCCTGTATGAGTGTAAAAAGATCACCCGGCCGGATCAGAAGCCGGAAAGCAAGCCAGAGCGCTATGGCAAGAATGAGCATTGCAAGCAATATGCGTAATTGTTCACCTCGCAGCTTGCGTCCGGTGCGGGTTCCGTATTGGGCACCTATCACACCGCCGGCCATCAGCAAAAGGGCCAGTACAATATCAACCGACTGGTTGGCAACGGATTGCATGATCGTGGTGAATATCGAGACAAAGGTGATCTGAAAGAGAGAAGTTCCAATCACGACATTGGTTGGTACCCGTAACAGGTAAATCAGTGCTGGCACCATGATAAATCCGCCGCCTACACCCATGATAGAAGAAAGCAGGCCTATAAAAAAACCGATCCCCAGTACCGGGATAATGCTGACATAAATCATTGATGCGCGAAACCGCGTTTTGAACGGCAGTCCATGAAGCCAGCTATGCTGGCCCGGGCGGTGCACGATAGGAGATTGTCCTTTGCGTGTACGGCTGATGGTTCTCCAGCTTTCAATCGCCATCAGAAGGCCGATGGCGCCAAGCAGAATAACATAGAGAAGTGAAATAACAAGATCCAGCTGGCCCATGCGCCGCAAAAGTGAAAAAAGTTGAATACCGCATAAAGAACCCACAAGACCGGCGATAACCAGTAAAATGCCAAGCTTGATGTCGAGTGTGCGCCGCTTGAAATGAGATAGTGCACCTGTGACAGACGAAGCAATAACCTGATTGGCCCCGGTGCCGACAGCAATGGTCGGTGGAATATTATAAAACATCAGAAGCGGTGTAATGAGAAAGCCGCCCCCTACGCCCAAAAGTCCGGAAAAAAAACCGACAATTGCGCCAATGCCGAGCAGAACCAGCATGTTGATCGATATTTCGGCAATGGGAAGATAAATACTCACTGTTTTGTCCGTAAGGCCGTAAGTCCGGCTTTATGTATGCTTTCTTCAGATCGTTTTCGGTTTGGCTGACTGAATCGAAAATAACCCGGATTTTTATTTTATCGTGTTTTCAAACGGAAAACCCGCTTCCGCTTTTTCCGAAAAGTCCCAGGTTCTGCTTGAACTGACAGATAATGTACAAAATTTATCCGGGCAGTGAGGCTAAAAAATGATAAAAAGACTGATATTTTAAAATTTTCCGGTAAAGCTGTCATATGAATTGTTTATCAATGTGAAAAAAGCAGGAAACAAGCCAGTTTCTGCTTCCGGAAAAATTAATTCCGCAAAGCGTCCAGTCCTGATTTTCAGAACATGGTATCATTCAACCGTGCCGTTCGGACGTAGGCCGGTGTAATGATTTAAGGAAGCGAAGGTGGCAGAATGCCCGAAACAGGCCGCCTCAGGTGTTGATGACCTGGCACCGGCAGAAGCGGTCGTGGTGCAGGTTGAATTCTACAAGGTGCAGCATGCATTTGAAAATACAAAAGAATAACCCTGAGACTGTCTTTTTGGTTTTCCGTCCTGATCCGAACAGGTAAACCGAAGCATAAATACCATTCCTTGCTGTGGATATCTGATCAACCTGTATGGGACGGCTCTTCAAAAACTGTAACTGATGGGGAAGCACCGGTGTATTTTTCGACCTCGACAACAGCTGTCTGCCCGCAATTTGCCTGGGATAACCGGGATGTTGCCACACCGGTTGTCAGATTGTTGACATCACCGTAGCGGCACAGTGTTTTCTCTTCGCGCGGGTCAGACGGATTATACCAGCCGCCTTCATTGATGCGGATGACACCGGGGCGGATTTCGTCAGTAATCCTTATGCCGACAAGAATTTGCCCCCGGTCATTGAATGCGCGGGCAATATCACCATCTTGCAGGTTGCGGGCACTGGCATCTTCCGGGTTCATCCAGCAGGGTTCACGTCCGCCAACCGCGTATTTTTCACGCAGTTTTGTACCGCAGAGCTGTGAATGCAAACGGTAAATCGGATGATTTGACGCAATATGTAACGGGTATCTGGTTGCTGGCCCGTCAAGACGTTCAATCGGCTCCATCCATGTCGGATGAGGAGAACAGTCATCATATCCCATTTTTTCAATATTGTGTGAAAAGATTTCGATTTTGCCCGAAGGTGTGCCCAGTGCGTTCAACAGCGGGTCTTCGCGGAAACCTGCATAGCGGATAAAATCCTTCTGGGCATTTTCGACCGGGAAAGCCAGAGCTTCTTCACTGTTCCAGAATGCATCGAAAACCGGTATTTCCATACCCTTGGCCCGTGCTTCAATACGCGCGGCTTCATAAAAATTGCGTATCCAGTCCATCTCATCCAGCCCCTCGGTAAATTCATAACGCTTACCAAGACGTTCGGAAATATCGGCCAGAATGTCGAAATCATTACGTGCTTCATACATCGGTTCGACAAGTTTTTTCATCGGTACGATATAACTCAGCGAATAGTCGCCAACCTGTTCTATGTCATTTCGCTCGTAAGGCGTTGTAACCGGCAGCACAATATCGGCATGGCGGGCAGAGGCGGTCCACTGGAAATCCTGAACTACAAATGTATCAAGTTTTTTCCAGGCCTGTACCATTTCATTCCGATCCTGCTGGTGAGAAAACGGATTGCCGCCGGCCCACATGGCCATATGAATATCCGGAAGTGTGATTTCAGAGCCATTAAACTGAATAACCTTGCCAGGATGGAGCAATGCCTCCACCAGACGGCAGACCGGAATGTTTGTCCCCCCCCCTGTCAGGGGCTGGCAGGCTGATTCTGTCGAGCCTGGCGGACAACCGGCCGGCAGTTTTGCATCGGTCGGGGTCGGGCCATCGGTGATGCCGCTCAGAATTGGCCCTGTTGCCGTCGGGGTACCGGCGCTGCAATAATGATAGCTGAAGCCGAAGCCGCCGCCAGGCAGGCCGATCTGCCCCAGCATCGAACAGAGCGTTACAAGCATCCAGTGGGCCTGTTCACCATGGTGTTGACGCTGGATGGACCAGCCGGCGGCAATCATTGTCCGGTTTGCAGCAAACTGACGGGCAAGCTCCTTGATGGTATCAGCATTGATGCCACAAATTTTTGATGCCCATTCGGCTGTTTTGGGTGTACCATCAGTTTGCCCCAGAAGATAAGGCAGGAACTTGTCAAAACCTGTCGTATATTTGTTCAGAAAGGCTTCATCGTGCAGGTTTTCGGCATAAAGAGTGTGAGCAATGCCAAGCATCATGGCTACATCGGTCTGTGGGCGCGGGGCCAGCCATTCGCCATCAAGAAACTGGCATGTTTCTGTGCGCAGAGGGTCAATGCAGATAACCTTGATCCCCGCCTTTTTGATAGCCTCCAGGCCGGTAAAACCACCGTGGTCAGGCAGAAGCCAGCCAATCTGGTTGGTGTTCGCCGGGTTACAGGCCCAGAAAACCATCAGCTTTGTATTTTCAGCAATCACTTTCCAGGAGGTGCCTTGTTCATAAACCTCAAGCGAGCCGACAACATGCGGCAGGATGACCTGTGCAGCACCGGTTGAATAATCCCCCGTTGTATTAACAAATCCGCCGGTCTGCTTCAGCATACGGCGCAATAAGGTACGGCAATTATGAAATTTGCCAACGCTTTTCCAGCCATAGGAGCCGCCGAATATGCCGTCAGGGCCATATTTATCACGAACACGCGTTAATTCATCGGCTACCAGATCAAGCGCCTTATCCCAGCTTACACGGACGAAATCGCCTGTTCCGCGGCCATCAGGGTCAGCACCGGGGCCTTGTTCAAGCCATGCGCGGCGCACCATCGGATATTTGATGCGTGACGGCGAATAGATGGAATCCATCATACCTTCCAGCATGGGATTTGGATGCGGGTCGAGTTCCCATGGAATAACTTCTTCCAGCTTTCCGTTTACAACACGTCCGCGAAATACACCCCAATGGGCGCCTGAAATCATTAATTTTGTTGTCCCTTGTGCTTGGGCGCCACGGGAAAGAAGCGCATTACCGGCAACACCCAGCGCAGTCAGCATGGTTGCACTCTTCAGAAAAGACCGTCGGTTAAGTGCAGGTATGATTGTATTTGATTTACCGAGAGACATGGTATTCTCCTAATGTTTGGTAATCAATTTCCCGTATATGAAGGGAAACAGAAAAAGACAGGAATACAATGAGTAAAGATATGAGATCGCTATAAAATGATACCGGTGCAATCCTTTGAATGGCTGCTCCCAGTAAAGGAATCCATCGCGTCAGCCGTTCATGTAACTGTTTTACATATTTCCGGTTTTTCTGGCGTAATGCTTCTGCAAAAGCGGCAAGCTGTATGGCAAGATGGTCATCCGGTTCATTCCATCGCCCGGCAGATACATCAAGTGCAGACATGATCTTGCGCATTTCAGTATAGGGTTGTTGCCACAACCGTCCGGTTTCGTTTGTAAAAAAGCTTTCGTAAGGTGGTGTTGAATCCGGGCCGGTTATACCATCAAACAAAGTCACGTATTGATAACCCAACGTGTGTTCAACCCTGTCTGCCGGCTCTCCGGTCAATGTATTGATAAGCCTGCGGGATAAATCCTGCCGTTCCAGTTCTTCACCGATTTCAATAAAAAATTGTATAGCTTCAGCAGAGCGGCAGGCGTTGATCAATGTATGTTCCGGCGGGGCAATGAATAATCGGGCAAACAAGTCTGCGACAGTTGCCAGAACAGTATAGTTGCCTGTTTTCTGTAAACCGCTATCTGAATTGTACTGTTTCAAAGACGTATGTATAGACATTATTTGTTCTCTGTTTGAGGGTTTACATCCTTTGAATGATTTTGGAGATATCCCAAAAGCAGACGGTACTGATCAGCTGTCAGAGAAGTATAGCGACGCATGGCATTGAGATTGCCGATCCATTGATTGGCGAGATAATGCTCCTTTTCCGGCAAGGCATGACACACACCGCAACTGTTATTGAAGAGATCGGCTGAATATGTCCACATTTCATTTCTTGCAGTGTTAAGGCCGGTATTATCAGTCCACAATTCAATTGAAACAGGGTACCAGGTCTGATCTGTTATCTCATCGACAACAGCCTGTCCGCGTTTGGCGGCAGCAATGGCTTTATCTCCAAGTAATGCAAGCATGATACGCTGTCCTTTGAGAGCATAAACCGCTGCCTGTGAACCTTCTATCTGCCAGCCGTCGAGCTTTACCTTTAACATGTTGTCTTTACGATCCAGTATGCTGAGTTCAGCCGTTGCAAGCAGTTTGCCATCTTCTTCATTGCCGGCAGCTTCATCAAGATGAAATGATTTGGTATTGGCCACGTAGACTGTTCCGGCATTACTGATTTGCGAGACGGAAGATGTCGGCAATGTCACATTGAGGCTCTGTGTCTGCGGTAACATGACAATCTGTGATGTGTAATTGGGTTCAGGTTGCCCGGGTGCCGGATGGTCAACCCCCGGTATGGTTTTGAGATAGGCAGCCATGGCCTGTAAATCTTCAGGCGGCAGCTTTTTTGTATTTTCAATAACTTCAGCCATATCACCCCCGGCAATTTTGTTGACAGGGCTGATGCCGGTTTTCAGGTAATTGACAATTGAATTGGCTGCCCAAAACCTGATGCCGGTTTCATCCTGGCTGATATTGGGAAAGTATCCCTTGCCATCAGGCGTAATACCGCCGCCGTAACGCATTCCGGATTTGATGACTCCCATGAAATTGCGCGGTGAATGACACTCGGCACAATGTCCGGGACCTTCAACAAGATAACGTCCGCGTTCAAGCAGCGTATCGCTTGCTTGCATGGATGGCAGTGGTTGCCCATTGAGGAAGAAAAGCCGCCAGACACCGACACCGCGCCGGATGTTGAACGGAAATTTCAACTGATGGTCAGGTGCTTTTTCCGAAACGGGTTCAAGCGTCTTGATATACGCGAACATGTCCCGAATATCATTGGCTGTCATATGTTGATAAGATGTGTACGGAAAAGCCGGATAAAGGTTCTGGCCTTCTGCTCCAACTCCTTCACGGACAGCCCGTGTGAATTGTTCAAGTGTCCAGCTGCCGATGCCGTTTTTTGTGTCTGGTGAGATGTTTGGCATGTGGAAACGGCCAAATACGGTATCAAGAGCACGGCCGCCGCCCAGCTTCAAATGGTCTGCCTGGTTGGGTGTGGCGTGACATGTTGCACAATCGCTTGCGATAAACATAACCCGCCCATTGTCAAGATCAGGCGGATTATTGTCAGCAATATCCCTGGCAGGATGTGTATATGACCAGACAGCTGGCGATGTGAGAACAAGAAAAACCGCGATGCCGAGAATTATGAAAGTAAAAAACCAACAATACAGCTTTTTCATGGTGTAATCGCCTTCCTGATGACCTGGATCATGTTCAACCTGATCAGCCAAGCCTGACATGATCCGGGTTCTTGTCCTGTGACAGTTTCGGATGGAAAACCGGTTTCCACTTTTTCTGAAATGCTCTGGAAAAAAACCTTTTCCCCGCATTGATCAGGGAGAACGATGCCCTCTTTTCATTGTCTGCCGACCAGACAGTTCACATATGTAATATGACAGCAGAGGGCAGTATTTGATTCAAATCAAATATATAAAAATAATCTGTAGTCAGAGTTATTTTTATATAATAACAAAAACGATCTGCTGCCTTTCGAAACAGATACTTGCCTTGTCAGGCAGAAGAAAATTTTATGCAGGCGAGGTTTTCAGGAAGTGAAGCCGGCATCAATCACATTTTGCATCACCACAAAGGTAGATGTACTGGTGACATAAGGGAGAGACGATATTTTTTCACCGAGAACCATACGGTATTTTTTAATATCGCCGGTGCGCACCTTCAACAGATAGTCAAAATTGCTTGCAATCATGTGGCACTCTTCCACCTCGCGGATTTTTTTTACAGCCGTGTTGAATTCGGCCAGAGCCGCCTCACGTGTATCCGACAGTTTGATTTGAGTAAAGGCGATATGGTCAAATCCCATACTCTGTGGATTCACAACAGCACGAAAACCGGTGATTATGCCATTGTCCATCAGCCGTTTCAGCCGCAATTGGCATGGAGTTTTGGAAATACCTGCCCGTTCAGCAAGTTCGGTAATTGATATACGCCCGTTTTCTACAAGGATGTTGATGATCCTGCTGTCAATTCGGTCAATCTGGCTGGATTTTTTCACTTTTGTCATAAATTCCCCTGAAATTCACAACATATATAGGAAAATTTTCTGATAATAACCCTTTTTTTAGCCAGAATCAAAATATTCCTCATGATATTAAAGACGACAGGCTACGCAGCGAAATAAGTTGCGGATGCGTTGTTTCCTGTAATTTTAACATGAGTGATGTTTTTGCTCCGGAGTTTTTTTATGAGTGCCGACAAGTTTATCAAGCCTTTTGCCGAATTTGCCCCGCCGGTTGCTGAACAGAGTGCATTGCGCAAAAAGATAACTGCTGCCTATCGTCTGCCGGAAGATGAATGTTTGACGCCGCTGCTCGAAGAAGCAACTTTTGATGATGATATGAAAGCCGCGATTGCCGCGACCGCGCGCAAACTGGTTGAAACGCTGCGAACCGGGCATAAAGGCAGTGGCGTTGAGGAATTGGTTCAGGAATATGCACTTTCCACTCAGGAAGGGGTTGCGCTTATGTGTCTGGCAGAAGCTTTGCTGCGCATCCCTGACAAAGCTACCCGTAATGCGTTGATCCGTGACAAGGTTGCCGGTGGTGACTGGAAATCGCATCTTGGAGGCAGGCATTCGCTTTTTGTCAATGCGGCCACATGGGGGCTGGTGGTTACAGGCAAGCTCACATCGACGGTTGATTCCAATGGCCTTTCAGCGGCACTGACCCGGTTGATTGTCCGGTGCGGTGAGCCGGTGATCCGCAAGGGTGTGGATATGACAATGCGGTTGATGGGTGAGCGGTTTGTGCGCGGTGAAACTGTTGAGGAAGCGCTCAGGCGGGCAAAGCCACTGGAAGAAAAAGGCTTCCGCTATTCTTATGACATGCTGGGCGAGGCGGCAGTAACAGCAGCAGATGCCAGTCGTTATTATCGTGATTATGAAAAAGCAATTCATGCAATTGGCAAGGCGGCTGCCGGCAAAGATATTTATGAAGGGCCAGGTATTTCCATCAAGCTGTCAGCCTTGCATCCACGCTATTTCCGTTCGCAGGCCGTCCGGGTCATGGCAGAGCTGTTGCCGCGTGTGAAAGAACTGGCGCTTTTGTCGAAAAGTTACAATATGGGTTTCAATATCGATGCTGAAGAGGCCGATCGTCTGGAGCTATCGCTTGATATCCTTGAAAATCTCTGTTTTGACAAGCAGCTTGCGGGCTGGGATGGTATTGGCTTTGTCGTGCAGGCCTATGGCCGCCGTTGCCCTTATGTGCTTGATTATGTGATTGATCTTGCCCGCCGTTCCGGCCATCGGCTGATGGTGCGTCTTGTCAAGGGGGCTTACTGGGATGCCGAGATCAAACGGGGACAGATTGATGGGCTGGAAAGTTATCCGGTCTATACGCGCAAGATTTATACGGATGTATCCTACATTGCCTGTGCCAGAAAGCTGTTTGCAGCACCTGACGCCGTTTTCCCGCAATTTGCCACGCATAATGCACAGACACTTGCCGCTGTTTATCATATGGCCGGGCCGGATTATCATGCCGGGCAATTTGAATTCCAGTGTCTGCATGGCATGGGGGAATCCCTTTATAACGAGGTTGTCGGCAAGGATAAGCTGGCCCGGCCGGTGCGTGTTTACGCACCTGTCGGCACACATGAAACGTTGCTTGCCTATCTTGTCCGCCGCCTTCTGGAAAACGGAGCCAATTCTTCCTTTGTCCACCGTATTGCCGACAAATCGGTTTCAGTGGCTGATATGGTTGTTGATCCGGTGGATGCCGTCCGGGCCATGCCGGTCGTTGGCGCCCAGCATGATGCGATCTTTTCTCCCAAGGATATGTTTGCACCCGGGCGGCTTAATTCCGCAGGTTACGATCTTTCCAATGAAACAGAACTTGCGGCGCTGACAAAGGAATTTCAGGCAAGCGCGGGCAGACAGTGGAAAGCAGAGCCTGCAAACAAGCATGCCAGGCAGGCCATGCCGGTTCGTAATCCGGCGGATCATCGCGATATTGTTGGTGAAGTGATCGAGGCAACCCCGGACGAGGCGGAAAAAGCCGTACAGCGTGCTGCGGAGGCTGCGGCGGGCTGGGCGGCAGTCGTGCCTGCCCGGCGCGCTGAAATGCTGGAGCATGCTGCCGATATCATGCAGGAGCGTATGCCGTCATTGCTGGCTCTTGCTGCCCGTGAAGCGGGAAAATCCATCCCGAACAGTATTGCCGAAGTGCGCGAGGCAATCGATTTTCTGCGTTTTTATGCCGTGGAGGCGCGTGCAACGCTCGGGCCGGCGCATAAGCCTCTCGGGCCGGTGGTGTGCATCAGTCCGTGGAATTTTCCGTTGTCGATCTTTACCGGGCAGGTTTGTGCTGCCCTTGTTGCAGGCAATCCGGTTCTGGCAAAGCCGGCTGAGGAAACACCGCTGATTGCAGCTGAGGGTGTGCGTATCCTGCATAAGGCAGGTGTGCCGGAAGATGTGCTGCAACTCATGCCGGGTGATGGCGCAATCGGTACGGCTCTTGTTGGTGCGCCGGATACGGCAGGTGTTATGTTTACCGGTTCGACGGAGGTTGCCCGCATCATTCAGGCACAGCTGGCCGGGCGTTTGACACCGGAAGGCAAGCCCATCCCGCTTATTGCCGAAACCGGCGGTCAGAATGCCATGATTGTTGATTCTTCCGCTTTGGCCGAGCAGGTGGTGTTTGATGTGATCGCTTCTGCCTTTGACAGCGCCGGGCAGCGTTGTTCGGCATTGCGGGTGCTTTGTCTGCAGGAAGATATTGCCGACCGTACGCTCGAAATGCTCAGGGGAGCCATGTATGAGCTGCGTCTTGGTCGTACTGATTTTATCGGCGTTGATGTCGGGCCGGTTATTACTGAAGAAGCGCGTAATAATATCAATACCCATATTGAAACCATGCGGGTCATGGGCCACAAAATAGAGCAGTTGCCGCTTGGGCCTGAAACGAAGCATGGCACTTTCGTTGCGCCGGCCATTATTGAGCTTGATGATATCAATGCACTGAAGCGTGAAGTTTTCGGGCCGGTTCTGCATGTTGTCCGCTATCACCGAAGCCGGATTGAGAAACTGATCGACGATATCAATGCAACCGGCTATGGGCTGACTTTCGGACTGCATACCCGGCTTGATGAAACAATTGCTCATGTTACGTCGCGGGTAAGGGCCGGTAATATTTATGTCAACCGCAACATCATCGGCGCTGTTGTCGGCTCTCAGCCTTTTGGCGGGCACGGTCTTTCCGGCACGGGGCCAAAGGCAGGGGGAGCACTTTATCTTGGCCGCCTGGTTCATGTTCAGCCGGAACCGGATCTGCCGGCGGCAAAGGCGAATAATCCGGTGCTGGAAGATTTCGCCTCCTGGATGGATCATGAAAGTCATAAGGCGGTAGCCGCTTATGCCCGCAGTCTTGCTTCCCGTTCCCGGTTAGGGCTTGATATCAGGCTTCCCGGGCCAGTGGGGGAAGAAAACCGTTATATTCTTCATCCGCGCGGGCGTATCCTGCTTGCACCGGAAACAGCAGAGGGGCTTTACCGCCAGATTGCTGCATGTCTTGCAACAGGCAACCAGATTGCCATTGATGCGGCCTGCGGTTTACACAAAGCGCTTGCTGATCTGCCGCGGCCGGTGGCAAAACATATCACCTGGACGGAAAACTGGGCTGCTGATTGTCCGTTTGCCTGCGCCTTGATTGAGGGAGAGGGTGTGCGCGTCAATGCGGTTCAGGAAAAGCTCTGCCAACTTTCCGGGCCATTAATTTTAGCACAAGCCGCAACACTTGCACAAATGCGGGAAGATGAAAACGCCTGGTGCTTGAACTGGCTGGTTGATGAAGTGGCGGTTTCTGTTAACACTGCGGCTGCTGGTGGTAACGCAAGCCTGATGGTAATTGACTGAAACCTGCAATGATGCCGATCTGGTTGGTGATCGGATCGGCATCATTGCAGATGAAATGTAAATCCGCATAGCCTTTGCCAAAGAACGTCACCTGATAGAGTTGTTTTTTGGGGAGGGAAGGCCCGGACATGGGCAACAGAAATGAAAATAACAGGACAGATAAAACAGTTTCAAAATGCCTGACTGTCTGCGATATATCATCCCGTCATCCCGTCATGTCATTGCCCAGGCCATCCTCTTTGTTTTTCGCGTACAATTCACGACAGCACGCCAGCAGCAGAGCCAAAACGCATCCCCCGCAAACCATTTCAGCGCCGCAGCAGGGATAAATGCGCCCTGGTTTGAGGAT